>Ga0192243_10056_pt1 | contig 47202 bp, 54 predicted proteins | sample Koala_Koa27_K3_FD_131233 | JGI IMG/M metagenome (GOLD analysis project Ga0192243, IMG submission 131233) | Enriched cells from koala feces incubated with labeled cellulose particles, San Francisco Zoo, California, United States - Koala_Koa2-7_K3 ... | reverse complement strand
TATGGTTAATCCACTCACCTTAACAGGTCCCAGATTAGGAATGATGATAGTCCCATCCGGAGAAACGATCAGTTCTAAATTCAATTCAGAATCCCCCCAGACATTAATCAAAAGTTCATCTCCTGCTGCTAACCGATAGCTTTTAGGAGTTGGAGCATTCAAATCCGGAGCAAAAGTCAGATATCTATTAGAAAAAATTTCCCGTCCAAAAACGGTATATTCTAATTCTTCTTCTGGTTGATTTAGTTCCCGCTGAATCTCCACAGGTAAAATATCTCCTACAGTTGGAGAAATTGTTCGATCTATTACTTTTGGGTCAATTTCAGAGCCAAAGTCTAAAGTAGGATCATTAGTAGTCAATCCACGCTTTGCTAATTCCTGTTGAATTTGATCATCAGTAATCCCCATAGCTTTAGCTTTTTCTAATAAATCCTGCGGAATTTGAGCAAATAAACTGCTTACTACAAAACTACTGAGAAATAACCATATTATTTTATTATAAATATTCATATACATATATCGGGTTAATAACATACAAAAGTATAACACCAAAATCAAATCAGCAATATATTATCAGCTTTACATAGAATAAATTTTATTTATAAATAGTTTTATTGGAAATTAATTACAAGAATAGTTTTAAGAACTAAAAACATTATAATTTTTTATAGCCGCAATGCCACGTATCAACTTTTTAAATATTCCCGATATGTAACTCCCAGCTTTATAGAAAGCCATATAAGTGTTCTGTATGTTAACATATATCCAATTAAAATTACCGAATGAATTGAGAAAATATTCAACAAAAAAACATAAGAGATAAAGTGAATAAGACTCCGTATGCAAGCACTCTATATCCTGAAAGATTATTAGGATTAAATTTAATAATATATTTGCGGAAAAATAAATTTGTTTTTTCATCAGGAGATTTTTCGGATCTAAATTCTAACGTTTTATTTAAGGGAAAAATTAAAATAGCTAAAATAAAAATTTGCATATTTAGAGCAGGTAAAAAAATTAATACGGGTGCTATATAGCGTATAGTAACTAATAAAAAATAAATAAGCATAATGCTACAATTATTTATTCTATTATATATCTGATATAATAATAATGTCAAGATAAGAGCTGCCTGGTAGGTTAACCAACTAATAATAGGAGATGATAAAAAAAGTAGGATACTAGCAAATATCCATATAATTATCCTCACTATATATATTCGCAATTTATTTTTATCATAATATTTGATCTTCTCTTTGCTTAATCTTAAGGCTGGATCTTTTTGATGTTTAATTGCCTCTGTATCATTTTGTATATATCCTAATTCATAAATATTGTAATAAGAAAAGATCGCCAGCAAACATGTTAATAAGAAATGAGGTATAGGCAAAACATCCCCAACAGCCATATGAGATAGATATAAAACTGGAATTAAATAAATAAATACTAATGATATTGCTTTTAAAGGTGTTCTTAACCGGGTAGTATAAGTATAAACAAAAGGAAAATAAAATTCTGTATTTTTCATTATAGTATATTAGTTATACATAATATGTTTTAAAATAAGTAATACTTTCTGATAATAATATATCGTTCCATTTTTTCTTAATTTAAAAGGAATAATTACATAAACAAGTAGAGCCTTTTGCATTAATTTTAAATCCGATATATTATCAGATATAACAATTTCAAACGGAGGATTAAAACCTTTGTCTAATAAAAAATCAAGTTTTTTACCCAGCAAATCATATTTTATTTTGCCAAGACAACGATTTTCCTTATCATAAAATAATTCAGAAGAATAATATTGATAAATATTTAATTCTTGAGCAACTTTTTTAGTAATACAATCCAATGTGGCTGAAACAATAATTAATTCATATTCTTTCGTTCGTAGAGAATCAACCAGCTCAATCACATTATGCTGTTTCTTATATTGTAAAATATTGTAATAGTATTCATCAACTAAATGTTCTACTTCTTCTCTCGAAAAACCTTTTAAAAATCTTATAGCTAAGATTCTAAGTAAATCTGTAGAAAAAAAATATGTTATTATTTTATTAATGCTTTTCCCTAAAATATTTTTAAAGAAAAACTTGAAAAGATGGTACTTCAAATTTTTTGCGAAGACATAATCTAAAAATTCAAAAGTAGTATTAGAACTATACAAAGTACCACATAAATCGATTATTACATATTTTTTATTCATATAAAAGATTATACGCAAAAAATTATTTTCTAAGTGTTTTTTATATATTAATGTTCTAAAATAATTAGGTATAATCCTAACCAGAAAACGAATAAAGATATTACTAAAAAAACAGGAAATGAAGTAAAACTTCTTTGCCAAATTTCTTTTTGAAAATCAATTTCTCTAAAAGCATATTTTATGCCTCCCCTTCTTTTAAACATCGCAGGAGAAAAACGAAAATACAATAAGCTTTCCTGAATATTATAAAATTTTGCTCCTTTCTGTAACATTCTTATCCAAAGAAAATAATCTTCAAATAAAGGAAAGTTTACATAGTTTCCTGAATTTATTACACTTTGTTTCTTAAACATTACAACTGGATGATTAACCGGACAGCGTTTTTTAGCATATTTATAAATATCACCATGATATTCCGGTAATTTTTTTATAGAAATTATATTAGAAATATTATCTTCAAATTCTTCTATCCATGCACTTACAACATCTATATCAGGAAATTGCTGGAAAATTTGTAATTGTTTTTCAAATCTATCATATTTAGAAATATCATCTGCATCCATTCTTGCGACTAATTCATAAGAACATTCTTCCAGACCTATGGCTAAAGCATTTCCTAATCCTTTATTTACAGGAAGAGTAATTATCTTAAAAAAAGAATATTGAATATCAAAATCCTCAATAACTTTATTTAAATCATTTGTTAAAGGGCCATCTTTTATCAAAACAATTTCTCCTGGAAGTACACTCTGATGAATAATACTATCTAAACTATTTTTCAATTGTTTAGAATCATCTTTATAATAAGTAGAGATTAAAACAGAAAAAGGCCCTCTATTCATATTATATATTTTGTATAGGAAAATTTTAATTATCTATGGTTTGTTTATCTATTTTTTATACCATGAAAAATACCTTTATTTATTTTTTCAAAATATTTCCATCGTGGATAGACAAGTAAGGGGTAATAAAAATATTTAAAAAAGTATTTTATTCCTATACTTATTTTCCAATAAATAGGCACATAGGATCTTCTGAGAAGAATAAAATAATTCCGATATTGATAATAAGTTCTAAAGGGTGTAGCTATTGCAACATTAATATTTACAAATTTTTTATCTCCTTCTCCTAATTGATGACTTAATTTAATTCTTTCCGATATAAAAAATTTCAAATTTTGTCTTTTTCTCGCTCTCCAACACCATTCATTATCTACAGCATCAATAAATAGTTTTTCTTCCATTAATCCCACTTCATTAAATAATTTTGCGGGGATTAAACTTCCCGAGCTAATAAGAGAAGAAACTTCTGTCAGATATTTATCATACCTGTTTCCTGTATCTATTTTACCTTTATATTCTTTCCCTGTTTGTCTGTTAAAACTGCGGGGACCTATTCCTCCTACATTTACATTACGACTTTGCAAATAATGAAAATCTTTAATTAAAGAATTAACTAAATTAAAAGGACAAATACTATCCTGATCCATAAATAAGATATAATCATACTGTTTACGTAGGAAATATTTAATACCCTGATTTTGAGCTTTAGCAATTCCAACATTCCCATCCATTTTATTGTAAATTATATTATCATGCTGGGAATAAGAATTCATTATGTTCAATTCAATAGTTGAATTATCAGCAATAAAAATTGTTGTCACCTGATCCATAATAGAATCTAATGATTTTTTTTAATAATTCCAAATCTGTATTATATAATATAATTATACAACCTATCTTCATATTTTTTGATTTATCAAATATCTTGTCCAGCATCAGGTTTAAAAATTTCATTTTTAAAATTGTTAGAAAAAATAGTCTGGTAGGGAGCTATTCCCCTAATATCAGCTGTGATATTTCTTTCTCCTATAATAAATATTCCTAAGCCCAATATATATCCTATTTGTCGGTATCTTTTAATTGAAAAAAAAGAAAGGAACAGACAACATAAGAGAATAAGAAAGATAAAATGAAATTCTCTCTATATTATAATTACCATTGGCAAATAAATAAATAAGAATTCCTCCAAATGCCATGTTAGCCAATAGTTTATTTCTTTTATTCAAACAAAATACAATCATAGAAGATAAAAAAACATTAAAAAGCATACCTAATCCGGAAGAGACTTCAAAACTCTGAGTTTGAAGTTCATTATCTAAAAATCGTTCTCCATAATGAGGTATGAGACTAAAAACATATTCCCTTAATGTTTCCCATATTTTCAAATAGTATCCCAATAAAAAAATCATTATAAGAGAAAGACAAAAATATCTATTCAATTTAATATTCAGAATAAAATAAAATGGAATAGTAATTAGTGCGCTGTAATGTACGCAACAAGCAAATAAAACACATTTAAAATACTTAAAAGGATTCCTGTTTTCAATATATCTTATACTATAGAGAAAAATTAGAATGGATAATCCTTGCCTAATAACATCTAAGTTAAAAGCAAACATATTCAGTGCAAAAAAGACAAGAAGTCCAGAAGTATGAAAAGAATAATGATCTAACAATTTATATAATATAAATACACAGAGAAATGAATAACACGCTATTACCCAAAGATATGGATATAGAGTAAGCCTAAAAATAAAAGAAAATAAGATAGCAATAGGTTCATAAAATGCCAAAATAAGCACGCTTTGCAAGTTATTATTAAATATATCTGCAATGGTATTAAAGATATTTGCATAATTATTATAATCGTGCCCTACATCATACCGAAAAGCGAATAAGAAAAAAAATAAGAAGATATCCACTTATAGTAAAAAGTTTTATGTTTAATTTTTCTCCAATAAAACTAAGCATTAAGACAATCAAAAAAAACAAATTATAAAACAAAAACGAACTCATTATTATCTTTTACGGAAATATTTTATAACAAACATGAACAATCGATTTCGTATAGTTTTATATTTTAGAAATATTCTTTTTATAAAAGAATATTTTCTATGTGGATAATATTTAAACCCAGGACAATTACGCACATTAATACCAGATGGTAAAATTAAATCAGGCTTAAACTTAATTTTCCAATATATGTAATTCAAATTTAATTGATCTCTTTTAGCAAATCTCATAAATAATTTCCACCATTCATTTGATATAAAAATTACTATAGGATCATTATGCTTTCTAAAAATTAAATTGTTTTCATATAGTCCAAAATCAGCAGGATATCCTTCTTTAATCAAAAAATTATACTGAGACAATAATAATTTCAATTTATCTTTAGCATCGAGAATACACATTTCAATATCTCTATAAATACAGTTATGGAAAGGATGCTCTACATGTGCAATTAAGGATTTTTTTCTATTAAAACCTCCACTCTTTCATAGATAGTATTATCTACAATTTCTATATTAGCATCTATCCATAGACTATAAATGTAATTTGGAAGTACTATATGGGGATTTAATTTAACATAACGTGATAATCTCGTTTTATTTCCATGAAAAAAAGGTATAGGACGGATTTGCCATACACCTATTTTCTGTTCTTTTATATTATTTGAAAAACATATATAATCAAATTCTTCACAAACAATACCAGGTTGAGATAAACTATCATAGTTACCCACTAAGCATGTATATATAACTTTTTTATTCATTTCAACCTGTTATTTAAATTGATACCTGATGATTTTATTATTGTATAATTTTTTTTATCTATCATTCATTATTTCTGTTTTACTTAATTTACTATAAATTTTTAATCGATATATCAATTCTACTAAATAAGTCAATACCGTAATCCACGCAAATGTTATGACATACTCTAAAAGTGAAAATGCATAAGCTACACCAATAAATACTACATAAAAAATAGTAGTAATAATAACACTATAAAAGAAATATTTAAAATATCCAAATGCGACCAAATAATTGCGTGAAATAACCACACTCAAGGATAGAATAATCGTAGATAATAATAATATTCTACAAACAATTAAAGTTCCTTCCAGGTTATTAGAAAGGAAGTTCAATATATTATTTAAAAAAGGCTGTATAATAATAACAAGAATAATAGATGCTAAAAAAGAATATTTAGCAAAACGTTTTACAAATTGTAAATTTTTCTCTCTTGATACTTTAGGAAATACGGCATTGTTTGCAATTGTAATTACTTGCATAAATATATTCATAATCTTAATTCCTAAATCGAATATAGCAACTTCTCGCATACCCAAAGTTGCTCCAATAATAATAATACTAAAACGATCTTTAACTGAAAGTACTATATTAGATAGAAAAATCGAAAAACTATTCTTAATATAATATTTTAAACGATATACAGGTTGAATTTTTAATGATATATTATCCTTAAAAATTATTATATATAACCCTATTATCCCTCCAATAAAAGCTGCTGCTCCATGAAATAAAGGTACAAAATAATAATCCTTAGGGGATTTTATGAAAATAAATATCAATATTAAAAAAGAACCTTTACACTTCCATTTATTAAAGTTATAAATTTCATTTTTTCCATACCCTGAAAGTACCATACCGGAAATAGAAACTCGTTAAAAGTAAGAGTAAAAGTAAATAAATATAGAATTTTATTATTACTGAAAGAAGGTAACAGATATATTAAAATTAGAAGTATTATAAATGATATTAGCCACAAAAATAACTTTATTTCCAAAACACTGGAAACTATATTTGAGATTTTTATTTTATTTCTTCGATTAACAGAAATATCTTTTGTAGCAGAAGCTTCAAAACCATAATTAATAATGATTGAAAAATAAGATATTATAACTTGTGAATAAATTATCATTCCATACAGATCAGCTCCTAAAACCTTTATAAGATAGGGATAAGTAATCAGAGGTAATGCTAAATTAAGAATCTGAAGAATAGATAAATAAGAAAAATTTTCTATAATTTTCTTATTATTATTTATAATTCTTTGAATTTTATTTAAGAACATAAATTAATTATTATAAACTTTGTGCATCTTAAATGAAATAATTAATAATAATCTTTATACCAATTAATAAAATTATGTAAACCTTCATTCAACAATACGCGAGGTTTATACCCTATCTCAGTTTGAAACTTTGTTGTATCTGCAAATGTATGATAAACGTCACCAGACTGCATAGGTAGCATATTTAGGATTGCTTTTTCCCTATAATTCCTTCCATAATATTTATAAAATCCATTAAATCTATAGGGGAAGAGCATCCAATATTGTAAATATTGGATAGTGTTTTACTTTCAGATTTATTAGATTCCAACACTTTAATAATCCCATTTACAATATCGTCAATATAAGTGAAATCCCGTTTTAAATTTCCACCATTGAAAACGTTGATTGGCTTTCCTTGAATAATCGAATGTGCAAAAAGCATAGGAGCCATATCAGGTCTTCCCCATGGTCCATATACTGTAAAAAAGCGTAATCCGGTACTTGGTATCCCATATAATTTAGCATACGTAAATGCCATCAATTCATTTGCACGTTTTGTTACGGCATATAAACTTACCGGCATATCTACACGATCATCTTCTGAAAATGGCACTTTATCATTCATTCCATATACACTACTCGAACTTGCATATATAAGATGTCCGGTACCATAATGCCTACAAGCTTCTAAAATATTTAAAAAACCTGTTATATTACTATTGATATATGCATAAGGATTTTCTAAAGAATATCTGACACCTGCCTGAGCTGCTAAATGACAGACTCTATCAAATTTCTCTGTTTCAAAAATTGAATCAAGATCTTTTTTACTTTCTAAATTAAGTTTTATAAATTTATAGAGAGGGTATTTGATACTTTTTACAAAAGTATTTTCTTTTATATATTCCTGTTGTATACCCGCTTCTTTTAAACGATCATATTTCAGGTCTACTGAATAATAATTATTTATTGAATCTAATCCTACTACTGAATGCCCATTTTTAAGTAGTTGATTTACTGTGTGAAATCCAATAAACCCAGCTGCTCCCGTTACGAAAATTTTCATTAACCAATTCTATAATAATTAAACCCAAGATGAACTAACTCTTTTTTATCAAAAATATTACGTCCGTCAAAAATATTTTTAGAACGCATTGTTTTTAATAGAACAGACCAGCTGGGTATCCTAAATTGTTTCCATTCGGTAATTAACATCAAAGCATCCGAATCTACAGCAGCATCATACATATCTTTACAATAAATAATTTGATTACCAATCAGTCGTCTTGTCTCATCCATTGCAATCGGATCATAAACTTTAATTTTACATCCCTGAGAGATCAGTTTATCAATAAGGACCAGTGCCGGAGCCTCACGCATATCGTCTGTCTCCGGTTTAAATGCCAATCCCCACAAGGTAATCGTTTTTTCAGATAAGTCACCTTGAAAATGGTTTTGGAGCTTTTCAAACAAAATACTTTTTTGCTTATTGTTGACTTCTTCTACAGCTTTTAAAACTTTCATTTCATATCCATTCTGTTCAGCTGTTTTGATCAACGCTTTTACATCTTTAGGAAAACAGGAACCTCCATATCCACATCCTGGGAAAAGAAATTTATTTCCTATCCGGGGGTCCGCACCAATTCCCTTACGTACCATATCTACATCCGCACCCATTATTTCACAAAGGTTTGCAATATCATTCATGAAAGAAATCCGTGTGGCTAACATGGCATTTGCAGCATATTTAATCATTTCTGCTGAAAGAATATCAGTAAAAATCATCCTATAACTATTTCTCATGAATGGTTTATATAATTTATCAATAAGGGACTTAGCCTTTTCACTTTCAACTCCAACAACAACCCTGTCTGGTTTCATAAAGTCTTCGATCGCAGCTCCTTCCTTGAGAAATTCCGGATTAGATACCACATCAAATGGGATATTCAGATTTCGTTTAGTTAACTCTTCCTGAATTACTTTCTTTACTTTCATTGCAGTTCCTACAGGAACAGTACTTTTTGTCACTAAAAGAGTATATTTTTTAATCTGTTGACCAAAAGTTCTGGCAACCTCCAATACATATCGAAGATCTGCACTACCATCTTCATCCGGCGGAGTACCTACTGCACTAAAAACAACTTCAATGTCATCAAGACAATCTGTAAGAGCACTTGTAAATTTAAGCCTCCCCTCCTTTGTATTTTTTATTACAATATCTTCTAAACCTGGCTCATAAATAGGGATAATACCATTTTTTAAATTTTCTATCTTTTTTGTATCAACATCTACACAGGTAACATTGACCCCCATTTCTGAAAAACAGGCACCAGAAACTAAACCGACATAGCCAGTTCCTACAATTGCTATATTCATACTTGTTTTTGTATTAAAATCAATAGAATAAAAATTATTCCCTTAAAAGGTTCGAGACGCATATTGTTTCTCGCGGGCTGCTCTCAATTTATTGAACCACAAATTAAGAGAAACCCATATAACAATATCTCCTATGATCAAGATGTTAATATTGATCATGGATGCTAAGATGATATTAGCACAACTGAAGATGCAGGCGAGGGATAATATGCTGATCATCGCTCTTCTTGGGGTGAAGCCCATACCTAAGAATTTGTGGTGTATATGGCTCATATCGGGTTGGAAAATATTTTTTCCGGTTCGCAGACGGTATAGGACCACCCGTACGACATCCAGCATCGGGACTAATAAGGTGGAAAATGCCACAATAATTGCTCCCTGGGTGTAGGGTAGAACGGCGGTGTTATACATACTGAACTTTACGGTCAGGAAAGAGAGGATATATCCTAATGTCAGACTGCCGGTGTCTCCCATAAATATTTTTTACCCCGTTCGGCCTGGCCAAAAACATTGTAATAGAAAAATGGTAATAGGATACCGAACGTGGTGAAGGCGATCATGGCATATACCCATAGGTCACTGAGCAGGAACAGAGTGCCCAGGATCAGGAGGGATACAATACTTAACCCGGAGGCTAATCCGTCAATACCGTCTATGAGATTAATGGCGTTTGTCAGGAAGATCACTAACAACATGGTAAGAGGTATCCCTACAAACATGGGGATCTCATAGATCCCGAAAATACCATATAGATTATTGATGTATAAACCACTGAGGGGGAAGAAGGCGGCACAGATAAACTGTACAACTAATTTCTGGCGGTATCTCACTCCTACCAGGTCATCTGCAATTCCAACGATATATAATAACGTCAGCCCACAGACCAAAAAAAGGATCTCAGCGATAAACTGACTGGTTACAACAGATGGAAAACCGGTGTGTATAAAACAGTAGATTCCCGTAACCAGACATAAAGAGAATAAGAGCGTAGGAAAAAAACTGACTCCTCCTAAACGAGGAATAGCATGCGTGTATACCTTTCGTTCGTCAGGAACATCAAAGAGCTTTTTCCGGAACGAGATGATCAGTATCTTTGGAATAATGATCCTCGCTATATACATAGCGATTAGAAAGCTTGCTATGACAAATAGATAATCCATCGAGTAAAGTTTGAATTCCACTTCTATGCAGGAATTGATCACAGTATTATTCTGAACATTTATCTATCAGGTCTTTGCTTACTGAATATAAGCAAAACGGGTTAGCGTATGACCTATAAATAATATAAATATCTTCTGACTAATAAAGAGGGGAATCAATTTCCTTTCTCACAAATATTCATAAAAGTATAAATATTTATGCTATAAATAAACTTTTTGACTTTGCTTAACTTTTATTCACAAGTGCACAGCAAAGTTCGTCACTCCTATATTTATATAACGTAGAGTAACTATCTTTTATTATTATGTAAGCATTAAAATACTACGCTCACAATTCCTGGAAATAGAAATTCCATTGGTCCGGTTTTGTGTAAAATAGTATCTGTTTTTGAGGTGCAAAGGTAGCGATAAAAAAACGAATAAGAAAGGATCATTCGTGAAATATGGACTACACAATTATTAAAGACAACCGGTTAGGTTAAGAGCGACTCACTTGTAATCCTTTCCCTGACAGATTCATTTCAACAAAGCGTGCATTCGGAGAGAAGGCTTGCTTTTGTAACAAAGTACGGATCTTTAAAGCTGCTTCCGGATCTTTCGCCACTATATATAAATAGCCCCCTCCCCCTGCTCCGGGTAGCTTATATCCTAACGCATACTCTTTAATCAGGGAAATGATCTGTTCAATAGCCGGAGGATTCGTTCCGCTGTCCAACGCTTTATTCTGTTCCCAGGTTTTTCCGATTAATTGTCCATACGAGTCGAAATTTCCCTGCTGAAGGGTTTCGTAGAGGGTGATCGCATGTGCTTTCATCTCATTTAGTAAATTCAGATGTTCCCGGCTGTTCAGGAACATGCCTCGGACGATCTCGGCTAAAATATCTTTTGCCGTGCGGGTAATCCCCGTATAATAGAGCAGATGACAGGCCTGATAAGCCGGATCTGTAAACAGATATTCCGGAAGCCAGCGGACGGAAGGGTTTTGATCAAATCCTTCCTGTGACTGCAATAGTTTCAGTCCATGCAGGACTCCTCCGTATTGATCCTGCCACCCTCCTCCGGTAGTAAGCAGTTGTTCGAGGATAAGGGTGCGGTTACAGATCTCATTCTTATCCCAGCCTAACCCACAGAAATCCGAAAGCCCGCCCAATACGGTCGCTGCCAAAATGGAACTGGTTCCCAGTCCGGAGCCGGCCGGGATAGCGGCTAACAGAGTAATCTCGATCCCGGAACCGAATGCTTTTAACCGGCTTTCTAATGAATCGTAGGTTTCCGCGGAGAAATCCGGGTGGAAACCTGCTAAAGACAAAGCCGCTTTAGGGATGGAAAAAGGAGAACCGACTTTCATATAATCGCTTAATTCTTCCCATGTCTGAATGATATCCATCGCTCCAAGATCGATGGAACGAAGGATGATCTTATATTCCTTACAGGGTTTGACATAGACCTGCAAAGGAGGCTGGCCATTTAATTCAATGGCTATATTCACGACATTTCCTCCGGTATAGATACAATAAGGAGGTGTGTCTGTCCATCCTCCGGCCAGATCAATACGTACCGGACTTCGTGCCCAGACAATCTGATCCTGATAGACATTCAGCAAAGGGGATTGTTTCTTTACCGGCATGGAATGGATCATTCCCTGTTTTAATAAAGAGAAGGCCTGTTCCTGATCCGGACGGAAATCTTTTCCGGACAATTGATAGATACGCGCCCGGAACATATGATCATGGATCCTTTTCAAAACCGGAGCCTCTTCCGGAAGCGGATCCGGAAGCGGGATACTGGCTTGATGAAATTCTGCAGCAGCCTGTGCCAGGTCTATCTGGTAAAAGATACTTTTCTCATGATTAGCAGCTAACAGGGGCCAGTTTTTATTCCGGAAAGAGTCCCGCTGCGCTGTCAGCCGGATCAGATTCGCCTGATCGGATAACTGTTCGGCGGATCGTTTGCCGGCCTGCTCCCACAGCTTCTTACCTTCTGCTTCAGATGGGTCCGTCACCATCCAACGGTATATTTTTTCTAACGCCTGCATAGAAGAGGATACCGGAAAAAGAGGCAGGCACTGGAGATCCACCCCTTCCGAAAAAGTCAGTTTTCTTTCTTTGCACCAATCGGTAAATCGCCTTCCTAAAAACAGGGTAGCAGGATCCTGTATATATCCCTTAAACGGATCATTAAAACCATACGGACGGAGGGCATACCCGGTCTCCCCTACCGGAACCATATCCAGACAGATCCCAGCGGGGATCTCTATTTGCCAGTCATTTTCGGGAACTCCTGTAATAATATGCTGGTTCCGGATCTTCCACTGTTTCCCTATATAACTGTTCTCTATCCAAAGTTCCGGGTTTTCGGAAGATATAGGAACCTGAACCTCTGCATTCTGGATAAAGATGGCCGGATGCGGTTTAACTTTTCGTTGCATAATCGCCCGCTGGTCCCGTACTAAATTTTGCAGGGCCAATGTGGAAGAGATCAGTTCCGCACTGGTCCCATAATGATAAAATTCTCCTCCCGGCAAAGGAAGTATAGCTACCTTCAGCGAGTTCAGTTCTTCATCCCGGATAGTAGGGTTAGCCCCTAACGCCAGTCCAAACTCTCCATACAGATCATATGCTTTCAATCTCTCTTCTCCTGACACGGAGGAGCGTTTCATCAATAACTCCACCGCCCGGTCACTGAGCAGCCAGATACCGATATCCATCAGATACAGATGGGTACGGGTGATCTCTCCTAATCTTTTCAGCGAGGGTTTCTGTAACATATAGGCTAATTGGTCCGGTGTTTGCCTGTCCGAAACAAACACGCCATGCCGGGTAGCAAGAGAGGGATCTACCCACAAACCGTAACACACCACATCTGCTTCCGGGACCGGTTGTAAGGGTTCGTTATTTCGTATGTAGACATCTCCGCTGGCGATCAGGGTATGGAAAGAATCCGGCGCTTTCTCCATGATCTTTTCATACAAAGGCAATTGAAGAGAGAGTAGGTTCTGTTTGAGTTGCTGGCCTCTTGCCCAACGGAATACAGGAATGGGAGTCAAGATTTTTCCGGAAGGTGCATAGGCCGGTAAACGCCGGCTTTGTCCTCCGGCATGTAACAGGATCCGTTTTCCCTTCCCAACCATTCCGCACGGGATAGTTCCGGATGTTCCTCCATGCGGCAGGCATCCAGCAACCAGGCTGTTCCTCCACCCGAACCCAACCGGGCACCGACCGGATCAGAAGTACAAAACCAGGATGCTGCCGGTAACTGTTCTATTTCATGAAAATAGTGAACTAAATTGGGGGGGTAGTGATAACAGCTTCTTCATATCTCCACGTATCTACATATTGGTTTGCAGCCGTGAAGGTAGATGTTTTTTATTATTTATCAAACCACCTCTTTATCCAAAATCTGGTATTCTGATTGCTGGCTCCTGAATTCCGGAACTAATTTCTTCATTAATCGCACAGTTTCCATTTTATCCACGGAAGCGGCTACCTCCACCAATTCATCAATTGCCTCAGCAATCTCCCGGTAGATATATTTCCGGACAGCCGCCCGGTAGATCTTTTTATTGGTGGTCGGAAGTGTATTTTCTTTGGTAGCCAATAGTTCTTCAAATAATTTCTCTCCGGGACGTAAGCCGGTATACTTTATTTCAATATCTTTTTCCGGGACTAATCCGGCAAGCTGGATCATCCGTTTAGCCAAATCTGCGATTTTCACTGGAGTCCCCATATCAAATACAAAGATCTCATCTCCTTTTCCCATAAAAGCAGCCTCCAACACCAGACGGCATGCTTCCGGGATGGTCATGAAATAACGGATAATATCCGGATGGGTGACCGTGAGCGGACCTCCTTTGGCCAATTGTTCCCGGAAACGGGGGATCACGGATCCATTACTACCCAGCACATTTCCGAAACGGGTGGTAATAAAAACCGTTCTGCCGGCATATTCTCTTTTCCGGATAGCGGATCCCAGGCTCTGGACATACATTTCAGCCAGGCGTTTGGAGGCTCCCATCACATTGGTGGGATTGACCGCCTTATCTGTAGAGATCATCACAAATTTGCCGGCTCCATATTTCAGCGAAAGATCTGCCACGTTCCGGGTTCCTAACACATTGGTATGGATGGACTCACATGGGTTCTCTTCCATCAGAGGAACATGTTTGTAGGCAGCCGCATGGAATACGACCTGCGGCAGGAACCGGACAAACACACTTTTGATCCGGGCCAACATGCGGACATCGCCCACAATAGGAGAAAATTTCACGTCCGGGAATTTTTCTTCCAGTTCCAGCCGGATATTATGCATCGGGGTTTCCGCACAGTCAAACAAGATCAGGTGTTTCAGGCCAAATGAGCATAACTGGCGGCAGATCTCACTGCCAATTGATCCGGCAGCTCCGGTCACCAACACGGTTTTCCCAGATAAAGCGCCGGCTATCTCTTCCATATTAATCTCAATCTCCTCCCGTCCTAACAGATCTTCAATACGAACTTCCGGCAGATTCCGGAAATTTAATTTTCCGTCTTTTATTTCATCCATCGAAGGAACAACCAGCATCCGTACTTTTCTGGATTCACACATGCGGAGTAATTGTTCGCTTTCCTCCTTTACGGAATCATGGTCCGGGAACAGGATCGCTTTGATATCATAGTTGTCGATCAGTTCATCAAAATCTTTTTGATCGCTGATCCGGTATATTTTATATTCACCAATCCTTCCGGCCCGTTTTTTCCATAGGTCAGATAGCCCATCATCCGGTAATTACCCTGTTTATCGATCAGGTGATGTGGCAGACTGGTCGCATGCGGTCCGGTCCCCCAGATAAGCAGGTTTCCATTGCAGGAGGTAAAATTCTCTTTGATATAATTGTAACCTATGATCAGCGCAACACGGATCATCATCAAGGCCGAAAAGGTAAAGAACAGATCCATTACTAAGGTGTAGAATAAAAATTTAGTATTCAACTGGCCGATAAACGTTAGAATGGCGATGTACATCAGTCCCTCTTTCAGCAAAACAGCTAATCCCAGACGGCCGGATTCGATGAAAGTGGAATGGCGAATTACACCCACATAGGTCTGGCAACAGACAAATCCGATTAAACTACAAAAAGCGGCGACAAAAAGAGATCTAATGAAATGGAGAGCGTTAAATGGGGTTCTAAAAGATCAGTTACAAATGCCAGGGAAACAATAGTGGCTAATGTGCTTAATAGCAGATCTACTCCTAATATAAACCATCGGTTCAGATACTTCACATGCACTAATGAACCGATCAAACGTTTTATTTCCATATTTTTTTCTTAGTTAAACCTTAACAATTCCTGATAGATAGTATTCACATAAGAGGAAGTTTCTCTCTTATTCATATGCACACACACTGAGAATCGGTACAGTTTATCCTGAAAAAAGAAAACCGTAAATTTCATCTTGTAGTGGTTGGTTATTTTTATAACAGGATTATAAAAAGAATGTTCTCTACTTCGTGTTAAAACGGTTTTTTCCGGCCATGAACAACCACAGGAAAAAGATTTTTCCATATAAAAATGACGACTTATAAGTCGTCATTTTTATATGTTGTAATTCTGAGTTATTTAATAAAAATCAAGGAAATTGAATCGAAATATCAAGCATACTGTAGAAAGAGATCCATAGGATCTTTACCGAGCTTACCGAATTTGTAATCAGTGTTGGCCGGAAGATTTTATTTCATCTTTAACCACCTGAAAAATAGTAGATTTAACTCCCCTTTGGAGAGGCTGTGTAAAAACTAAAACCGTTCTTTGACAAAGTTACAAATCGTAAGCCCGTAGGGCTTGAATGTGAATCGTAGATCGGCCTTAGCCAATAACCCCGGGTGAAACCCGGGGCAAACAGCCCCCGAGTTACTAAGAACCCTGAAAGGGTTCAACCCCTTCAGGGTTGTTGTGGAGAGAGTTTTCACCTACCCCGGGTTTCACCCGGGGTTATTCACATTTTACCCCTATTGGGGTAAGTACTTACGAATTGTAACTTTTTCGATTTTAGAATTTAGTTTTTACACAGCCTCTCGAGAGGGGAATAAGAATGCTGAAATTTACCTATTTATCTACATTGTAAATTTTTCGGCCACTCCTGATCTCCAGATCCGGAGTTTACGAAATACCCATTCAAAAAAAACGAAAGGTATTGAAGGCGGATCCGGAGATCCTGATATCCAGCAGGCGGGGATTGCAAATCCCCTTCGACCCATTTCTAACATGGTCCAGCAGGAGTGATCCCTAACGGGGATCCAGCAGTAGCCCAGGGATGAGCCAAAGGCGATTCCCTGGGTAGCATAGATTACCTGACAACCTTGCAGAGGTTGCATCCATTATTCATCAATCTTCCCACAAATAACTCTCATTAAATTCAATCCCGGAATTCTTTAACAACAATAGATATTCTTCCCGAAAACTTCTTCTCCTATGGTGTTCCCGTTGATTTTCAATATACCGGACTGTTTTCTGATAGGAGGAAACGCCTGTAGAAAACGCACCATACCCACCCTGCCAGGTAAATTTGTCGTACCATATATCCTGTTTTTTCAGCCACAGCGCACTACTGCGTTTCAGGTCTCTCACCAAATCGGCGAGAGATATATTTTTGGATAATACACACAGGATATGGATATGATCGGGCATACCTCCGATTTTGATAGGTTGGCAATGTTTATTTTTCAGCAGACCTCCTATATACTGATATAACGGTTCTGCTTCTTCCGTGCGGATGGTTCTGTAATCGTTTTTAATATGAAAAATGATGTGAATGTACATCAGGGATAGTGATTGTGCCATAATAGTTCAGGTTTGGAATAAATAATATGGTGATAAAGGTAGGAAAGTTTTGGAGATATGCAACCTCTTCAAGGTTGTCGCTCTGTGCTTTTTACCCAGGGAATCGCCTGTGGCTCATCCCTGGGCTATTGATGGATCCCCCTTGGGAATTATTTATCCTGAATAATTTTGGATTTCTATCAGGGATCATTTATGGCCAATGATTTTGAATTCCCGGTGAAGATACCCATTACTTACAAATGGGATCTTCTGATTTTATTTTTCCGGGATTTTGTGGGAACCGGTTTTATTCGGATTTCAGGCTTAATACCGGATTTTCTACTGCTACCCTCCAGGTACGCAGGACCACACAGAGTTGAAGGATTGCGAAAATGCTGGTGCTGGTCAGAATGAATAGTGTAAGACTTAATGGTATTTTCAGGATGAATTGCTGTAGCCATTCCGCGCCTACGAAATAAGAGAAGACCAGCCCGATCAGGACAGCCGGGATAGCGATAAAAGAGATGTCTTTTGACAAAAGGGCGAGAATATTTAACGCTTCGGCTCCATTCACTTTACGGATCGCAATCTCTTTCTGTCTGCGGCCTATTTCATCCTGTACGAAACCGATGAGTCCTAACAGGGTAATGAGCAGCATAATCACGGAAGAGATGACAACGGAATCACGGAAGAGTTTAGTATCATAATAGCGGAGTTCATATTCATCCTGCAACACCAGAAATTCACTGTTTTCATTATGGGAATGTTTTCTCAACAGACCATTCATTTTCTTCATTAAAAGAGGAGTAACCGGTACATTTAATTTGGCTACCACTACTGAAATATATTCAGGAACAAGAATGACCGGAGGTATTTCATCAAAGAAGGACTGATATTGAAAATCTTCCACGACTCCGACTACAGTATGCTTTTTGTCTCCTGACCAGAAGAAAAATTGATGTCCAACCGGATCAGCTACGTTTAGCATACGGGCACATGTTTCATTAATCAACACTTCCTCATTGAAGCTGGATTGATCGGATAAATTACGTCCATATAATAAAGTCAAACCTAATACCTCCAGGGTGTTTTTATCTGCTCCCATCGCACGTGCGGTAAAAAGCTCTTCCCCTGTCTCCACATGAGTGACTGAGTTTCCACTCATAAAACGGTGAGGCAAATCACTTTGAGATACCGTATGAACTTCCGGTAAACGGATAAATTCGGCCTTAACAGTTTCCATTTGTTCCTTTGACATTCCACGCAACTGGGTTGAATAGACCAGATTATCCATCGAATAACCTACATTCTGGTTCAGGATCATCTCATATTGGAAATAGATAATCGCCAGGAAGGTCATCATAAATGACACCCCACTAAACTGGATAAATAACAAAATGCGTTTCCATCCTTTCTTATTATCTGCATAGGCTCTGAATATCTGTGTAACAGGCACGGCTGCAAACACCCGGGCCGGAATGTAGCCGGTCATGAAAAACAAGACGCTAATTACACATATAATTACCCAAAAGTTCTCTTTCGAGAAAACGGCGGAAAGGGGATTCTTAATCAGTACTTCGATCGGTCCACGGAAAACAAAGATCATCAGGCCTGCCAACATCAGAGAAAATAGTAATAAGATGCCGGATTCTTTCATAAACATCAGGATCACCTGCTGACTGGTCGCTCCGTTACACTTATGAACTCCTACTGTTTTGGCACGGGAGACCATGGAAGAAATAGAGATTAGTACATAATTCAAGGCAGCGGCAAACAGCAGGGAAAAGGCCAGTATACTGAGAATTAAAGCCATACGGCGTATCTGTGGATTTCCACTGTGCAGGGTGGTAACCGGTTTCAGATAATAACGTTTTGTCAGCCCTCCGGCAATTTCCGCATCCACATCATAATGGCGACGCATCATATCCGGGATTTTATCTTCCAGAGCGTGGATATCCGTTCCTTTAGCCACTTTTATATATCCACTGAAAGCATCTCCGTACTGCCAGCCCGGCATCCAATCTCCTAACGAACTTTTTAAACTCATCATCACATCATATTTCAGATGTGCATTTTTAGGAATATCTTTCAAAACACCTGCGACCGTGTAGGTTCCCTGATCCTTCCGGATCTTTTCACCTATGATATCCAGCCGTCCAAAGGCCTTGTTTGCAAACGTTTCAGAGACATAGACATTTTCTGCTACTTTGAGGGCTTCCGGATCACCGGCGATCATTTCGATACCCATCGTTCTGACAAATAACGAATCTGCCACAATGGTCTGTTCAACATATTTATTCTCACCAACCTGGAACAGTTCCTCCCCGTTTCCAAAATAAAACAGGTTAGAGGCGGAAATAACCTCTTCAAACTCATGATACATCGTAGGCGCATAGGGTGCATTCACAGCCTCTCCATCATATCCTCCTCCTTTAGCGAAAGTCCCCTCGACATGAAGTTTATAAAGCTGATCCTTATCAGTCCAGAAATTATCATACGACATCTCAAATGCCACCTGTGAGAACAAGACCAGTCCAACCACCAGTCCTAATGTCAGGGAGAGTATTTTGATCAGGTTATTGCTTTTACTCTTTGCCAAATATCGTATGGTATATAACAAGGATTTCATAATCATCTATATATTAATTCTATTATATATTAATTCTATCACTCCTATCCGAAAGGTAAAAAGCGGGTATATCCCTCCTTCCCAGGTAGAATATACCCAAGTGAATTATTCTCAATCTAAAAAAATGTGTCTATGAATTTCTTTTAAATAAATTCACTCACTGATGATACGATGCTACCATCAAACAGACTGATCACCCGGTGAGCAAATCCGGCGTCATGCTTCGAGTGCGTCACCATGATGATCGTGGTTCCTTCTTTGTTTAACTCTGTAAGCAATTCCATTACCTCCAGACCATTCTTACTGTCTAAGTTACCGGTAGGCTCATCCGCCAAAATGATCTTCGGGTTTGATACCACTGCACGGGCAATCGCCACACGTTGTTGCTGACCTCCAGAGAGCTGCTGGGGAAAATGAGAGGCACGGTGACTGATGTTCATCCGTTTCAGAATCTGCGTCACCATCTCTTTGCGCTCAGAACCTTTGATCTTCAGATATGTTAGCGGGAGTTCCACATTCTCATATACATTCAACTCATCAATCAGGTTGAAACTCTGGAATACAAAGCCGATATTTCCTTTACGCACCTGCGTACGCTCTTTTTCTTTCAGGTGACCCACCTCCTTATCCATCAGGTAGTAGTTCCCACCGGAAGGATTATCCAACAGACCTAATATGTTCATCAGCGTCGATTTGCCACATCCTGATGGGCCCATGATGGCTACAAACTCACCCGCTTTTATCTCAAGAGAAACATTGTTCAGAGCAATCGTTTCTACCTCTTCGGTGCGGAAATACTTACTCAGACCTTCTATTCGTATCATGATCTTTTATGTTTTTAATGGTTATTATCTGTTTTTTCATATATATAAGCAAATGGTATGCCAAACATAACAAAACATTGATCAACAACCAATTAAAAATTCACTAAAAGAATAGACTGTCTAATATTTTTACAGTCTTGTAAAAATATTAGACAGTCCACCTGTTTCCAGCTGCCTGGCATTGCAATTAAATTCTGTTCCATAGGGCGCACCTATCTTTTTATAGGCTGCAGGCCTACTATATGTCAGACCCCGGCATCGCCGGGGTGGAGAGAACCACCCGATTACGCGCTGTAAGCGCAGCATAGTAGTAAAATGACAATAGTAAGTAGAATAATAGATATTATTTAGACTATACTGCACCGACGGTGCGCAACGATTGGATCATCTTACCAACCCCAGCGTTGCTGGGGCCTGACATATAGTAGGCCTACAGCCTGTAAAAAGATAAGAAAAAGAGGTAAAGACGATGCCTGGGGCAAAACTACACCCTACTTGCGGGATTGTTCTTCTTTGAAAAGGTAGATTAAGGAAACCCAATAGAGTTTCCGGCCTTTCTTTAACAGGGAACAGCCTTCGAAAAAATGGTGATACATGCTGGATATCATAACAAAACAGAGGACTGCAAATAGCAACAACGCATAGTTCCCAAAAAAGGCGGCCAGTAATTTATAGAGGAACAGGGATATCACGCCGGCATTCAGCCAGGCAATCCATTTAAAAGGAGAAATGGATCCGGATAAGCGTTCCTGAACAGAAATCTTCTTTCGTTCTCTTCCTGCAAAAGGATGTCTTTCATACTCTTTCCACATCCGGTAAGAGCAAACAGACAGGAGCAGGACCATACCCACCATGCCTAATCCCAGAAACAAGTTTTGCAGGAAAGCAAGGATCATAAAATGGATAGAGGTAATGAAGGAAAGGATGATCATCATAATAGTGACCGGATACTTTTCCAGCACACATTTCATCCAAAGGAATGCCACTGTGTGCCGGGAACTTTTGACGATCCGTTGAAGCCCTTCTCCCCAATGAACAAAGACCTTGTTTTCCCATTGGTTTTTCGTTTTCAGGAACAAACCGGCTATACCAACACCGGCCAGTAGCCATAGGATGAATTGGGTGGAAGTTTGTCCGGTGTTCATTCCTAAAAACAGCCATCCGTTCAACAGGATAGCATTTAACAGGCTAAGCCAAAAGTAAGAACGGTCCTTGCGGATATGATTCCAGATCCATTGATTGATTAGTTTCTTTTGTTTATAGGCGAACAGGAGGGAACTTTCCGGATAGAGTAAAAGAGTCACTCCTCGCCCCCATTTTTCTTTTAATTTCTCAGCCGGATAGTTCTTTATCCCGGATTCCGGATCACCGATCACATAGGAAGCTTTTTCCATGCCATAATAGACTACATAGTCTTTCCGGCCGTCCTCTTTTTCGAGAAACAAGACACAGGGATTGGACAGATGTTCCAGATGCTTCACCTGCAAACAGACAGCCATCGTACTGAACCCCAGTTTTTCTATCCCTTCTTTCAGGCCGGATAAATTCGTCACCCCATCCCGGGTATTGGTCAGATCGGATAAAAACCACTCTTCAAAAGTACCTCCGTGAAACCGGATGATGGATAACAGGCAGGCTACTCCTGTCGGGCAGTCTTTTGCCATCGTAAACGTGTTCCTGATATATTGCATGTTCATAACTGCCCATTTTATTTATAGCAAAGACGGATAGGAGAAATTCCCTTTTATATCCACTCTCAATTACAAAAAAGTATCCCTATATGTAAACAAACAGAGACAGAGAAAGGTTGTTAACGGATTAACACAGACAGTCTTCTGTTTGCTATGCTAAAAAGATCACCGGAACAGGATCACTCCTTTTCCGGTAATGTCAAATCATAGGTATTCTTTACCTTGTCTTTAAGCAATTTGTAATATATGCCAGCCGCTTCAGCGGGAACCGGTTCCAGTTTCTTTAACTCAGCAGCCAACGGAATAACCTTCTCTTTATAAGGAGTGAGATCCGTTAGTTCTGCACTGGCAAATTGGTCTATGGCGCAATAATAAATGTAGACTAAGCGGACATACAGCCAGCTTTTCACAGTCTTTTCCTCATTCTCAAACGAATAGCGGTCTATGAATTTTTCTAATTTATCCGCCAGGTTCATCAACGCATGATAGCGCTCTTCAAACCGGTTGGCAGCACTCTTACTCATCGGGCTCTGATACCAGGAATAGAAGCTATAGCCGATAATTTTTACCCGCTCCGCTGTGCATAGTGTGATCGGTCCCCACAACTCATTTTCATGGAGATGACTCTGGAAGGTGTGATGGTTTTTTCTATAAACTCCCGTTTATAGAGAGAGATTGCCGGAGTCAGATTCACTTCTCCATACCGGGAAAGAAAAATGAACGCGTCTTTACCGGAAAGCACCTCTTCGGATACGGAAGGAGCCGAGCTCTTGTAGATCTCGGTTTTCCTTCCACTCCGGTAGCAATATGAACCATTCCCCATGAGAATGTCCATTTCTCCCTGAGAAGCTATTTCATATAATTTCTCATAAGTTTCCTCCTGCACCCAACCATCCGGGTCCAGGAAGGTGATAAATTTTCCGGTCGCATTCTTCAACCCGGTGTTCCGGGGCAGGCACCCTTCTTTTTCCGGAAAGATAAGAATGCGGGGGTCCCGCTGCTGGTATTCTTTTACCACTGCGAAGACCTCTTCGTTTGCCTGTTCAGGGATCAATAAGATCTCAATCTCCTGCAATGTTTGATTGACCAAAGATTCCAGGCATTTCACGAAACCAGATGTGGCTTCAGAGAAAGGGACAATAATGGAGACTAAAGGGTTCATATATTGAAGTTAAATGTATATATTATAAGTTTTAAAATACTCTATTTCAAGGGTTATACAAAAAAGATCCCGGAAACACAAACCTTAGATGAAGAGCTACCTTTCTTAACAGGAAGGAATTAATTGGTCCGTCAGAATAGAATTAAAATTTTCCCTTTCAAACAGATTATTCAATCTCCTTTTTCTAAGAGAAGACGAATTTTGTATAGGGTGCAAATATTCGTCTTCCTTAGAGAAAGATAGGCTCCGGAAATGGAACATGTTAACCTATCACCAACTTATAAATTCCGTTTATGGATCCGGAGTTTAATTTTTTATGAAACTATAGAGATGCTTTCAAGAAGCTCTCAGAGAAAGCAGAGCTCTATAGTTTACTTATTGAGGGGATAAGGTTCCTCCACTAAAGTTGTATTTAGGTATGCAAACTCTTTTGCTAACGATTATTCTATGATCACCGTACCAGTTAATTGATACGTATCGGAAATTACTTCTACATGACAGGTTTCATCCACCACAAAACCATATAGAGGGAAAGAAACTGTTTGTGGAGAATCAATCACAAAATATTCGGTCTGTGTATTTCCACTTTCACCAATTAGTGTTACCGACACATTTCCACAAGCAGTAAGGAACGTAACATGGTAGTGCATGTTTAATGTTTCTGCTTCAACAGGAAAAACAGGCATGGATCTATGACCTCTTGGATCTTCTGTTGCTTGATGATGTTGAGTTCTATGTGCATATATATTATTAAACGACATAAAACAACAGATCAAAATTATAAAAGTAGTTATCTGTTTCATAAGATAAATAAATTTGTAGTGTTATTGTTTGATGCAAAGATTCCACTTTTTTCCATACGAAAACAAGACAAATACCTGACAAAACAAATATTTTTTCAAATCAATAATTCATTAATTATTAATATATTAAATCTTCATCAGTCTTCAAACAAGTGGTTTTTATCTAAAAAATCTGACATTTCCAAGTTTAGGATTCAATAAGCATAAATAAATTCATCCAAATTAGTTTTGGAGTGACAATTTAGCCTTTCTTTAATTCGTTGTTTTCGTTTGTAAATGGCATCCGGCATAGCGTCCATCAGGATCGCAATCTCCGCAGGGGTTAAGTGAATTTTCATTAAACAGCACATAACAATATCATCCTGTGTCAAATTGAGATAAGTCATCAGTAATCGATTAGCAAACCCATCATAGAGTTCATTGACTTTATCAATGATTCTCACTAATTCTTTTTTAGGAACCGGATCATATTGTTTGCAACATTGATTTAACCGACTTAAAAAAGAATCTTCTGTAATAATATATTTCAATAATAGAATCTCCTTTTCTTTCAGTTTATTGTACCTCTCCAATAATTGCTCATTCTCTTTTACAAAAGAATGGGTATGCTTTTCGAGGAGTTCAGAGAATTTCTTTTCCTGTTCTTCGATTTCTGACTTTAAAACCTCGTTCTCTCTCATTAAATCCATTACCTGAGAATGCTTTACTTCATTTTTTATTAATTGAAGCTCCTTTTCGGAAAGTAATTCAATATTCTGTTCTATCATAAATTGATTTTCCTTCAACTTCATTTTATTCCTTCTAATTAACTTTTTAATATGAACTGCCTCTTGCTCTCTTTTCCGTTTTATATATTTATAATAGGAATAAGAAATGGTGATAATAAATAAAACAAAAACAAGAATATAAATATAAATTTTACTTTGTACAGCTTTTTGATATTTCAATCCTTCACCAATATTAACCAGTTTAGCGAAATCATATTTTGTCTGCATTTCTGCAATTGTTTCACTTAATGTAAATGATTGCAAAGAATCCAAACATTGTAGATACTTATTATAGTAAAAAGAAGCCTCTTCATAATTTTCTCTTTTTCTTTCTAAATTAGAAAAAGTTTTATACGTTTCTGTTTTCACATATATTTTATCACTTTCTTCAGCTAAAGACAAATAGTAGAGAGCAGAATCCATTTCATTTAAAAAATAAAAACTTCTACCTAAAAAATATTTATTGCATCAGAGTTATATTTATTTACAATTACATTATTTCTTAACTGATATATTACATCATCGTATAGGCCTTGATCTGAATATACATTTGCAATTCCTAATTGTACTATATTTTGAACTTCATAATTCTGAATTATATTCGAGTAATCTATTGCTTTATTATAGTACCACATTGCAGAGTCATATTGATTTTTTAACCTGTACTCATAACCAATTTCTCTTAATGCATAAATATAACCTACCGTATCATTGGCCAATTCATAATATTGTAATGATTCAAATCTTAAATCAAAAGATTGATCCAATAATTTCATATCTCTATATAAAGTCCCTAAATTTGAACATATCAATCCTCTTAAATGATAATCCGTTGTTTGATCTGCAATTTCTTTAGCTTTTAAATAATGAAAAGCTGCTTCCGGTGTTTTTTCATATCCGTATAGACTCGACCTCCATAATACAGACTCCAGGCTTTTCTTAACTTATCACCCCTTTCCGAAAAGTAATCAATCGCTATATTGATCATAGAATCAGAAGTGTGAGTTTCATAATCCTTATCCAATGCCTGAACCAGAAGAAGACAATAGGTTGCGTATGCTTCTTCATTCGCAGGATCCGGGACCGGCATGTTTTGTAAAATCTGTAATGCGGTTTTCGGTTCGGTACGCATAAGAGATTCAGCGTCCCGTAATTCCGAAGGGAGTGGCTTTTTTGATTACAGGCAGTAAGAATCAAACTTAAAGAAAGAAGTATATATCCTATTGTTTTCATACACGCAAGTGGTTTTAATATAAAAGTAAGTGTAATAACTGATCTATTAGTCTTCAAATTCTAATTCATTCAGTAAATCTTCCAGTTTAGAATTCTCTAACCCTATCTTTTCTTTGATCCGCTGTTTTCTTTTATAAACATTGTCCGGTTTAATCTTAAAAATCGCAGCGATCTGCTTCGGTTTCATTTTGATTTTCAAGAGGCAACAATACTGAATTTCCTCCTGGGTAAGTTCCCCATATTTCATTTGCAGACGATTCGCAAATCCATCATACAATTTATTGACGATCACGATCAGTTCCCTGAGATCTTTTTCTGTAAACTGTTCCTCTGATTCCGGGGCATTATGCAACCGGGAAAGAAGAGAGTTTTTTACGAATCACCTGTTCTAACAAGATCTCTTTTCTTCGTCTCAGCTTATCAAATTTTAAAATAAGCTCCTGATTTTCCTGTACATATTCACTCTTACTTTTCTCTAAATATTGATTGTACAGCTCCTCTTTCTCCCGGATCTTCTCTTTCAATGATTGATTCTGGACCTCTAATTTTTCGTTTTCCGACACCCGCTCTCTTATTTCATTTAATTGCAGATCCTTTTGCGCCAATAGTTTCTGGTTTTCTTTGATGATCATTTCATTTTCCAGAATTTTTGAATTGTACTCCTGCACTAAGCGTTGATTTTCAATCAACTCTTTTTCCTTACGTTTAATCATGCTTCCACTAATAAGAGAGGAGACTAAGAACAGGAACAATAAAAGAGAAACAATAATCCCATAAATCCTTTTATTTTGTGTTTTCTTCAATTCCAGTACAAAATTTTCCGCTGACAATTTCTCTAAATCATATTTTCCGGAAAGTTCTACTTTTACCTTTTCCTCCCCTGCTTTATGAATCGTATCTTTTAAAGCAATGTACTGATCCATATAGTCAAAGGCCTTTTCATAATTATGGGCGGCTCTTTCCTTTTCCGCTAAATACTTATAGGCAACAGCCTTCATCATGAGCTGATCACTGACTAAACATTTTCTAAGATATTGATCCGCTTTTTCCTGGTCTACCGTATCCAGATATAAATATGTTTCCCGGGCCAATGATTCAAAAATCACTTTGCCCGGTTCTTTTTCTTCCGCATCCGGTAAAACGAATTCAAACGGAACCTGTCTCTTTAGATCTACGGTATCCTCCCGGTTTACATATCCTATGAGATGAATCGCATTTTCCGGGTCCGTGTTCATGAGTTCCGCGGTGATCAGGATCTCACTGATGCGTTCGATCTGTTGTGTGCAACCGGAGAAGAATAACACAAGGGCTGTTAATAGAGGTAAGAGATTTTTCATTGTATACTGCATTAAAATCACTAAAATAAGGAAGAAATATTAACTCCTACAAACTAAAATTGACAAAAATATATAGAAATTCAGTCGTTTAGCAAACAATGGAATCTCTTTATTCTATTTTTTCACGTCAGAACTTCGTCAGCAGGATGACAATTTCATGTCAGCACTGCAAAAATAGTTGATTTTATGTTTAAATGTCATAAATATTCAACTCTTTGTCCATGATCTGTATTTTCAGAAAAAGTCAGGCATTTGCCGCTCTCCCAAAAACCCGGAGGATTTTTTCAAGTCCGGATGCATTTCTTTGCGTGATAAATCATAAATATACCATCCGTATAGCGGCAACCCATCCATAGACTGTGTGGAAGCGCTACCATTTATACATTAATTTTACAGGCCGTAGGCCTATCCTATCTTAGGCTCCGGCAAAGCCGCAGGGCTGTTAAATTCTCTTGTAAATGTTTTATATGTTGACATGCTACCCTGCAAGGGTACCAGCAACAGCCCAGGGCTGAGCGAAGCGAGCCCCTGGGTTGTAAAGTAGTATGATTCAACCCTGTAGGGGGTTGCATATGTATTATTGACTCATGGACAGAGAGTGAAACCCTTACAGAGTTATTCTTTTCGTAACCCTACCCAGGGATTCGCTTCGCTCAGCCCTGGGCTGTTGCTGGTATCCTTACAGGATAGAATAATCAATATCTAAGATATTTACAAGAGAACTTAACAGCCCTGCGGCGATTCCGTGGCCTAACGTATAGTAGGCCTACGGCCTGCAAAAGATTAGCCTGTAGAGACATTCACCCGCTTTGACAACAACATAAAAAAGTCCGGAAATAAGTATTGAACCTTATTCCCGGACGATCTCATTACATCCATTATATGTCAAACCGATCTTTTTATTCGACCCGTTCATGACGTTCCTGGCGGCCCTCTCTTTGTTTTTTCGGTCTTTCTATAACCGACATGGAAACATTTCCACCACTACTGATATCATAGCTATACGAGATTTCATTGTTCCCTTCGATAAAAGTATAAAAGACATTTTTCAATACCCCTTTTTCCTTTTCTTCAATGACCCGGATCGCATCTTTTTTGTCCGCTTCAAAAGCCTTTTTGATCTCTTCTGTCAAAGCCGGATTCTCCCGGAACGAAACCGTTACCAGATTTTGTTCCAATTCCCGTGTCGTCTCATTTTTTCTCTGGACCACACTAACGGTCACCCCATCCATATTCTCACATTTCTGTACGAACGCCTTCAATGCATTCTGGGCCTCTGCCTGACCGGCAAACATTCCGCCCAATACCAGCATAACGGATAAGATCCTTTTCTTTGTTTTCATCTCATTTCAAGTTTTATGATTACTACTTATTCCCGATTATTTTTTTCATCTCCTCCCGGGCAATCTCCCCTTCAAACTGATTCATCAGACATTGATAGGGATCTTCCACATAGTCGATATAGGAAAGTGTTTTTTCTTCATACCGGTTCAGCCGGGAAATCTTTTTTTCTACCTCCCTGACATGCAGGTGGGAACGTTCAATCTCTTCGCTTATTCGTTGCGGGTCCGTGATCCGGATTCCATTTTCTACGATATAACTATCTTCATACGGATCAAAATCCTCTGCTCCAGTAAAATATGTTTTCCCTACGATTAGCAGCAGGATCACAGCAGCCACTGCTGTCAGGGTAACCAGCCATTTTTCTACCGGTTCTTTTCTGTTCAGTTTAGAAACCGTTCCCTCTTTTTCATGGATCTCCGTTTTCAGGTCCGTTTCCAGATAATGAAACACTTTTCTGTAGGACTCCAGATGCGCCGGGATCTCCTGCTGAGAAAAAAACCGGTACAATTGTTCCTCTTCCTGATTCGTCGTTTCTCCTTCAAAAAAACGATCGATCAACTTTTCTATATATATGAGTTCCTCTTTTTTCATGTCATTGCATTTTTTGAAATACTTCCCTGACCCGCTTCCGGGCCCGTGATAAATTCATCCGGATCGCTTCCGGACTACTTCCGGTCAGTTCGGCGATCTCTTCCACTTCAAATCCATCCACATGCTTCATGCGCAGAACTGTTTGTTGCAGGTTGGGTAGTTGGTCCACGATCCTCATAACCTGAGTCACCTCATCTTTTTGTTCCAGTTGTTTATGCGGACTCAGGGAGGGGCTGACCAACCGTTGCTCATCCGGACTTTCATACGAACGTTGCAGGACTTTCAGCCGGTTCAGGCAAAGATGTTTGGTAATCTGTACACATAAAGCCGGGATGCTATTGTAATGATCCAACTCTTCCCGCATATACCATAGTTTCAGAAAAACCTCCTGCACAATATCTTCAGAGTCTTCCGTACTATCCAGTAAGCGTTGAGCATAAAACATCAACTGATTACGCAAGGGTACCACTTCATTTTTAAACTGTTCCTGTTCCATGTTATAAGAATGACAATCCGGAAAAGAAAACGTAACATCCGGACATAAAGAAAATCATATTTTTTTGGAAAAACAGGTTTCCCAAAAGTTTTCTTCCCAGCCGCATAGTGGTGACCCGTACATTCCCCTGTTTACACACCTCTCCACTGCATGAAATTTGTCGATTTCATCTCTCATCTCTAATATCAACTTCTATCTTTTTAGTATACAACTGATTAAAGCATTAGAGATGCATTTTTTGCATCTCTAATCATCTCTCATCTCTCATGCGGACAGATCACTCTTTCTCCTTCTTCAAAATATAGACTTTATGGGTACCACTCCCGGTAGTACCCATCCCCGAGGACACCGTCCGTGGAAACAATACCGGGTTCTCTTCTTCTTTGGATGGTCCCGGCTTTTTCAAAAAGTCATAATAGATTGTCATAAGGCCAAGCGTTTAAATTTAGTTTCATGCCTGCAAATTCATATATTTTTCAGGAGCCTTTCTTCGTCTCCCGCACGAGAGTCATATGTCTTTCACGTGGAAGTCATACGACTCCCGCCTGGGAGACGCATAACTTCCGCCTGAAAGACAAAGATTTACCCGTGATAAATATAAAAAATAGTCGGCAGAAAACCCTCTTTTTATGCCATCTTTTTTTATATGTCACCATGAAAGGAAACCACTATCACGTAACCGAAAAAGAGTATGAGGGATGAGAGATGATTAGAGATGCATTTTTCACATCTCTAATACTTTAATCATCTGTATTCTAAAAGGATAAAAGCAAATATTAGAGATGATAGATGAAATCGACAAATTTCATGTAGTGAAGAAGTTTGAGCGTTTTCTGTTAAAATTCCGGTGTTCTCCGGGCAGGCACTATCGTTTATACATATCTTTCTTCAGGCCATAGGCCTATTATACGTCAGCCCCCGGGCGATGCCCAGTCATGTTCGGAAGATTTTTGCGAAGGGTGATTTTTATCTCTTAAGTCCTGAAAGGACGCCATATAATAGCCTGGGATGCAAATCCCAGGTAGAGAAATCCCCACCCGGGGTGTGCTGTAGGTACACCCCATCTCATGGAAACAATCGGTTGCTATATGCAGTGTCGTGCTTACAGCACTCCATGGACTCCTGATACCTGACTGGGATTCGCATCCCAGGCTATTATATGGCGTCCTTTCAGGACTTAAGAGATAAAGGTCACCCTTCACCAATCACCTTTCGAAAAATCTTCCGAACATGACTGGGCAATGCCCGGGGCTAAGATATACTACCCCCTAATTGAGTGTAAGATTACATATATTGAATTAAGAAGTTTATATATAAACAAAAAAGGTATGCTAAAATTCTTAGCATACCTTTCCATATAATTATTGAAATCTGATTAGTTGAAAATATAACGCAAACCTACCTGTAACTGCCAGCAGTTAACTGAGTTTTTGTAGGTATCAAATGTTTTAGAGATCAACTCTCTTTCGCCACCTTCCGTATTGTAGTGCATACTGTAAGTCGGCACATTGTTTTCATTTACACCTTCATATTTCAGGACTTTTCCGTTGTTGGAAACTGAATTTGTTTTAGCAGCTCCCCAACTATCTTTAAACAGGTTACCAATGTTCAGGATGTCGAACGTTACCTGTAAAGTATTCGTTGTTTTACCAGCTTTTACAGTGAAATCTTTTGTCAGTTTCACATCAAAACGGTTCACCCATGGTAAAGAAGCAGAATAGGCTTCTGCATATTCACCTTTATGTTTTTTCAGATAGGGATCCTGATTTACAAATTTCCAGAACGCATCCGCCTGTTCAGCAGCCGTGAAGATCACTTCACCACCCGACACCTGATCAACGAACGTCAGTTCATCTTTTGATTTTGGGATATACATCAGGTCCATATTTACTCCGTCCTGATTCATGTCATTAGAGTAAACATAACTGTAGCGTGTAGAAGCGTAACCATTATAATATCCCATATTATAACCGGAATAGTAGATACCTACAGTGGTTCCATTCCAGGTATTACAGGTTGGGATACGATAAGTCAGAGAAGCTACAATTTTGTTAGGAGCTACATACTGGGAGTTCTGTAATCCTAACTGGTTAGGGCCGTTTACAGAAGGTTGTCCGCTCCATGCAGAAGCAGCCTGGCTACCTGGATTACCTGAAATTTCTTTTACAACTGTATGTGTATAAGCAAACATCACACTCAGATTTCTTACAGGTTCGGCAGTTACGGTTGCATTTAATGTATATCCATATCCTTTGCTGGTGTTTGTCAGAATCATTGCTTCAGCAACATCCTTATTGATCACACTATTACTTACACCTCCTTTATTTGTACCAGGATACATATAACGATTGTCCGGACCATTAAAGGTTGGCAAATCATCTACATCCATCATATTGATATTTTCCTGAGCGATTGCATTAATATCTTTCGAATACATTCCTTCTAAAGTCAGAGCAAGAGGGAATGAAACCGGAAGTTGATAGTCTGCTGCCAACGTTGTTTTCCATACTTGTGGTAATTTGAAGTTACGATCAACTGCCGCAATAGAACTTGGCAGAGTCGCTTCTGCCTGATCAGGAAGGCCCAACAGTTGTTTCATATCGTCCACATTTGTAACAAAATTGTTTTTAAACTTTGCCAGGACTGTGGCATCTGATGTTTCATACGGATTCTGGATCATACCACTGTTTGTTGGCATATTGGTAAAGAATACCAAAGGAATACGTCCGGTAAAAATACCTGTTCCACCTCGTACTTTCAGGGTTTTATCTCCTCGTACATCCCAGTTAAAACCTACACGTGGAGACCAAAGCACTCTTGATTTAGGCCAAAGTCCTGTGTTAATGGTCCGTCCGTCTTTAAATTTAGCAGCAGAGATGGCTGTGTTTTCCTCCAGGTCATTCAGATAGGCCGTGCGATCACCTCTGATACCAACTGTCAGTTTAAAACGATTGGTAATATCCCATTCATCCTGTGCATAAAATGCAAACTGACCGAAACGAAGTTCTGCTGCCGGATTCATTTCTCCACCATAACCATACGTAAGACCAAAGGCAGTAGGTGCTTCTCCGTTAACGAAATCATCATAGCTGGCATACCGGTAATAACCTGTACCATATTTCATATAGGAGTTAGATACCCATATATCTTCATAACTGATACCTGCAGTAAGTTTATGCGCTCCTACATAATAAGTAAAGTTATCTACAATGGTATAGGTATTGTTTTTCACACCATTATTCCAGGTAAACAATTCATATCCGGTACTCATAAAAGCATCTCCGTCTTTCCAGATATCAATATGAGGGAACGGACTGGAATTAGAACCACGCATATCTTCTATTTTAGTAAATGTTCCTAAGATCTGGTTTGACATTTTGTCACTGATCCGGCTGTTTAATTCAGCAGATAATGAATTTACCAGATTATCTGTGGTGTAACAGTTATCACGGAAGGCCATACTTTGTGCGGAGATACGGTTAGAACCTGCACGTGGATTAGGTGCTGAGGTCCCGTTTGTCTGGGAATCTTTTGTGTTTTTTGTATAGTTATAACGAACCATTAATTTATTTGCCTGGTTGATATTCCAGTCTATACGAGCTAAAATCTTCTTATTATTAGTTCCTCCGCTATAATCTGTGTAAGAACCCGGATTATATCCATATTTATTTTGCAGTACGCTGGCAAAATTCTCCATATCCTGTGCAGTTACACGGGATACCATCTGATCCGCGTTGGCTACTCCATCCTGAGATAATTTCCACTTGTGGATAGGAGAAGGAGAATCTTCTATCTCTCCGTTCACAAAGAAGAACAGTTTATCTTTAATGATGGGTCCCCCTAATGTAAAACCATATGTTTTCGTTGATTCCGGAGCACGGGTATCCAAATCTACTCCATCGACTGAGTTACCTCTTAACTTTTCATTTCTTACGAACATATAAGCCGTACCTTTATAGGTATTGGTACCCCCTTTGGTAATGGCATTGATACCTGCACCTACGAAGTTTGCCTGACGTACATCATAAGGAGCAATAGAAACCTGTAACTCCTCAATCGCATCCAAAGAGATCGGATTACCACCACCCGGCAAATCGTTACTCAAACCAAAGTTATTGTTAAAGTTTGCACCGTCAATGGTGATATTATTTAAACGACCGTCACGTCCGGCGAAACCTGTGCTACCTCCCGAATAAGGAGACAAACGGGTAAAATCGTTCAAACTACGGCTGATAGACGGCAACATAGTCAACTGGCTGTTGCTGATATTGGTTGCAGCACCGGTTTTTTCTCCGGCAAATTTAGAACGGGAAGCTACGATAATTACCTCATCCAGCAATTCGGAGGATTGACTGAGTGTGGCATCCAACATATAGGCTTCTCCTAATTGTAGGGTGATACCTGTGTAAATGGCCGTTTGGTAACCGATGTAGGAGATCTCCACCGAGTAAGGACCTCCGGTACGCATTCCCTGCAGAGAGAAACGTCCGTCTACGTTGGTAATTGTACCGTACCGTGTACCGGAAGGTTCGTGAACAGCCTGGATGGTTGCACCGATCACGGGCTCATCACCTTCCATTACCCTTCCGTTCATCGCGGAAGTAGTAACCTGTGCATGTACATTCATCGTGAGTGCAAATAAACTCACCATTAAAAACAAAGCAATTTTTTTACCATGGAACTCATTGGTTTAGTTTGATCACTTAAATTGATAGTAATTATTGTTTTTTGGAAATTTTGAAGCGCGCGGTTGATAGTCATGTATTGTAATACTTTTTTCCGGTCTGTTCCGGAGGAAGTGTCTGTACCGACAATACACTCTCTACTATCAGGATTCATAGGTAGAGTTGAGGGGTGACTCATAAGATAACCTTCTATCTCTTTCAGACTCATTCGTAAAATGATTTGCAAAAATACATTTTTTTCTTAAAATAACTTTCTCTTGAACTAATATATGTTATTGTGAGTGCAAAAATAGACTCCTCATATGACAAACAGATGACAACCGGACTACAACTGCATGTAAGAGCAGATGAACTACTAAAAAAGGTGCCCAAAACTTTTGGACACCTTTTTTCTATTTTTCGAACCTGACTTTTACTTCTCCGATATGGCTACCCTGCCCACCGACCTGGTAGACCAGCACTTCTGATCCGGCCAGGTTTTGTTTGATGGTTGGTTCATCCAAGATTGTATGGGAATGCCCACCAATGATGATGTCAACAAATTCCGAATTCTCTGCCAGTTTCAGGTCCGGTTCATATCCGATATGACTCAGGCAGATCACCAGATCACATTTTTTCTTTTTCTTCAATATTTCCGCATATTGATTTACCGTATCCATAATTGGCAGGAATTTCATTCCCTCATATTTATCTTTCTGGATCAATCCTTCCGGATCAATGCCCACTCCTACGATGCCTACTTTGAGATCTCCCTTTTTCAGGATTACATAAGGCTGCGTCATGCCCTCCATCGGGGTTCCTGTGAAATCATAATTACAACAGATCACCGGACATTTCAGGTCTTTCAGTATCATTTGTAATGTGTCTAATCCGTAATCAAATTCATGATTTCCGATCGTCACCGCATCATATCCCAACCGGTTCATAGATTCGACCTCTACTCTTCCTTTAAACAGATTGTAATAGGGAGTTCCCTGGACAAAATCACCGGCATCTAACAGGATCACCAACGGATTGACAGCCCGGACACTATCAATCACAGCTTTCCGGTTCACGACTCCACCCTTACCCGGATTATAAAAATCGGTAGCTGGTAACGGCTCTATCCGGCTATGCGTATCATTGGTATGAAGGATCACTAATTCTTTCTGCTCCTGTGCCTGAAGCATCATGGCCATCATCCAGAAGCATACGATAAAATAATATTTCATTTTCATAGAGTTCATCTTTATTTTCCGTTATTCAAGGATCACGATCCGTTGGTCCGTAGCAGATCCTACCTCTTTTCCCGCTGCCTGCATACGGGAGACATATTCAATCATATAATCACGAAGAGTGATGCCAGTCGGCACTGCTGAAACAGCTTTCGTCAATGCCTGCATTCCATTGTTTCCTTCCGCCAGATAGTCCAGCGTCACGATGGTATAGATCCGGTCATCCTGCACCGGCTCTCCATTGATCAGGGCTTCGACGATCTCTTTGTTTTTTATTTTCAAACGGACGGTTGAAGAGATCCCGGCTCCACCCATACGGGCGTAAGCGTCAAAGACTTCTTTTACCTGTTCTCCCTTGAGTTTTAAGGTGACTAATTCGTTTTCAAAAGGATAGGTATTGTAGAGATCCCCCAGTTTGATCTCTCCCTGTACGATCGGTGACCGATGTCCATGTACGTTCATCAGGGTAAAATCAATCTTCTCTCCATCCGTATACCGGGTGCCTAATGTCATCATGACATCGGAGGTGAAATTGGTCAGTGCACTTTCCGGTTTGGCAGCATACATATCTACGGTTGAAATCCCAACAACCACATTCATTTCCTGGTCCATCTGGCTTTTATAGACATCTATAAAGTGTGCCACTTCCGTATCCGGTTGAGATGCTTCTACCACAGGAATATATTTTCCGTCCATAGATACGACCTGATAACCTGACTGGCAACTACTGAAAAACAATAAGATAGAAGTAGTTGCTATTCCGACTCTGTTGCGGAAACCTGCAAAGGTTCCGGACAAAGTACATACATCTTTTTTCATTCCGTTAATCGTTAAAAGTATTCTTTTTCAAAATCCATCCCGGATTTTAGGGTACAAAGAAACAATATTTTTGTTACAAAATTATTACGTCTGTAGAAATTAATTTCGAAAGTGACAAATAGTTAAGTAATGACTCCACAAGAGTTAAATTATGAATTGGAGATGGACCTTCGCCAGTAACCCCGGGAAATCTTTTGTGGTCAGGTGTTATCTTTAATTCTCCTTTTGAGAAGGGTAAGGGGTGTGTTACGAACTCAAATGGGCATGAATTACGGATGTCCGTTATTTTGTAAGGTCCATTCAAATCTCAACAGGCATGAATGGAAAACAGATATGCGTAATTCTTATGTCTTTGTATCCATAACACACCCCCAACCCCTCTCCAGAGGGGAGATAAAGAGCTAATCTATAAAATATCTGTCTAAATTCTCCGACCAATCTGATTTTAATTGAAGATCGGTCCCGAGCCAAATAATCATGTCGAAAAACAGAGGTACACACCAGTAAGGGAGAATTATTAACCAGATTATAAAGTCTTTTTCCGCATGACGTATTTTTCAAAAAAGAGTTCCCGGTAGCTTCTACCGATCGCAATCTCATATTTTCCGATCTGGATATCATTGTTATCAAAGGCATCAATGTGATCTGTATTTACGATATAGGATTTATTGACCCTTAAAAAAGAGGAGGGCAAATGTTCCAGAATGGTTTTCAGATTCATCAGGGTGATGAGTCGCTGGTTTTCACATTGGATAATCACATAATCTTTGAGTCCTTCTATAAAAAGAATATCGCTGAAATGGACTTTTTGATAACGGCGTTCGGATTTCACAAAAATATAGTCATCTTCTATGCCCTCTATATGCTGCTTCTCTCCTTTTTTCAGCAGCGCATGATACGAGACGGCTTTTTGAACGGCTTTCCGGAACCGGCTCAACTCGATTGGTTTCACCAGATAATCAATGGCATTGATCTCATAACTTTCAATGGCATACTCGGTGTAGGCTGTCGTAAAAATAAACAGCATAGAATCCGGAAGCATCCGGACAAATTCCAGCCCTGTGACCTGCGGCATCTGGATATCCGTAAAAATCAGATCCACCTCATTCTCTTTTATAAATCCAGCGGCAGACATCGCACTATGAAAAGTTCCGGCCAGTTCTAATTCCGGCATCTCTCCCACTAACAATTCCATGGCTTCCCGTGCCAGGGGTTTATCATCCACAATTATACATTTCATAGGCTTAATTTTAACTGAACCGTATAGTTCGTTTTTTCATTTATAATTTTCAATTCATGTTTTCCCGGATAGAGCAACTCCAGCCGGCGGGTTATATTTTTCAAACCTAATCCACCGGAACGTCCTTTCCGGGGTTCCCTGGCAGGTTTGGAATTCAGACAGATAAACAGCAGTTCCTGGCGTTCTACCTGAAAAGATAAATATACATACGATCCGGCTTCGCTGTCCTGGCTGTGTTTCACTGCATTTTCCACAAAAGGAATAAAAAGCAGAGGGGGCAGACTCACCTGGTCTATCTCTCCCTCTTTTGCGATCCGGCATTCAAACCGATCCCGGCGTATTTTCTCCAGATTCAGGAAATCATTCAGAAAATGGATATCGGAGGTAAGGGTTACTGTTTGTTTTGAACTGTCATTCATCTGATATCTTAACAGATCTTCCAGTTTAAACAACATCCGGGAAGCTTCTTTCCGGTCCTTTTTGATCAGCACATTCGCATTGTTCAGCATATTAAAAAGAAAATGTGGGTTGATCTGGCTTTTCAGATTATCCAACTCCGTCTGTAAGGTGGCAGATTCCAGTTCATTCTTCTTTTCATTGGAAAAGATCCAATGCTTTAAAACGATCATCGTGGAGATTCCACATAAAATCAGGGAGATGGTCAACATGGAAGATACAAAATTCAGGATCAGAAGCAGACTTCCCAGTTCTTCTAAAGCCTTATCCAGGTCATAGATCTGTAATTGGATGAAAGCAATAGAACATAATATGAGAAAAACAGTCACTACCAGAAATACCAGATAGTTCATTAATTGATTCTGCAGGAGGAATCGTCTGACGGCCCAGCGAAGATTAACCCAGACTGCAATTCCCAGAAAAATAAAATCACAGACCCCAATCAGCACACGCTGGAAAGGATTTACATATTCATCCGGTATAGAAAAAGCGATTCCCACTACCGTAATGACCAGTATGATTACCAGAAAAAGATACCGGGCGATCCGGTAGGAAGAGGCAATCAGGAAATCCTGTATGAAATCTGTTTTTAGTGTCATAGGTTACAGGCTTATTTTTAATTCGATCCAGCCATTTCCCGGCTCATTATTTTTAATAAACCGGCAGGTATATCCTTTTCCGAAAAGAATTTCCAACCGGTGATTCTGATCACTGAATACCTGGTCTGCCGGGTCATTTTTATCAAAGGAATTGATACGAAAAATCAATTCATTCTCTTTCCTGATCAAAAAGATCCGGATCATTTCTTCCTGATTGGTATTTCGTATTTTCTTTACAGTGTGCTGTACAAAAGGGAACAGGATCAGGGGAGGAATAAATGTATAAAGCAAATCCCCCTCCTGCAGGATTTTATAAGATATTTTTCCGGAGTATAATTGTTCAAGTTTGAGATAGTTGACCAGGAACTGGATTTCACTACTCAATAAGACTCTTTGATTTTCACCATCATATAACTGATAACGAAGGATCCGGCTCAAAAGAATAATTATTTCAGAAGCTTTTCCCAGCTCTTCTAAATCCAGGTTTCCTGTTTTGTTCAACACATTAAACAGGAAACCTGGATTTATCTGTTCTTTCAGCTTTTCCACTTCTGTTCTTAAACGGTTTTTTTCCAGTTCTTTTACCTGCTGATCCTCCAAAATCCAATATTTCAACATTTTTGCCATAGAGAAGCCTATCAGAGACAAGGGTATTAAAAGCATTTGTTGCAGAAACAAATAGCTCACAGATCCTTCATACAAATAAGAGACCTCCTTTGGAATCAGATTAAACGTGTGGTGAAAATAGTATTCCTGCACATATTGGATAAGTATGATAAAGAAAGTCAGGATTAAAAGGGCTGTGATATATTTACCAAACTTCTTTCTGAGTAAATAACGTGGAAACAAAATAAAGAAATTAATATACCCTGCCAATAAATAAGTAATAAGACATCCAAAGGACACCAGGTAAACAAAAACTCCGAGTTCTTCAAAACCGTCGTTATACATGGAAACAATTTGTTCCGCGGAAATAATCATCACGCACAGGATTAACAGCATATGCCTGCAGATCCTGTATTGCGGAAGCATCAGGAGTTTATATAAGAAAGTCTGTTCATATCCGGAATCCGGTAATCTTTTCTCCATGCTGGGGTTTGTCCTTTTACTTGTAAACGGGTATAAAGATAAATCAGATTACTACATAGGAAGGATATTATAGACCAAATGAAACAAAATCTATACAAACGACAAGTTTATTCTTTCAAAAAGTATAAGCCATTCCCATCCCCAAACCTCCGTTCTGCACCACCGGCGCGAACATCAGGTTTCTGTTGTCTTTTATGCCCACCAGATTCCTGAAAACGGGTAACAAGAGGTAACTGATCTCCACGCTTAAGATGCCGATCCCGGCACCAGCCATCACATCACTGAACCAATGCCTGTCATTCAGGATACGTAAAAGCCCGGTGGTTGCTGCCGCCGCATAGCCGGTTGCACCAATCCAAAGGGATTCATCCCGGTATTCCCGGAAAAGGATATGGGCACCTGTAAAGGCAGTGGCCGTATGTCCGGAAGGAAACGAATTGGTTCCTACCCCATCCGGACGGGTGGTATGGATATTCTTTTTCATAAGCTGCACCGTTCCTCCCATGATCAGGTGAGAGGTCACCATGACAAACGTACGGTCCCGGTAGGAGTGTTTTGCTTTGAAAGGTAACAGCAGACTGACTCCATAGACCCCCACGGCAGGAGCGAATTGAAGATAATCATCTATGGGGAACTTATTCCTGACATGGTCGTCTACCTGGCTGTGAATGCTCCGGTCCACCTGTTTCAAAGGATGGAAGTTTTTACTCAGGATGCCATAGGTAATAAATGATGCCGGAAGTGCATACTTATAGTAAATCTGGTATTTTCCGGCTTTCTGTTTCGGAATATCCCAGGAATTCCACTCCTGCCTGTTCTGATAAGGAGGGGGATTATTTCCGGTCCATTCCGGGTCCGTAAACATCTGGATTCTCAGTTTTTCCATGTAAGGAACAGTATCTGACGGAGCATCCGGGAATAAGGGTTTTCGTTTTTTTCATCTTCCTGAGCCTGCGTATGGGAATGAATGGCTATCAGCCACACAATAAAAATAAGAGTTCTCTTCATTCAGCTTTAAGGGTTAAATAGTAATCTTTCACAACAATAATTTATTAGAAACGCAAAGACAAGTAGGTTAGTATATCTTTACAGACCAATTTTCTTTAAAAAAAGACCAAAAAGAATTAAAATCCGTACCGGATAGCCACAGAGAATGCAGGTGCAATCTGGAAACAGAGGTCATATTCACGTCCCATCCCTGTAAAAAAGGCTTTTAAAGTCCTCTCTTCGTAAAAAGCAGCCCGATAGGTAGACATTCCTATCGTAATAGGGATGGAAATAGATTTTCCGATGGCTAACACCGGTTGAAGTCCAACCAGAACATACTGATGGGAGAACATTACCTCCCGTTCATCCAGTTCTTCCAACGTCATGGATCCGCTCATTTCCGCTATTAGCCGGACTTTCCATTGATCATTCAGTTTGATTCCGGCAGCCAATTCTATAGCATTCAGCATATTCACTTCTACTTCATATTTTCCATCCAGCTTCCAGTTCACCATCAAAGCCGGAAAAGCCATCGGAAAACCAAAAGAGGTGTTTAAAGCCAGACCGGCTCCCAATTGTAGATTCTTACGTCCATGCCAGATAAACACAGCCCCTCCATGCCCCATGATATTTTTTCCTCTGATATCGGAAAAGCGGGCATGAGAAGTATAGATCCCGGCCCCTGCCATCGCTAAAAAGGACCACTTCTCACTGATGGAACGCATATGTAGCAGGGATAGCTGAATGTTCATGATCTCATCCGGAGATAAGTTCCGTTGCATCTGTTGATTATGAAGTGCCGTATAGGATGCATTCAGCGCAACTCCCCAGGCCTGAGGACGTTCATAGGCATCCATCTTGACTGCAAAGGGCAGATTGAATCCCATCTGATAGATCTGTGCACTTCCTTTAGTACCTTCTATTTTTTCATTATTTCCATCCCGATAGGGGGATTTCCCTATAAGGTCTGCTCTCAGGTAAACCTGTGCCCGGCTTTCCGCCACATTTAAAAGAAGAATCAAACCAATAACTACTGCTACTCTCATACATTCATCAAAATTTAGTTTATTAAACCGAAAAGGATTCAGTGGCCAAATGTATGGAAAGGAAGAGAAGAAGGTTTTGATAATAGATAAACCTGTAAAAAAGATATACCAAAGGACCAGACAAGTATATATGTTATTCTTAACTGTAGGTCACATACAAAAGTAAAAACGGGAAAGCTTACCAGACTTCCCCGTTTTACTCACGTTCAAATGAATTCCTAAACCAATGTCGTCAGAACGTTATATCAAATCCACCCATAAAGATGGCTTTAGGCATCCAATAGCCTTCCCCGATCACCTGATAACGGGTGGCTGTGAGGTTTTCCCCTTTCAGGAATACATTCAGTCCTTTATCTCTTGTTCCGAACAGATAAGAGACTTTCGCGTTCAAGGTGGTGCAATCTTCTTTTAGCAAGTCACTTCCACTTATAGGTGATATATATAGACCGTTGATGGATTGAACATTCATATTAATGGTGAATCTTCCCGGTTTATACGTGGCATTCGCAACGAATTTATTTTTTGGAGCTGCTACTAACTCTTTATCGGTGTGCAAATAACTGTAGTTCATATTTACTGACAGGTTCTGCAGGATATGGTAATGTGCTTCTAACTCGATTCCTTTATTTATAAAAGAGCCGGTATTCATATTTAAAGGTTTACCATCCACCATTCCTGTCTGGATCATATCTTTCCCATCAATGAAAAATCCGGTTAATTCAAAATACAATTTATTCTCTAACAGAGATTGTCCTACTGATACTTCATAATTCAGCATTCTTTCCGGATTCAGATTCGGATTAGCCGGGTCATACAAATATAATTCTCTCAGATTCGGACTACGGAAACCTTTAGAGAGAGAAGCTTTAATCACATTACTTTCAACCGGACGATAGGTTAATCCTACCTGTGGTACCCATTCCGAACCATATTCTTCATTGTGTTCGTACCGTACTCCGGCATTAATACTCAATTTTTCAAACAGATCCTGCTGCATGATCAGATATCCGGCGACTTCATTGATGGAGGTATCAATAATATCAGTCCGGGTTCCATCATTATTTTTATTCCAGGCTTCACCACCCCAGTTTTTATAGTCGATACCTAATGTGAAACTATTGCCGGGCAAAAGACGGAAAGTCTGGTAGAGCAAGACACCCGTATTATGATCGAGTGAACGAAACAGGTAAGTACGTGGAGTATTTTGTTTTTCATTCGTATTAGGATAATATCCATCATTTACTTCATGACTTCCCCAGTTATAGAAGACCCGCAACGCTCCACTGGTTTTTCCGAAATTGTTTTCCAATGCATAGGAAGTCGTACCCCTTAATACATCTACCCAATAATCAGTGATTGGCTTTTGAAGAGGACCCGGGTTTTCATTGTAAAACTTAGCAATACTAACATCTCCTGTTATTTTCAGGTTTTCATTCAGTTCGTAGCCTATTTTACCGAAACCATTGGTAATATGGAAATCCGAATTATTCCGGTGACCATCTGTCCGGTCATGGTTCAGGGAAATAAACGTACTCAACTTTCCGGTTTTAAAACCGTTGTTGATCATATATTTCTGAGTATTGTAAGAACCATACATCACACGGGCCTGTGTCCGGCGTCCATCCATATGCTGGTCACGGGTAATGATATTCACCACTCCCCCCCATCGCGTTAGATCCATATAACAAAGAGCCCGGTCCACGGATGACTTCCACTTTTTCTACATCAGACGCCACATAGGTGTCCGGAAGGGAGTGTCCGAAAATACCGGCCCACTGTGGTTGCCCGTCAAACATCATCAGGACTTTATTCCCCTGTCCTACTCCACGGATATTAACCGTTCCGGCAGAACCATTATTCACCCCGAAACCGGTGATTCCTTTTTCGGTTACAAATAGTCCCGGAACATATTGTGAAAGCACAGGTAATAGAGCGGATTCACTACTGGCTTCTATTTCCTCTCTGTTCACTACCGAGATAGATAGAGGTACACTGTTGCGGTTTACCTGTATTTTATTGGCAGTTACGACTACACCCTGGAGGTTTACCAGACTATCCGGAGGAGTCAGGTCTTTTTCTGAAGCATAGCCAAAAGAAGAAAACAAAACGGAAGTTAAAAGTATTAGTTCTTTCCTCATAAAGAAAAATCGTTAGATTAATAGCTGTTAGTTGGCAACAAAAGTAACACGTTTTTTTAATTTTGTGTCACCATCTTAACAAAAAATTTAATCTGCCCGGCTCATTACCAATTTTCCATGCTTAATTCCCTTGATAGTAGTCATCTTATCAGACAGTTCCGTCAAGCGAAAAGCCGTACCTAACACAGTCGCAATATGCATACAAAAGTTTTTATTAATATAATACTGTGAAGAGGAAAGGATTACATCCGTATAATGTTGCTGGATAGAAGTAATTTTAGAGGCAATCTCCTTTTTGCCCTGATCATACATAATAATAATAGTTCCGGCTACAATATGGTCACATTGCCATTTTCGTTCTGCTACGTTTTTCTCTATCAAAAAGCGGATCGCCTGGGAACGGTTGGCAAAACCGTTCTCTATCACATATTGATCCAAGGATTCCAGGATCTCATCCTCCAACGAAACTCCAAAACGCTTTATGGACATACACTTTATTAAATTAGGTGTGTAAAGATAAAAAACTTTTTAATCTCTAAACCTTTTACCGGCTCCATTTGTATTAATAAAATAATTAAATAGAAGTAGTATGAATAATTTAGATAATATCCAGAATACCACAAACGAACATTGGAATGACAAAGTTCAGGTGGGAAAAGACAAAGCCCGTTATGAAGCGGACAAAACAAAAGTAGATTCTGAAAACTGGGCAGATGATGTAAAAGAAAAATCTGAACATGCAGTGAATAAGGTGAAAGAAAAAGGCGAAGAAATGGCTGACACCGTGAAAGAAAAATTTCACGAAACAAAAGACCGGATCGACGAAAAAATGTAATTGATTTTTCAGGTCGTTCTTATGTTGTCCCAAAGGGGTAATATAAGCCTATAGAGGATAAGACCGTTTTCAATTATAAATCAACTGCCTGCTTACGCCCGGGATGTGGTGGAGTGAGCAGGCAGTCTTTTAACTACTTTCTCATACAATCGAATTATTCTTTGTGAACTCCAGGATCTCATCTATATATCCGAAAGCTAATCCGGTTACTGTATCGGCACACCCATAATAGACTGCTATACGACGGGTTTCCGGATCATGCAGTGCTGCACATGGGAACACGACATTCGGAACATCTCCCATACATTCATATTCTTTCTGCGGAGACAACAGGTAAGGGCCTGAACGGTATTTTACTTTCCAGGGTTGTTCCAAATCCAGAATAGCAGAACCGAAACTATAGACATATCCGTTGCAGGATTGTAGTACGCCATGGTAGATCAACAACCATCCTTCAGATGTTTCAATCGGGATCGGACCGGCTCCGATCTTCGTGCATTGCCAGGCACTGTCTTCAAATTTAGCAGGAGACATCACATGGCGGTGTTTTCCCCAGAAACACATATCCGGTGATTCACTGTAGAAGATATCCCCGAAAGGGGTATGGCCGTTATCGCTGGGACGGCTCAGCATCGCATAGTTACCATTGATTTTCCGGGGGAACATCACTCCATTCCGGTTAAACGGTAAATAAGCATTTTCAAGCTGATGGAAGGTTTGAAAGTCAAATGTATAGGCCACTCCGATCGTCGGCCCATGATAGCCATTACACCAGGTTACATAGTAACGGTCCTCAATAAAACAAACCCGGGGATCATAGGCATATACAAATTTACCGATCTCTTCATCATCACATTGAAATTCCAGTTTGGTTTCCGAAATATTCCAGTGGATCGCATCTTCGCTGAAACCCACATGGAGACGCATCCGGCGATTGGTATCATCACAACGGAATACGCCTGCATATCCTCCGTTAAAGGGACTACCGCACTATTAAACACACTATTGGAGGTAGGTAAAATATTACGCGGTATGACCGGATTTTCTGAAAACCTCCACATGACGTCTCTACAACTTTCCGGGCGATCTTCCCACGGCATACCGGGTAATGCGTTACCTTCAATTTTTAATTCACTCATTTTGTTCTTTGCTCTAATTTTAAAACGTTTTGTTTTTCTACCGTGCAAAGTTATTTCTTTTCTTCCAATTTCAGTTCATCCATCAGGGCATTATACTCCTTTTCCTCCCGGTTCATCTTATCGTACCAGTTCTTTTTCAGGATAAGTGTAGTAATACCCAATATGATGATTGAAGTAATCAACGGGAAGCCTTCTTTAATTACAATATACATCGGAATAATGGTCAGACACAACTGCCATACAATACCTACCGCCACATTAAAGATATCCCGTTTAAAATTGGTATTCCGTTTCACCTGTGGATAACGCGCAATCGCTTTTCGTGCTATTGGTCCCCAGAAGCCCCACGGACGTACCCGGACATAAAAATTGATCAATGTTTCCTCATCTGTAGGAGCTGTCATTAATGTTCCTACAATACAACCGATCAGGGAAACGAACATCAATAACGGGAAGTAATATAAGGGCAGCGTATCCGGAAAGAACTGCGGAACAATCATAGCCGCCAGAATACCGACTAACATCCCCCAGAAATATCCGTAACCATTGAAACGCCACCAATGCCATTTCAGTAAGTTTGCAGCAATATATCCACCATACAAAGCGGATACG
>Ga0192243_10053_pt1 | contig 49449 bp, 46 predicted proteins | sample Koala_Koa27_K3_FD_131233 | JGI IMG/M metagenome (GOLD analysis project Ga0192243, IMG submission 131233) | Enriched cells from koala feces incubated with labeled cellulose particles, San Francisco Zoo, California, United States - Koala_Koa2-7_K3 ... | reverse complement strand
TGGTGGTGTTATATTTTTCGCTCATCAGGCGCAGCATTCGGCTTGCCTCATTCTGTTCCCCGTCCTTGGAATAAAGGCTTTGAAGGTCATCGGTTATGTTTTCCCCTTCCTCCGCCTTTGCAATGACAAACTCATTCAGCTGTTCGTATGCGTCCTCCAGCAGTTTAAGCTTCTGTTTTGTATAGAAGCCTTCCAAAAAGAAGCTGTTCACCGCCCACAGGGTGATGAGCACCGCCGCCATAAGGCCGACAAATATCATGGTAAACCTCACCCTGATTGACTGTCTCATCCTTCATTCACCTCGAATTTATATCCCATGCCCCAGATCGTCTTAATATAATCACCTTTGTCCCCCATCTTGCTGCGAAGCTTTTTTACATGGGTGTCAATGGTACGGGCATCTCCAAAATAGTCGTAATTCCACACATTGTTCAGTATCTTCTCACGGGACAGGGCAATTCCCTGATTCTCTATAAAATAACTGAGGAGTTCAAACTCCTTATAACTCAGTTCGATCTCCCTGCCGTCTATGGTCACCTGATGGGCCGCCTTATCAATACATATGCCTCCCACACTCATATTCTCAGTGGATACCACGTTGCTCCTGCGCAGGATCGCATCCACCCTGGTCACCAGGATCTTGGGACTGAAGGGTTTGGATATATACTCATCCACTCCCAGTGAAAATCCCTGAAGTTCATCCCGCTCCTCGCTTCTGGCCGTCAGCATGATAACAGGGACCTGGGAATATTTGCGAATGGTCTTTAACACCTCCCACCCGTCCATCTTTGGCATCATCACGTCCAGAAGCACCAGGGAAATGTCTTTCTGTGCAAAGAATATATCCACTGCCTCCTCGCCATCCCCAGCCTCGATCACTGAAAATCCTTTATTGGTAAGGAAATCCTTAACCAGTTTTCTCATTCTGGCTTCATCATCCACCACTAATATTTTAAGAGCATCCACGGTGCTGCCTCCTTCACTTTGCCGACACGGTACTGCTTTTGTACTGCACAAGGCATGATCAATTGATTTTATAGGCTTTATTTTAACAAAAAAAAAGAATTTTTTCCATCATTTCACACAAGTTTCACACCTTGGCCATGATAATTACATAAAGAGACAAAAAGAGCCCCGGGAAAGCTCCCGAAGCCCAATGGCCGTTTGTAATATTGTCTGTTATCTTGTCTGTCTTCCTGTATATTATCCTGTGAATGGACCGGTCTTTTAGTCCTCTTCTTCTAATTCATCCTCGCCCACAAGTTCATCATACTCCTGGGAATCCAACAGCTCGTCAAATGCATCTGCCACGATCTCATACTCATCATCATCCTCGATGTTGTCCAGGGTAGGAGCGCCGTCCTCAGTCTCGCTGTAGCGGTAAAGGTAAACCTCTCCCTCCTCTGATTCCACGCCTTCTACCGGAAGAAGGGCAATATATTCCCGCTCGCCTGCGGTGAAAATGGTCAGTACCACACACTCTACCTCTGTATCATCATCCAGGGTCAGGGTTACTGTCATCTCCTGCTCTTCTTCATTCAAATTCTTCTCGTCTGCCATATTGTAATTCCTCTCTTACTTTCTTTCCCGGTACGCTGCTGACAGGTACCGTATTGATGTTTCATTCTTACACTCTATCAGACTAGCCCTAAAATTGCAAGAAAATATTATTTAATATTCAATCCCTTCCCTTGCGCCGATCCCCTGTTCAAAGGGGTGTCTGCGCATGACCATTTCCGTAATATAATCACTGCATTTTTCCATATGCTCCGAAGGCCCCCTGCCTGTCAGGATGACCTCCATGTGCTCCGGCCTGTGGCGGATGGAATTTAACACCAGGTCCTCATCTACAAATCCCAGATTACATGCACCTATGATCTCATCCAGAACCAGCATGTCAAATCCGCCTTCCCCATCCTGGCCCACGGCCATTTCCCAGGCCTTATAAAAATTGTCCCGGTAATAGACGGATGCAGCCTGCTTCTGGGCCGGAGTCATTTCCCAGGAAAAACCAAAGTTCTGGTCGCAGGGCAGCAGAGTGATCCCAGGCACGTGGGCCAAAGCCAAAACCTCGCCGGAATCATCTGTTTTCAGGAAACGCGCGATCAGTACACGCATTCCTCTGCCTGCCGCACGCACCGCACTTCCAATGGCCGTGGTGGTCTTCCCTTTTCCATCTCCGCAATATATATGAACCAGACCTTTCATTCTTCTGCCTCCTCTGCAAATCGCGACTTTTCCTGCTTTTTGTGATAGCGTTCCCTCACATAATAGATATGGAGCCTTTCCTTTGCCCTTGTCATGGCAACGTAAAACATCCTGCGCTCCTCCTCCACATCCGGATCCAGAACCGCCTTGTGGTGGGGCGTGATCCCTTCATTGGCGTCCAGGATATACACCACCCGAAATTCAAGTCCTTTGGAGCTGTGCATGGTCATGAGGCTTACCCCTTTTTCCCGCCCGTTTCCCCCCTGGGCTTGTTTTAGCAGCTGATCCCTGTAATGGTCCATATGGGCAAACCATGCATCGTATGTCTTAAACCCAGCTGCACTCTCCTGAAGCTGGTCCAATACCTCCAGAAGCTCCTCCGGCTTCATCCTGCGCTCCCCGGCATACTCTCTCAGGTAAGAATCATAATCCACCGCCTTGCGGATATAGTTTACAGCAGCTGCAGGCGCCATGGTCTTCAGCATGATGAGATCGTATTCCAGCTGTTCAATTCTGTCCAGCATCCAGTTTTTGTCCTGGTAAAAGGATTTGACCGCCTCCCAGTTCACCATCTGCCCTTCCAGCGCATCCCTGCTCACATACCGCTTGGGCCGGTTGATGATGGTGAGGATATTGGACCGGCTCAGGTCGCCGGTTGCTGCTTTTATATAAGAAAGTACATTTTTGACGATCCAGTGGTCATAGAGGTTGGGAACCGTATCCCGCATATTAAAAGGAATATTGTATTCCATCAGTTTTTCGATCAACAGACGCGGCCCCAGATTGGTGCGGTAGAGCACGGCCATGTCCTCATAGGCAATTCCCATGGAGGCATAGTCCCGAAGTTCCCCGGCAATGGCCAGGCTCTCGTCTATGGGCTCAGGCCACTCACGTATGTCCAGGGGGCGTCCATTGCCCCTGGCTGCCCGTATGTCTTTGGGAAACCGGGTTCTGTTGTGCCGGATCACATTTCCGGCAGCCTCCACGATCTGGCGGCTGGAGCGGTAATTCTGGTCCAGCAAAAGACGCGGGGCATCGGGATAGTCCCGCTCAAACCCCAGCATGATCTCAGGCTTGGCGCCTCTGAACCGGTAGATGGACTGGTCATCATCCCCCACTATGAACAGGTTATTCTCAGGCTCAGCCAGCATTCTCACGATCTCATACTGGATCCTGTTAATATCCTGAAACTCATCAATTAGTATGTACTTGTATTTGTTCTGCCATGCAGACAGGATATCCGGCCTTTCTTTAAACAGCTGATAGCACATGACCAGCATATCATCAAAATCCAGGAGTCTGCGCTTTCTCAGCTGCTCCTCGTACCCAAGGAACAGCTGCTTAAATACATCCTCTGAGCAGTTCTTTGCATAATAGTGGTCCAGGTCCATCAGCTCCCCCTTGACCATGCTGATCTCACTGAGGACAGAAGCGATAAACTCCCCCTCATCCTCCACCTCCAGGTCACAGTGTTCCAAAAGTTCCCTGACAAACTGGATCCTCTGTTCCTCCCTCACAATATTGGCGGCCTGATACCGGTACGCCAGTTTGAGGATCAGAAAAAAGACAGAATGGAAAGTTCCAAAGGAAACTCTGCTGCATCCTGCCTGGGTCATTTGTTCATACCGCTCCTTCATCTCCCTGGCCGCTGCCCTGGTAAAGGTAATTACCAGTATATGTCCCGGGTCCACTCCGGCTTTTTCCGTGAGATAGCGGACCCGGTTGGTGATGACCGTAGTCTTTCCCGAACCGGGTCCTGCCAGCACCAGCATAGGCCCCTGCCTATGCCGGATCGCCTTTTTTTGAGTTTCATTAAATGCCATGCAATACTGTCCTTACTATTCCTAAGACCGGTCTGTTCCGCCGTTCACTTGTTCACGGAGTTTTTCAATTCCCTTTCTCAGCCTTGCCAGGGACTCTTCCTTTCCAAGCACTTCCATGATCTCAGTGGCGCCTGCCGGGGTCATCTGCTTGCCGGATACAGCGGTCCTGATGGGCCACATCACAAATCCGGTCTTCACCCCAGTCTCCTCCACATACCCGGAAAGGACAGCGTAAAGAGCATCGTTGCTGTAATCCTCCTGATCTTCCAGTACAGGCAGAAGGTCTGTCAGTACCTTTAGCGCGGTTTCAGTGTTGGTCTTCATCTTCTTATGGGTGTACATGGCTGCATCATACTCCGGAAGCTCCTCAAAGAAGTCAATATGGCCTGCAATTTCGGGGAATACCTCGATCCTTGTCTTGACCATGGATGCGATCTTCCTAAGGTCCAGGTCCTTTTTGATCACTGCCCTGATATAGGGCTCTGCCATCTGGAAAAACTGTTCAAAATCCATGGCCTTCATATATTCACTGTTCATCCACCTAAGCTTGGTCATGTCAAACACGGCCGGCGATTTGCTCATGCGGCGGTAGTCAAATTCCTTTACCATCTCCTCCAACGAGAAGATCTCGCGGTTATCCTCCGGTGACCAGCCAAGAAGGGCCACATAATTCACCACTGCCTCGGATATAAACCCCTGCTCCAGAAGATCCTCAAAGGATGAATGGCCGCTTCTCTTGCTCAGCTTATGGTGTTCCTCGTCCGTGATCAGCGGGCAGTGCACATACACAGGCACCTCCCAGCCAAATGCCTCATAAAGGCGGTTATACTTGGGTGATGAGGACAAATATTCATTGCCCCTCACCACATGGGTGATGCCCATCAGATGGTCGTCCACCACATTGGCAAAATTATAGGTGGGATACCCGTCCGACTTGATGAGTACCATATCGTCCAGCTCGGAATTATCCACTGTGATGTCTCCATAGATCTCATCCTTAAAGGTAGTGGTACCGGTGACAGGATTATTCTGACGGATGACATAGGGCATACCGGCCGCCAGATTGGCCTCCACCTCTTCCCTGGAAAGGCCAAGGCAGTGTTTGTCGTAAGCCATGATCTCCTCGCCGTTCACTGTCTTTTTCAGGGACGAAAGGCGCTCCGGGGTACAAAAGCAGTAATATGCTTCCCCTTTATCAACCAGCTTCCTGGCGTATTCCAGATAGATCCCTGATGCCTGGCGCTCGCTCTGTACATACGGACCCACGCCGCCGTCCTTGTCCGGGCCTTCATCGTGGATCAGCCCCGTGTCCTTTAGCGTCTGGTAAATGATCTCCACAGCGCCTTCCACATAACGCTCCTGGTCTGTATCTTCAATGCGGAGCAGAAAATCCCCGCCCTCATGCTTTGCGATCAGATAGGCATATAATGCCGTCCTCAAATTCCCCACATGCATCCTGCCGGTTGGGCTGGGTGCATATCTTGTCCTTACTCTGCTCATGTTTATCAGTCTCCTATATTTTCCTTTTTCAGGGAAATGAACCGGGCCCGCCTGTATCTCGGGCACTGTCATCCCCCTGATTATTACTCATAAAAAATATTATATAACGAAGGTCAAAAAAAGACAATGCCTGATTTTCCACCAGGCACTGCCTCATTGTGCGTCTTATTTAAAGATGGCACCTTCCAGATCGGATGCAAACTTATCCATATCAACTGGCATCCATGAAACCTTTTCCTTGCCGCTTACTTCCACCTTCATTTTCTCGCACTTCACAGTCACGTCAGTGGTTTCCGCAGACGGCTCCATCTCTCCAACCTTTGCCACAAACTGCTTGATCACATCCTGCATCAGCTTCTGGGCGGCTTCCTCGTCACCTGACATGACTGCAGCCATGGTCTCTTCGTCCATGTTGGTCTGCATCTCGGTTATAAGGTCGTTCATGATCTGAGCCAGACCATCGCTGGAATAGCCTGTCACTTTGAGAAGGACGGTGGTCTCATCCTTTGTCTCACTCTGGATCTCAGCCGTGTAGCTCAGCTTGTTCAAAAGGCCTGTCATGATATCGGACATTTCCTGAACTTCCTCATCCGTGAAGTCAATGCCAAGCCCGCCAAGCTGATCCTTTAACATATCAGTCATCTCAGTATAGTCTTCCGCCAGCAGGGATGACCTTACATCATCCTCAGAGGCAAATCCCAGCAGATCCTTCATCGGGATTGCATTTTCCTTTACCACCAGGTCGTACATGGCTCCCACTACCTGATCTGCCGGTGCGAGCTTGCTCTGGCATCCTGTCAGAACCACACTGCACATCATCAGGACTGCTGCCATCAGCAACGCCAGCTTTGTTTTCATTTTTTTCATAATACTTTTCTCCTCTTTCTATATTGCTATCATAACAGAAATTTTATTTTTCTGCTGCAGCCTCTTCCTTTTTGCCGGCCAGGTCGCTTGGTCTCATGGTCAGGTTGATCCTGCCCATCTTGTCAACCTCAGTTACCTTAACAGTAACTTCGTCTCCAATATTGACCACGTCTTCAACCTTGCCCACTCTCTTGTCGGACAGCTTGGAAATGTGGACCATGCCGTCCTTGTTGGGAGCCAGCTCCACAAATGCGCCGAAGTTCATGATGCGCACTACCTTGCCGTTAAATACCATACCGGCTTCAATGTCTGTCACGATTCCGGTAATAATGGTGATGGCTTTGTCGATCATGGTCTCATCCGTACCGCACACGCTGACGGAACCGTCATCTGTGATATCGATCTTAACTCCAGTCTCCTCGATGATCTTGTTGATCACCTTACCCTGCTTGCCTACCACATCGCCGATCTTCTGAGGATCAATGCTGATCTGCTTGATCTTTGGGGCATATGGGCTTAAATGCTTTCTGGGCTCGGAGATAACAGGCTTCATTACATCCTCCAGAATGTGCATTCTGGCTTCTCTGGTCCTGGTTATGGCCTCCTCGATAATGGGTCTTGTAAGGCCGTGGATCTTGATATCCATCTGGATGGCTGTGATACCGTTTTTGGTACCGCCAACCTTAAAGTCCATATCGCCGAAAAAGTCTTCCAGGCCCTGGATGTCGGTGAGTACAATATAGTCGTCATCCGTATCACCTGTCACCAGACCGCAGGAAATACCGGCTACCATCTCCTTGATGGGCACACCTGCCGCCATCAGAGACAGAGTAGATGCACAGATACTTGCCTGAGAGGTGGAACCATTGGATTCCATGGTCTCGGACACGGTACGGATCGCATATGGGAATTCTTCCGCACTTGGCAGCACGGGGATCAGCGCCCTTTCTGCCAGTGCGCCATGACCGATCTCACGGCGTCCCGGTCCCCTGCTTGGCTTTGTCTCGCCAACGGAGAAGGACGGGAAATTATAGTGGTGCATATAACGCTTGCTGGTCTCATTCTCATCCAGGCCGTCAATCCTCTGTGCATCGGAAAGAGGTGCCAGGGTGCAGGCGTTAAGGATCTGGGTCTGTCCGCGTGTGAACATACCGGAACCGTGTACTCTGGGCAGAAGGTCCACTTCAGCCGCCAGATGGCGAATCTGATCAATGGCACGGCCGTCCGGACGCTTGTGATCCTTTAAGATCATCTTGCGCACGGTCTTCTTCTGGTACTGATAAACAGCCTCTCCCAGCACGGAAAGCCACTCTTCGTTGTCGGCAAATGCCTCTTCCAGGCGCTCTGTCACAGCAGCGATGTTCCTCTCACGTGTCTGCTTGTCATCAGTAAACACAGCCTCCTCCATCTCTGAGGGAGGAACGATCTCCTTAATGGCTGCAAACAGTTCTTCCGGAACAGCGCAGCTTTCATAGGTATGCTTTTCCTTGCCGCACTCAGCTACAATGGTGTCGATAAAGCGGATAATCTCCTGGTTCACTTCGTGTGCCTTAAAAATAGCATCGATCATCTGCTGCTCCGGGACCTCATTGGCACCGGCCTCGATCATGATCACCTTTTCCCTGGTAGATGCAACAGTCAGAGCCATGTCGGAAACCTGCTTCTGATCTGCTGTGGGGTTGATGACAAACTCTCCGTTCACAAGACCTACCTGTGTGGTTGCGCATGGTCCGGCAAAGGGGATATCGGAAATACTGGTCGCAATGGCGGAACCCAGCATAGCGGTCAGTTCAGGGCTGCAGTCCGGATCAACGGACATTACGATATTATCCAGCGTAACATCATTGCGGTAATCCTTTGGGAACAGAGGGCGCATGGGACGGTCGATCACACGGCATGTAAGGACAGCGTTCTCAGATGCCTTTCCCTCTCTCTTGTTAAATCCTCCCGGGATCTTTCCTACGGAATATAATTTCTCCTCGTATTCCACGCTCAGGGGGAAGAAATCGATTCCCTCCCTTGGCTTTGAGGATGCTGTTGCGGTTGCAAGTACAACGGTATCGCCGTAGTGCATGAATGCTGCACCATTGGCCTGTGCTGCCACCCTGCCCACTTCCACGGTCAGTTTGCGTCCTGCCAGGTCCATACTAAAACTTTTAAACATATTGGTGTCTCCTTTTCTTTCATTAAATATTGTTAGTTGGGAGACAAAAAAGATGCCGAAACTACTGATCTGCCTGCAGAATGCCTGCCCCTGACTTGCTTTTTGTCAATTCCTGCAGGTACATCAGCGGTCTCGGAATTTCTCCCTTGTCCGCCCATGATACTATGCCTTATGGCTTTCTCCCTGGTACTTCCATGTCTTTTGCCTGTTTGAAAAAGCAAATATAGGGTGGAGTCCCCTCCACCCTAATCTTCAGAATTACTTTCTGATACCCAGCTTCTCGATTAATGCACGATATCCTTCCAGATCAGTCTTCTTTAAGTAATCCAGAAGACCCCTTCTCTGTCCAACCATCATCAGAAGACCTCTTCTGGAGTGATGATCCTTTGGATTCTGCTTTAAATGTTCGGTCAGTTCGGTGATCCTTTCTGTCAGGATAGCGATCTGAACCTCCGGTGAGCCTGTGTCTCCAGGCTTGCGGCCATACTGTGCAATGATCTGTGCTTTCTTTTCCTTAGAAATCATGGTAGTTCCTCCTTAATATTATTCGTCTCACCGTAAACCAGGCTAATGGCTGGAGTAACCAGGTAACCGGGCATCGGCGTCATTTCATACCGATTCAGTATAGCACAGTCCAAGCTGGTTGTAAACCGGTAATTTTACATTTATTTTTTATCTCTTAACCTATCTCTTTACCTGGATCTCGGGGTGGCGCTCAAAGTAATCAGCTGCAAACACCTTGTCCATCTCGATGCGCTGCTTCAGTTCCTCCAAAGAGGAAAATTTCTGCTCCGGCCTGTCAAAGGCCAGCAGCTGGACTTCTATGACCTTTCCGTAAAGGTCCTGATGCATATCAAATATATAGGTTTCCACCCCAACCGGATTTCTGCCCTCCACCGTGGGCTTGCGCCCGATGTTGGTAACGCCCCGGTAATAGGTTCCATCCACCAGGACCCGGGACACATACACTCCAAACCGCGGCAGCCGTTTAATGGAGGGAGGCAGCAGATTGGCGGTGGGAAATCCCAGGATGCTTGTTCCGATATGGTTTCCATGGATCACCTCGCCGTGGACCGCATAGGGCTCGCCCAGCAGAGCATTGGCTTTTTCCACATTTCCCTTTTCCAGTTCTTCCCGGATATAGGTGCTGCTGATGTCCCTCAGATGGTCCTTTTCCTTTTCAATCACATGGAGCCGGTATCCCAAGGTCTCCTCCAGCTGCTTTAAAAGCCGCGCATCCCCTGCGCCTTTGTATCCAAAGCTGCAGTCAGGACCCACCACGATCACCTTTGCCTGCATCCGGCCTGCCAGAATGTCTTTTACAAAATCCTCAGGCTTCATGCGGCGCGTTTTCTCACTAAAGGGATATTCCACCAGGTAATCCACCCCCATCTTCTCCATATTGGCCCGTCTCTCCAGATTGGTGGTGATCACGGTCTGCGGCTGTCCGCTCATCATGGACAGCGGTGGTGTGCCGAATGTGAAGATGGCAGTGGGATATCCAAGGCTGGACTTCAACTCCTGCATGGTGCGCAAAAGCTTCTGGTGCCCCCTGTGTCTTCCGTCAAACTTCCCCAGGGTCACAATGGTTGGTTCTTCTATCTGAAATTCTGTGGTGTCTGCTATATACCTCATACTGCTATTCCTCGTTCTCTTCTGGTACTGGGGCCTGTTTAAAAAATTCATTCATTCCGGATGTCAGGAACATTTTCCAGGGCTTCCACCAGTGCCTGCTGTCCTGGTATTCATAAACGCCCACAAACCGGCCCCTGCTGTCATACATCCTGAATTTCTGTCCCTCGGCCAGATCCTTTACCCACTCCCTGTCATCCCCTGTATCCAGCTGGTTCTTAAAGCAGGGATTTCCATTGTATAACAAAGGATCCGCCTCAGGACGCACCTTCAAAACAGCGTATGACTGCAGGGCTGCTTCTACCGGGAAGATACAGGCGTCAAGGCGCCCTTCATCCCTGATGGCCTCAACCTCATCCAGCTTAAGGCTGTCTTTGATCTCAAAGCGGTCCACCCTGGTCCGCGTCAGGTGTTCCATACATCCCCCGCATCCCAGCCGTGCTCCAATGTCATGGCACAAGGTTCTGATATACGTGCCCTTGGAGCAGGTGACTTTCATCCACACCCTGGGCAGTTCCATCCGCTCCACCTGTATTTCCAGGATCTGTACCCGCCTGGCCTGGCGTTCAATCTCTTTCCCTGCCCTGGCAAGCTCATACAGCTTTTTCCCGTCCACCTTAAGCGCGGAATACATAGGAGGGATCTGGTCATATTCCCCCAGAAATCCCATCACTGCCTCTGTCACAGTCTTTTCATCCAGATCCATGGCAGACTCCCTGTGTTCCATTAACACCGTTCCGGTGGTATCCTGGGTATCGGTCACTGTTCCCAGGAGCATGACGGCTTCATATGTCTTGGACCGGTCTGTGAGCATATCACACAATCTGGTGCCCATGCCAAGGCACACCGGAAGTACGCCTTCCGCCGCGGGATCCAGTGTGCCGGTATGTCCGATCTTTTTCTGCTTTAAAATCCCTCTGAGCCGGGCTACCACATCGTGGGAGGTATAGCCCGGCTCCTTATATATGTTTATGATTCCGTGGTACATGGTCTTATCCTTTATTTCTGTGCCAAAGTATGTTTGGGCTTTGCTTTCAGGCACGGTCTGCGGCCTCGGGTTCCAGCTGTTTTGCAATGTGTCCGGACAGGTTGTTGATCACATCATGGATACTTCCTGTCATGGTGCATCCCGCCGCCCGCACATGGCCGCCCCCGCCGAAAAATGCGGCGATCCGGCTCACGTCCACAAGGCTTTGTGAGCGCATACTCACCTTATATTCCTGGGCTCCTGTCTGGTACAGGAAAATGGCCACCTCCACGCCGTCTGTGAGGCGCAGCTGGTCAATGATCCCGTCCATATCCTTGCTGTCCACGCCGTAAAACTCCATCTCATTCTGGCGGATCGCGCTGAAAATACACTTTCCGTCAAAGAATGTAATGCTTTCCAGCAGTGCTCTTCCCAGGATCTGGTTCTGGATATATGTTTTTTTATAAAAGCTGTTGTCAATGATGGATCCAAAATCAATCCCCTTGGCCATCAGTTTTCCTGCGATCTCCATGGTGGTTCCTGAGGTACAGGAGTATTTGAATACGCCCGTGTCATGGACAATCCCCGTGTAAAGGCATTCCGCCACCCGGATATCGATCTTTTCCTCATCCAGCTGTCCATAAAGGACTTCGCAGGTGGAGCTGGCTTCAGGAACCACCAGGTTACTGCCTGCAAAACGGGTGTTAGTCACATGGTGATCCAGACACAGGCTCTTCTTTGCCTGTGCAAGCAGGCTGGAAAATTCCCCCAGCCGGCCCACATCACCGCAGTCCAGGCAGACGCAGAGCTCATAGTTCTCCCCATCCGCCCGGTGGCGTATTTCATCAAATCCCTTCAGATAGCCGAATTTATCCGAGGCCTCCTCCAGGTACACTGCTGCCCGGATATCCGGGCAGTTAAGGCGGAGATAGTTATACAGTCCCAGTGCGGAACCCAGACAGTCCCCATCAGGGCGAATGTGTCCAAGAATCGCTACCGAACCCGTACCCTCTAACATCTGTTCCAAAATTGTCATCAGATCTCCTCCTCTTCACCTTCCTCATCCTGTCCTTCCCCTTGGTGAAGGTCCTTTGTGACCTCATCAATGAGCTTTGACATATTAACACCATACTCAATGGACTGATCCAGGATGAACTTAAGTTCCGGTGTATTGCGCAGATTGATCCTTCTTGCCAGTTCCCTGCGCACATACCCTTCCGCGCTCTTTAAGCCTTCAATGGTTGCCTTTGCCGCGTCTTCATTTCCCAGTACGCTGATATATGCCTTGCAGTACTTAAGGTCAGGCGTGACTTCCACGGAAACCACACTTGTCATGGGATGGATCCTTGGGTCTTTAATGCCATTGCGAATGATCTCACTCAATTCCCTGAGTACCTCCGCATTGATTCTAGTATTCTTTATGCTGTTCTTGCGCATGTTGCTCCTCTCTTTCCGTCCAGGAAAGGGCGTGACAGGCCGACCCTTTCACCGGTTCCGCCTGTCATCGTGTGTATGAGCGTATCTATCTTGGTACTTCTACCATGATGTAAGCTTCAATCTCATCATCTTCCTGGAGATCATTAAACTTCTCAAATACAAGGCCGCACTCGTAGCCGGCAGCCACTTCCTTTACATCATCCTTGAAACGTTTTAAGGATGCCAGCGGACCCTCAAAGATCTGGTCCTTGCCTCTGCTGACCCTGCAGCTGCATCCTCTCTGGAACTTGCCGTCCAGGACATAGGAACCTGCAATGGTACCCACGCCGGATGCCTTAAAGGTCTGTCGGATCACGGCATGGCCGATCACCTTCTCCTCAAATACAGGATCCAACATACCCTTCATAGCTGCTTCCACATCCTCGATCGCCTGGTAGATCACCTTGTAAAGGCGCATATCCACCTTCTCCCTCTCGGCAATGGACTTGGCCGTTGCGTCCGGGCGGATGTTGAAGCCAATGATGATGGCGTTGCTGGCAGATGCCAGGGAAACATCAGACTCATTGATCGCGCCTACGCCGCCGTGAATCACTTTTACCATAACCTCTTCATTGGAAAGCTTTGTAAGGCTCTGCTTAACCGCTTCCACAGATCCCTGCACATCAGCCTTGATGATCAGCGGCAGTTCTTTTACATTGCCTGCCTTGATCTGGCTGAACAGGTCATCCAGGGATAATTTCGCCTTGGTATCCTCGATCAGTTTGCTCTTGCCCTCTGAGATAAATGTCTCAGCAAAGCTTCTTGCTTCCTTCTCGCTCTCTGTTGCCACAAATACCTCGCCTGCGTTGGGCACATCATTCAGACCCAGGATCTCTACCGGCGTGGATGGCCCTGCCTCTTTTACTCTGCGGCCCCTGTCATCCATCATGGCACGGATCTTGCCAAAGCATGCGCCTGCGGCAATGGTATCTCCTACCCTTAAGGTTCCCTTCTGTACCAGGACAGTGGCCACGGGGCCCTTGCCCTTATCCAGCTCAGCCTCGATCACAAGGCCTCTTCCCTTACGGTTTGGATTGGACTTAAGTTCAAGGACATCTGCTGTCAGGAGAACCATTTCCAGCAGGTCCGTAATTCCCTCTTTGGTATGCGCGGATACAGGTACAAAGATCGTGCTGCCGCCCCAATCCTCAGAAATCAGTTCATACTCGGACAGCTCCTGTTTTACCTTATCCACATTGGCGCTTGGCTTATCGATCTTGTTGATGGCAACAATGATCTCCACGCCCGCTGCCTTTGCATGGTTGATGGCTTCCACGGTCTGAGGCATCACGCCGTCATCTGCGGCAACCACCAGGATTGCTATATCAGTGGACTGGGCGCCTCTCATACGCATAGCTGTAAACGCCTCATGTCCGGGTGTATCTAAGAAGGTGATCTTGCGGTCATTGATCTCGATGACGGATGCACCGATATGCTGTGTAATGCCGCCCGCTTCCCTTGCAGTTACATTGGTCTCACGGATCGCATCCAAAAGCGAGGTCTTACCATGGTCAACGTGTCCCATTACACACACAACCGGTGATCTGGGCACCATATCCTCCTGGCTCTCATCATCTTCCTTTAAGAGTTCTGCGATCACATCAACTTTTACTTCTTTTTCACAGAGTACATCAAACTCCATGGCGATTTCTTCCGCCTGCTCATAATCGATCTCCTGGTTCAGGGTCACGATCTGTCCCTTTAAGAAGAGCTTCTTAACGATCACGGACGGCTGCAGCTTCATCTTGTCAGCCAGTTCCTTAATGGTCAGGCTGTCCGGAAGAGTGATGGTCTTCACCTCATCAACCTTTGCATCCTCCTTTTTCGGCACCGGCATGATAAATGCGCCCTTGCCTGTTTTCGGAGTCTTCTTTCCGTCCTCTACGCGGTCTCTCTTATCGTAACGGTCATTTCTGTGAGCATTCTTATTACCACGGTTGCTGGTGGGTTTTGCCTGGATGGATGTCTCAAAGGAGGGTTTACCGTCCCTTGCGCCGCCCGGACGGCGGTTATCGCCGCGGGGCCCTCTGTTATCCCTTGCATCCTTATCTTTATCATCACCACGGCCTGCATAGCCTCCCTGGGGTCTGCCGCCATAGCCGCCTCCCTGGGGACGGTTGCCCTGATAGCCTCCCTGGCCCTGGGGTCTGTTGCCCTGATAACCGCCTGGACGGTTACCCTGGTAGCCTCCCTGGCCCTGGGGTCTGTTGCCCTGGTAGCCTCCCTGGCCCTGGGGTCTGTTGCCCTGGTAGCCTCCCTGGCCCTGGGGTCTGTTGCCCTGGTAGCCGCCTTCGCGGTTGCCCTGGTAGCCTCCCTGGCCCTGGGGCCTGTTGCCCTGGTAGCCGCCCTGACGGTTGCCCTGGTAGCCTCCCTCACGGTTGCCCTGATAGCCTCCCTGACGGTTGCCCTGATAGCCTCCCTCGCGGTTGCCCTGGTAGCTTCCCTGACCCTGAGGTCTGTTGCCCTGGTAGCCGCCTTCACGGCTGCCCTGGTAACCTCCCTCGCGGTTGCCCTGATCGCCTCCCTGGGAAGGGCTCTGTGTCCTGTTATTATCCCTTGCCTCAGGCGCAGCCGCAGTCTCGGCCGGATGGGCAGCGGGCGCTTCCTTTACAGCGGCCGGCTGAACTTCCTGAGCCTGAACCTGAGGACGCGGCGTCTCCTGCTGCACAGACGGTGCAGGGGCCGGCGCTTCCGCCCTGGGCGCCTGCTGCTGTGGCTGTGGTTTTGGCTGCGGCTTGGGAGGAGCAGGACGCTTGATCTGCTGCTGGGCATTCTGCGGCCTGAACACAGCCGTCAGTTTTTTCTTTCCCGCCTCAGGTCTGCCTGTGGACTCAGAAACAGTTTTAGAAGCTTCCGCCTTAGGCGCCTCCTGTTTGGACACATCTGTCCTAGGTGCTTCTGTCCTGGGTGTCTCACTTCTCGGCCCTTCTGTTTTTGGCGCTTCTGTCCTTGACATCTCAGTTCTCGGACCAGCCCCCGCCTTCTTATGATTTACAGATGATCTCACAATATTCTCCTGCTCCCTTGTAACATTGGATGCAGCGTACAAAGCGGCAGCAGTATCTTTTTGTTTTATAATTTCCAATATCTCTTTACTGGTTTTACCCAGTTCATTTGCCAGTTCACTTACTCTCATTCAAACTACCTCCATTTATATTCATTAGTTCTGCCATTGACTTTGCGAACCCTGCATCTTCCACGGACAGGGATGCTCGAAACTCCTGACCGATGGCGTGCCCCAGTTCATCCTTTGTTCCAAACAGATAGATTGGGACTTTATAGTGAGTGCACATATTGGTAAACATTTTCTTCGTATTATCCGAAGCTTCTTCCGATACGATTACCATTTGCGACCTTCCGCTCTTTACAGATTTCTCCGTCGAAAATTCTCCGCTGACCACTTTCCTTGCCCTCTTTGCAAGGCCAAGCAGGCTTAGCAGCTTTTTGCTATTTACCAAGCTCTTCCATCTCCTTTTCCAGAGTCTCATATACCTCTTTTGGAATGGGCATTTTAAAGGACCGATCCAACCCCTTGCTTTTCACGGCCTTTTTCAGGCATTCCATCGATGGGCACAGGTAAGCGCCTCTGCCGTTCTTACGGCCGGTGGCATCTAACACAATCTCATCTTCGGCGGTTTTTATAACTCTTATCATTTCTTTCTTGCTCTTCATCTCCTGACAGCCTATGCACTGTCTGAGCGGAACTTTTTTCATGCTCACATACATCACTCCTAATCTTTTCAGAGTATCCCTATTCCTGTTCGTTTACGTCTTCCTGGTAGTCCTCTTGATATTCCTGGTAGTTTTCCGGCTCCTCATACGTTTCTTCCTCAAAGCTTGCAGCCGGTGTGTCTCCGTACTGGAGGCCCATCTGCTCAAAGAGCCCCATCTCCCTTGCCTGTGTCTCGCTCTTGATGTCGATCTTAAAGCCTGTAAGCCTTGCAGCCAGCCTTGCGTTCTGGCCTTCCTTGCCAATGGCCAGGGACAGCTGGTAATCCGGCACGATCACCTGTGCCTCCCGCGCTTCCTCGTCAGCCACCACACAGATCACCTCGGCCGGGCTCAGCGCATTCTCGATCAGGTACGCGGGATTGTCGTCCCAGTTGATAATATCAATCTTCTCTCCACGCAGTTCGCTTACAATGGAGTTGACCCTTGCACCGTTAAGGCCCACGCATGCGCCCACGGGATCCACATTGGAATCGTTGGATTTTACAGCGATCTTTGTTCTGGAACCTGCTTCCCTGGCAATGGCCTTGATCTCCACCGTGCCGTCACGCACCTCCGCAACTTCAGATTCAAACAGGCGCTTTACAAGGTCCGGATGGGTTCTGGAAACGGAAACCCTGGGTCCCTTTGGAGTATCCTTCACCTCGATCACGTATACCTTGATACGCTCGGTGGGGCGGAACGTCTCTCCCTTTACCTGCTCGCTCTCATTTAAGATCGCGTCCACTCTTCCCAGATTAATACTCACGTTCCTGCCCAGATAGCGCTGGACGATACCTGTCATAACATCCTTTTCCTTGGTATAATACTCATTGTAAAGGACCTTGCGCTCTTCCTCACGGATCTTCTGCAGAATCACGTTCTTTGCGTTCTGAGTGGCGATACGGCCAAACTTCTTGGAATCCAGGGGGATCTGCACCGTGTCTCCCACCTCATACTTTGGGCTCAGCATTTTGGCATCCGCCAAGCTGATCTCCAGGATATCGTCTTCCACGTTCTCTACAACGGTCTTCTCAGCATATACAGCAAAATCACAGGTGTTTGGATTCACTGTGACCTTTACGTTATCGGCTTTTCCAAAATGGTTCTTACAGGCAGTGAGCAGGGAGTTTTCGATCGCTTCGATCAGTGTATCCTTGGCGATATTCTTCTCCTTTTCCAAAACCTCCATTGCCTCCAACAGTTCCTTGTTCATGTTTATCCTCCTATCCATGCCTGGGCATGTGAATTAAAAATGCTTAAAAATCCAGTGCCAGCCGTATAAGGGCAATGTCCGGCTTCTCAAATACCATGAGGCTGCCGTCTTCCATGGTCAGCGTCACAGTATTTTCATCATATGCACTTAAGGCACCTGTAAATTCCTTCTGCTTATCAATCTGACGATACAGGCGCACATCCACATCCTTGCCCATGCTTCTGATAAAGTCCTTCTCTTTTTTCAGAGGACGGCCCAGACCCGGTGAACTGACTTCCAGGATATAGCTTTCATCAATAAAATCTTCTTTATCCAGCCATTCGCCTAACTTTCTGCTGATGACCTCGCAGTCGTCCACAGCGATCCCGCCTTCCTTATCAATATAAGCCCTGAGGTACCAGGTACCTGCTTCCCTTACATATTCCACATCCACAAGTTCAAAATGATGCTCATCCATCAGCGGAAGGAGGTATTTTTCTACTCTGCTCTCATAATTTTCCTTTTTTCCCATCCTTACACCACCTTTCTGATTCTACTCAAAACGAAAGAGTGGACCGGCGTCCACTCTTTATCAGTAATCTACATTAGTTATCGTATACACTATACCATCATGTTCCGGTAAATGCAAGCATTTTCAAGGATTTTGTTGAAATATTCCTGTAAATTAAAGCATTGCACGTCCTCTGCACCAGGTCTGGATCACACTGTAATCGTCATCCAGCACCACCAGGTCTCCATCGCATCCGGCTGCGATCCTGCCTTTTCGTTTATCCACCCCCAGGCACCTGGCAGGATTAATGGTACAGGAATTGACAGCGGTGTCAAAGGGAACCATGGCTTCCTCCACCAGGATCCTAAGTCCCCGGTTCATGTTCAGGGTGCTTCCCGCAATGGTGTCAGATCCCTTCAGCCGTGCCAGTCCGTCATCCCCGATCTCGATGTCGTGCCCTCCCAGCTGGTACTGTCCTCCCGGAGGGCAGTGCTTTGCGCGCAGGGAATCGCTGATCATAATGGAATAATCCCGTCCCTTGGAATGGAAGAAATTGTTAAGGGCAGCCAGGTGGGAATGGCAGCCATCGCATATGATCTCGCCGTAAATGTCCCTGACCCTCAAAGCAGTTCCCACCAGCCCCGGCTTGCGGTGATGGTACGGCGTCATGCCGTTGTACACATGGGTCATGGAGGTTGCGCCATTGGCAATTCCCAAAAGAGCCTGCTCATAGGTGGCCGCGGAATGCCCCATGCTCACCACCACGCCGTGGGTGGAACAATATCTTGTGAGCGCATGGTCCGGATCACGCTCCGGAGCCAAAGTGATATACTTGATCAGCCCCCCGGCCGCCGCCTGATACCGTTTAAACTGTTCCACAGAGGCAGTGGCAATGGCTTCCGGAGGCTGGGCCCCCTTGTACTCCATGTCCAAGAACGGGCCTTCAAAATGGATCCCCAGGATCTCTGCGCCCTCATAGCCTTCTTCCACCACGGCAGCCACATTTGCAACCGCCTTTGTAAGCACCTCCGGCATCTGGGTCACGGTGGTGGGCAGAATAGAGGTGACCCCCTCCTCAGGAATGCGCTTCATCCAGTTTCTCAATCCCTCCGGCTCTCCGTCATTGGTATCAAAATCATAAGCCCCATGGGTGTGGATATCAATAAATCCCGGAAGGATCCTCTTGTCCCCGTAATCATGGTCCACAGGTCCTGTACCGTAATTGTAAATGCGTTCAATGGTTCCCTTTTCAATCTCCAGCTGCGCTGCCACAAACTGGCCTCCTATCCAAATCCTCTTACCCTGAATCCTCATATCATCTTCTCCTTTCTCTTTCTTTCCCTTTGATACCCTCAGCGGACAAGGGAGTACACGGTTTTGCACCACAGATTTGCGATTCTGCGGCGTTACTGTCTCCGGGCGTAGCCGACTGACGTTAACGCGGCCAGCCGCCAAAAGACGGCGGTTGGGGCGTGTGTGCCCTTGTTCACTGAGGGTACTCCCACCTCTATTATTTATATCCTTAGTTTATATCCTTTGAGTACAGTATAACACGTTAGAAATATTTTTCAATATAGTTCTTAAAATAAAAATATTTTTTATTATCTTTACACACACAGGTTTTCACCGAAAAGGAACGGACATGATACAAAAAAGGAGCCATGACCAGTGACCGCATACCTGCCGGACCACTGTTTATGGTTCCCTTTCATTTCTGCTTATATTCCTTTTCGGTCCAGAAGAGCGGCTATGTGCGGAAAGGGTTCCAGACTGCGCCGCAGGATCCCATGTATATATGCAATGGTGATCCCATAATTGGTCATGGGTACGCACTGATCCCGGGCGCATTTCATCCTGTACTTCATCTCCCGCTCATTGAGCATGCATCCGCCGCAGTGGATGATCAAACGGTAGCCGCCCAGGTCGTCCGGAAATTCCGTTCCTGATGTAAATACAAATTCAGGTTCTGTTCCCGTAAAACCCTGTATCCAGGACGGAAGCTTCACCGTACCTATGTCACCGCACTGCCTGTGGTGTGTACACCCCTCTGATACCAGTATCCGGTCCCCTTTTCCTATGTGATCCAGAGCCGTCACGCCCTCCACCAGCTGTTCCAGATCCCCTTTATATCTGGCAAAAAGGATGGAAAAAGAAGTCAAAAGAATATCCTTTGGCGTATCTGCAGAAACCCTGGCAAATACCTGGCTGTCCGTGATCACCATTTTGGGCTTCTTCCCCAGCGCCGGCAGCACCCCTGCCAGTTCATTTTCCTTAAGGACAATGGCAGTCGCATCCGCTTCCAGGATATCGCGTATGGTCTGCTGCTGGGGCAGGATCAGCCGTCCCTTGGGAGCAGCCTTGTCAATGGGCACTACCAGCACTGCAAAATCCTGTGGTTCCAGCAGATCTCCCACAATCCTGCGGCTGTTCTCCCGGATCTTTCCCAGTGCGGCCAGGCACTCCTTAAGATCGGCGATCCCCTGACCGGTCAAGGCACTGACTTTTACCAGCGGGAGGCTTTGTTTCCAATCCACCTGCCCAGGATCTTCCTGTTCCAGGTCCATCTTGTTACAGACGATCACACAGGGGATCCGCTTTTCCTCTATGCGTTTTAAAAGGGAGCTGTCCTCAGGCGTCATGCCATGGCAATGGTCCACCACCAGGACAGCCACATCCGTCTTGTTCAGCACCTGATAGCTTTTCCTGACACGCAGGCTGCCCAGCTCCCCCTCATCATCGATCCCCGGAGTGTCGATCATCATCACAGGTCCCAGGGGAAGCAGCTCCATGGCCTTGTACACAGGGTCCGTGGTGGTTCCCTTTACATTAGAGACCACAGCCAGATTCTGGCCCGTGACAGCATTGAGCACGCTGGACTTGCCTGCATTTCTCCTTCCAAAGAACCCAATATGGACCCGATCCGATGCCGGTGTGTTATTCATTCCCATACGCTTTTGCTCCTCTTTTCCTTTTTCATTTGTAACTGTTTAAGGACGGCTCATCTTCTTGGCCGAAAAGCTGATACCCAACTGTTACTTTCATTATTATATTGCATATTACTACAGCCCCCATGGGCTGTCAATCCCCGGAAAGGAATTCTCTTTGTCGGACCTTTTCCGGAGCATAGGAGCGCCGGGGCATAGGTGCACCGGGGCGCATTGGGATCCAGGGCGGAAAAACCCCTGCCCGGGGCATCTCAAACCGCAGGCAGGGGAATGGGGCACACATGTTCTCCTTTATAATCCGCTCTCAATTTTCTGCCGTTTGATCCCATGCTTTTCGGCAAAGCCGGTAAGGATCATGGTCAGCGCTCCGTCTCCTGTTACGTTACAGGCTGTTCCGAAGCTGTCCTGCAGGGCAAAAATAGTGAGCATCAGGGCTGTTCCCGTCTCATTAAACCCGAGAACGCCTGTAATCAGGCCCAGGGACGCCATTACCGTACCGCCCGGAACGCCAGGCGCACCAATGGCAAATACTCCCAGGAGGGCACAGAACAAAAGCATGGTTCCCGTGGACGGGATATAACCGTAAAGTATCTTAGATATTGTCATAACGAAGAACACCTCCGTGAGCACGGAGCCGCACAGATGGATGTTGGCAAACAACGGGATGCCAAAATCCACCATATCATCCCTCAGAGGAGGCTGGGATTTCTTCGCACAGCGCAGAGCAACCGCCAGGGTTGCTGCGGAGGACATGGTTCCCACAGCCGTAATATAGGCCGGCCCGTAATTCTTGATCACATCCATGGGGTTCTTGCCTGAATATGCTCCGCCGATGGCGTACAGCAGGGCCATCCAGATATAGTGCCCGATCATGACAATGACGACCACCTGGATAAATACGGGCAGCTGTTTTGTTATGGTTCCTTCATATGACAATGCACAGAAGGTGAAAGCGATAAATACAGGAAGAATGGGAATAACAACTTTTGTTACAACGGACAGTACGATCTGCTGGAATTCCTCCAGGACATCTGTGATCACCCTTGCTTTGGTCCACGTGGCAGCCAGGCCCAAAAGCAGTGAAAAGATCAGGGCGCTCATCACCGGCATGATCTGGGGAATGTCCAGCTGGAACACGATCTCAGGCAGTTCCTTCAGCCCTTCCACCTCTGTGGCAATGGAAAGGTGGGGGATTATAAGATAGCCTGCCACCATGGAAAACAGCGCAGCGCCGATAGATGAAATATACGCAATTGAAACAGCAACTCCCAGCATTTTGGACGCATTATTCCCAAGCCTTGTAATGGAGGGAGCAATGAATCCAATGATGATCAACGGAACGCAGAATACGATCACCTGGTTCAGTATGTATTTGATCGTTACAATGACATGCATAAGACCTTCGCCGGAAACCTGGCCAATGACAATACCCAGAATAACCCCCAACAGTAATCGGAACGGTAAACTACTTGTTATTTTTTTCATACCTATTCTCCAATCATAATTTTTATGATCCCTTCGCCGGTCTCCCTCATCCCTTTATTTCCAGGCAGACCAACATTCTTACGTGTTGCCTCGACACCACTTGTCACAATGCCGCCTTCTCTGGTGTAACCTCAGCCATCACCTCCCATTCCTTTTGTGGATTCCCTGCCACGATCCGGTCCGCTGCCAAAATTCCCTTTCAGTGATCTGTATTGGGAATCCGGTTACTAAAAGAGTACCACATTTTATGCCCCCAGGTCAATGTCTGTATCATTACATGTTTCCCTGTTTAAGATTCCCTTATCTACCGGGGTATCTATTGTAAGTATATACATCTGCGGGTATAAGGTGAACCATAAAACCGTAATAAATAACTGCAGGGCTGCCGGACAACAGGAAACGGTCCGCAGCTCCGGGGAGTTTTTGAAAAAAACCTGAAAAACTTGGAATTTATATATCTGCGCTTTACATTTCCCCACCCATATTGTTATAATAAAAACATATAGCAAAAAAAAATGATATGAAAATTTGTTATATCGCATGGAGGTAAGGGATGGAGCAGAACCTATCACAATATAAGATATTCTATGAGGTGGCAAAAGCCGGCAATATTTCCAAAGCCGCTAAAGAACTCTATATCAGCCAGCCGGCCATCAGCAAGGCCATCAGCAAGCTGGAGGACAGCCTGGGACTTTCCCTGTTTACCCGCAGCTCCAGGGGCGTGCAGCTCACCGCGGAGGGGGAGATCCTGTTCGAGCACACCAGGGAAGCATTTGATGCTTTGGAGCGGGGTGAATCCGAGTTAAAGAGGATCCAGGAGTTCGATATCGGCCATTTGCGCATTGGGGTGAGCAACACCTTGTGCAAGTATATCCTGCTTCCCTATTTAAAAACCTTTATTGACCAGTACCCCCACATGAAGGTGACCATAGAAAGCCAGTCCACGGCCCAGACCCTGACGCGTCTGGAACAGCAGAAAATCGATCTGGGACTTGTGGCCGAACCCTCCGTGCGCAGGGATCTGGCATTCATACCAGTAATGGACATACAGGATATCTTTGTCACCACACCCTCTTATCTGGAGAACCTGTACTTAAGAGAGGGACAGGATACCAATATTTTTGAGACCGGCAACATCATGCTTCTGGATACCAGCAACATGACGCGCCACCATGTGGATGAGTATATGTCCGATAACAATATCATACCCAGGCAGGTGCTGGAGGTGACCACCATGGACCTGCTCATTGAGTTTGCAAAAATCGGTCTGGGGATCGGGTGCGTGATCAAGGAACTGATCCAAAAGGAACTGGACAACGGCATTCTGGTGGAGATCCCCCTGGAAATCCCCATTCACAGAAGGACCATTGGTTTTTCCTACCATCCGGCCAACCAGGCCCTGGCTTTGAGAACATTTTTGGAGTTCTTATACTAAAGTTCAGGCAGTCAAAAGGCGGTTCCTCCCATGCCGGGGAGAAACCGCCTTTTATACATTACATACTCATACCCACAATTTTATCGTTTCTTCTATGGCCTTTTACCTATGTAACCACTGTCCCGATGCCGGCAATTAGTTATTGATCAGCTTATCGGTGTCATTCCAGCTGTACAGCTTTCTCAGCTCAGAGCCAACCTTTTCAAGCGGCTGGGCAGCTTCGTTCTTTCTCATGGCATTAAAATGAGGACAGCCTACCTGGTTCTCTGTGAGCCAGTCTTTTGCAAAAGTACCGTCCTGGATATCGGACAGGATCTTCTTCATGGCCTTCTTTGTCTCATCTGTCACAATCTTTGGTCCGGTGATGTAATCGCCGTACTCTGCCGTGTTGGAGATGGAATATCTCATACCGGCAAAGCCGCTCTCATAGATCAGGTCAACAATCAGCTTCATCTCATGCACACACTCAAAATATGCATTCTCAGGAGCATAACCGGCTTCAACCAGGGTCTCAAATCCGGCTTTCATCAGAGCGCACACGCCGCCGCACAGAACAGCCTGCTCTCCAAAGAGGTCTGTCTCTGTCTCTACCTTAAAGGTAGTCTCCAGGATACCGGCCCTTGCGCCGCCGATCCCCTGACCATAAGCCAGAGCCATATCGGTTGCCTTGCCTGTTGCATCCTGATGTACCGCGATCAGACATGGGGTTCCTCTGCCTCTCTGATATTCGCTTCTTACCGTGTGGCCCGGAGCCTTTGGCGCGATCATGGTCACATCCACATCCTTAGGCGGAACGATCTGTCCGAAATGGATGGCAAAACCGTGAGCAAACATCAGCATCATGCCTGGACGCAGGTTTGGAGCGATGGACTCTTTATACATAGCCGCCTGCTTTTCGTCATTGATAAGGATCATAATAACATCGGCTTTCTTGGTTGCCTCTGCTGCCGTATATACTTCAAAGCCCTGCTCCTCGGCCTTTTTCCAGGAACGGCTTCCCTCATACAGACCTACAATTACATTGCAGCCTGACTCCTTTAAATTTAATGCATGTGCATGTCCCTGGCTGCCGTAACCGATGACAGCGATGGTCTTGCCTTCCAGTAATGATAAATTACAATCTTCCTGATAATAAATCTTTGGCATTGCTCTCTTCCTCCTTGATTCCTTTGAAAATGTATATGTTAAGGCAACAAAACCGACGACTCTCAGTCCGCCCTTGGCCGCCCCCTTAAGCTCTTATTTACCGCAACCGATCCCTACGGAAGCATCCTGATATCTTCAGCGCCTCGCTCAAGTCCGGTCAGACCGGTACGGGCCAGTTCCAAGATCTCATAATCTTCCAGCAGATTGATGAGCGCGTCCAGCTTGGACTGGTCGCCTGTCAGCATGACTGTCAGGGAGTCCTTGCCCACATCCACGATGGTTGCACGGAATATGCTGGAAATAGCGCTGACCGACTGGCGGTCCGAAGCATTGGCCTTCACCTTGACCATCATCAGTTCCCTGTACACGGAACGGTCCGGCTTCAACTCCTTGATATCCCTTACATCCTCCAGTTTGTTTAACTGGTTCTTGATCTGCTCCAGAACAGTCTGATCACCCAGGGAGACCACGGTCATCCTGGAATACCGCGGGTCTGCGGTGACACCAACGGTCAGGCTTTCAATATTGTAACCACGGCGGCTGAACAGTCCGGCCACCCGGGCCAGCACGCCGGCAGTATTGTCTACAAGCAGCGATAACACGATTCTGTCATCCATATAATCCCACCCTCTCATCATGGTTCAGGCAGTTATGGTCCTGCCCTTTCCATATAGTAATTTCAATCATAACAACCATTGTTCTATTTGTCAATTGCATAATAGGAATGGTTATTATGAGTTTTAGTTATACTAGTACCTTTATTAAAGGGACAAAAGAAACTGTTCAAGTTCTGAAACAGTTTCAACCACATGGGCGGCCCGGCAGTCTTCCATCTCCTGACGGCTCCCATATCCGTAGAGCACGCCTACACATTCCATGCCGCACTCCCTGGCTCCCAGCACATCATGTTCCCGGTCCCCCACCATCACGGCATTGTCCACCGCCTCTTTTTGTAGGCCCAGGCCGCTGGACTCCAGCACATACCGGATCACATCACCCTTCCTGCACCTTGTCTCATCCAAATTGGCTCCGCCGATAAAATCAAAGTACTCTGCCAGTTTAAAATGCTCAAGTATTTTCACTGCAAATTCCTCAGGCTTGGAGGTGGCCACCAGCAGGGTTTTGCCCGCGTCCTTTAGGGCCTGGAGCATTTCCCTGATTCCGGGATATTCCTTGTTCTCATACCATCCCTGCCTGCTGAAATACTCCCGGTATATGAGCACGCCCTCCCAGGCCTGCTCATCGGAAAAGCCATAAAACTTCTTATAGCTATCCGTCAGGGGCGGCCCGATAAAGGGGCAAAGGGAATCCAGGTCCTCCACCTGGATCCCGTAATGGTTCAGGGCATAACACACGGATTTCGTGATCCCCTCTTTGGGGTCTGTCAGTGTTCCGTCCAAATCAAATAATATATGAGTCTTATGATCCATCCGTTTCTCCCATTCCGTTATATTTTCCCGTCCTTAAACGCTTTCATCATCTCATGTCCCACGCTGATATAAGGTCCGTATTCCACGATCTCATCCCGTGTAAACCATCCGGCCTCCGAGAGTTCGTCCTCCTCCAGGCGTATGGTATCGTCCCCGTCCAACTCCGCCGTAAATCCGATCATCTCCGTGTCTGAGAATGCCCAGGGCTGGCTCTTATAATAGCGTATGTTCTTTACCTTCAGTCCCACTTCCTCCATCACTTCCCTGCGCACGCAGTCCTCAAAGGTCTCACCGATCTCCACAAATCCGGCGATCAGAGCGTAATTGCGGTAAGTCCCCCTTGCATACCTGGACATGAGGAGTTTGTCCTTGTTTTTAATAGCCACAATTATGGCCGGACTGATCTTGGGATATTCCGTCTGTCCGCACTCAGGGCAGACCATGGCCCGTTCCTTTTCACTGGGCGCCATCTTCTGCCCGCAGCCCCCGCAGTACTTCCTGCTCTGGAGCCATCTGTAAAGCTGGCTGCCCGTTATCCCTGCAAACGCCTGATAAAGGGGTTCAAAGGTCCTAAAAACCGGCAGTCCTTCCATGACGTAACCGCCGAACTCCGGCACCTTCATATCCGTCACCAGATAGTAGGCCCTGTCGTCAATACAGAACAGATACCTGGCCCCAGGCCTCACATCCTCCTCGTCCAAAAGATCCCTGAAGGTAGGGATCACGTACCCCTCCCCCTGCCGTAAAAGCATAACCTTATTGTACTCATAATGGAGGACAAAGTCCTGTTCCTCCGGCGCCTTTTTGCGGAATGTGGGATCATATGTATGAGGCGCTATATCCTGTATCATAGATTATATCATCTTCCTTTCCAAGTCCTTTTCGGGTTTGATGTCTATTGTATCACAGGATCGGAGGGTTGTAAAAGAGATAATTGGGATTTAATTGGCTGAAAGGATAGGCGCCAGTCCGTGAAGAGAATGGGGACGGGACGGGGGGAGGGTACGGCTTCTGGGCCGGCAGGTCACAGACCTGCGCGCCCCTCCTTAATCGTGTATTACTACGTTTAGTTTTTTGCGGATTCCAAGGCTCAAGATTCCCAGTATGGATTTGCCGTCCACCATGCAGCTGCCGCAGCATACGTCCACGTCCTGGGGGTACTGCTCTACGCGGTTTACAAACTGTTTGACGTCCTCTATTGTATTAAATGTAATTTCCTTTGTTGTCATAAAAAACCTCCTGTATCTAATACGGCTTATGTTATGGGCCGTATTTTTATTGATACAGGAAGTTTTCCCCTTTTAAAAAGGTTTATACCGTTCCAGCTTTTTCCAGAAAGGTTTTATTTTCCACCTGGCCAGGGAGCTGAAAAAATAGTAGTAGATGATAAAGCACACGCTGGTCAGGCTCCAGGTCAGGGGGTAGCAGAAGGCTGCGCCAATGATGTTGTGGAAATGGGGCAGGGCAAACATGATCCAGAGCACGCGTACACCGCAGATCCCCACACCGGTGATGATCAGGGGCATCCATGCATCTCCCACGCCTCTCAGCGTACCGGACAGTATCTCGATGGCAATATATGTGATAAAGGTGGGGACCATAAAATGCAGCAGCCGGATGCTGATCTCCTGGACCTGGGGATCTGTTGTAAACATAAGTACCAGATAATGGCCCCAGTGATACAGGGCGGCACCGGCCATGGTTGTCATTACCGCTCCCACCACCATACAGGCTCCGGCGCCTTTCCTCACACGGTCGATCCGGCCCGCACCGTAATTCTGTCCCACAAAGGTGGTGGCCGCAATCCCAAGGGCATTGATCATCATCCAGAACAGGCCGTCCACCTTTCCGTAGGTGGCCCATGCCGTCACATTGTCTGTTCCCAGTGTGTTCACGCCTGCCTGGATGATAATATTGGAGATATTGTACATAATGGACTGCATTCCCGCAGGGATTCCGATCCGCACGATCCGCCTCAGCATCCTTTGGTCGATCCTGACCTTCTTCCACTCCAGCTTGTAGGTGTCCTCTGTCTTCATCAGGGTCCATACCACCAGGACAGCGCTGAGAAGCTGTGACGCGATGGTGGCAATGGCGGCACCGGCCACACCGATCTTCAGGACAGCCACCAGAAGCACATCCAGCACAATGTTCACAAAGCAGCTGGCGATCAGAAAATACAGAGGGCGCTTGGAGTCTCCCACCGCCCTGAGGATACCTGCTCCCATATTGTAGATCAGGTTGGGGATGGTGCCTATGAAATAGATCCTGAGATAGATCATGGAAGGCTGCATAACATCCTCCGGGGTCTTCATTGCCTCCAGCGCCCAGTAGGAGCCCAGGATTCCCAGAATCATCATGATGATTCCGCCCATGACGGAAAAGGCAATGGATGTATGTACGGCCCAGTGCACCTTATCCGCCTTTCTGGCGCCATAGTACTGGGAAATGACCACCGTGGCGCCGCTGGACAGGCCCACAAAAAAACCTACCAGCAGGTTGATCAGCACACTGGTACTGCCTCCCACTGCCGCCAGGGCTTCCTTGCCCACAAAACGGCCAACCACAATGGCGTCCGCCGTATTATACAGCTGTTGAAAGAATGTTCCGAACAGAATCGGAAAAAAGAACAGCAGCAGCTGTCCGAAAATACTCCCCTCCGTAATACGGTTTTTGGTGCTTACCTCCTGTGCCATACCTGTTCCTCGCTTCTCCATGGAATTCTTTTTCAGATAAAATAGCACCCATCAGTCAAACAAAGCTGATGGGCACTACTGTTAATTCTCATATTATATCAATTTTCCTCGTTTGTCTACCGGAATTTACTCAGCCCCTTCATCCTTGGCAGCTATTTCCGCAATAGACTTTACCATCCCTGCGATCCCTTGGATATCGGAAGGGATAATGATCTTGTTGGCCTTTCCGTTGGCAGCTGCCTGGAAGGCTTCCAGACTCTTCAGCTGAAGCACCGCGTTGTCCGCTCCCGCTTCCTTGATAAAACGGATGCCGTCCGCTGTTGCCTGCTGAACGCTGCGGATGGCCTCCGCCTGGCCCTGCGCCTCCTTGATCTTCTTTTCCTTTTCAGCTTCCGCCCGAAGGATGGCTGCTTCCTTTTCAGCTTCCGCGTTAAGCACTGCGGATTCCTTGTTGCCTTCCGCCACCAGGATCATGGACCGCTTCTCACCCTCTGCGCGGAGAATGGACTCACGGCGTTCACGCTCTGCCTTCATCTGCTTCTCCATGGCCTCCTGGATGGCTGAAGGCGGAATGATATTCTTAAGCTCCACCCTGGTCACCTTGATGCCCCAGGGGTCAGTTGCAATGTCCAATGACTCCTGCATCTTAGCATTGATCGTCTCCCTGGAAGTCAGGGTCTGGTCCAGTTCCAGATCGCCGATGATATTACGCAGCGTGGTCGCTGTCAGGTTTTCAATCGCCAGCAAGGGGCGCTCCACCCCATAGGCATACAGCTTTGGATCCGTGATGTAAAAGAACACCACGGTGTCGATCTGCATGGTAACGTTATCCTTGGTGATCACGGGCTGGGGCGGAAAGTCCTCCACCTGCTCCTTTAAGTTCACCTTCTTGGCCACTCGGTCAATAAATGGTATCAGGAAATGGATCCCCACTCCATAAGTCCCCTGGTAAGCTCCCAGCCGCTCCACTACCAGCGCCTGTGCCTGGGGCACAACGCGGATACAGGTGGACAGGATCAACAGGATGACGATCGCGATAATGATAAATACAACAAAGCCTCCTACTGCTGCAAACATATTACTCCTCCTTTGGTTGTTCTACTCTGTGCTCGGGCTGGGCTGCCTTTACCATCAGCTTGGCGCCGCTGACGGATGTGATGACCACCACCGTGTTGGGTTCAAATGTCTCTCCCTCCACGGCAGCCCTTGCAAGCCATGTCTCTCCGGCCAGGATTGCGGTTCCTGTTCCGGCCTCGTTGTCAATGCGCCCTTTTACAACGGCCTTGCGGCCCGCAAAACTGTCCACATTGGTGTCGGTCTTTTTTCGGTGAAGATACCTGGCGGTAAACGGGCGGACCATGATGAACAGTATGAAGGATACGATCACAAATACTGCCAGCTGCGGTCTTAAGGGCGCCCCGCACACCTGGGCCACCAACGCAGCCAGGGCTCCGCCCGCAAACCAGATACTGGTAAGGGATGCGGTCATACTTTCCACTACCAGAAATACCACAAAAGCTATAAGCCATGTTACGGACATATGAAACCCCCTTTTTACGGCGTCTTTGGAGAAAATTGGTTATACTGTTATTCTACCATAGATATGTCTAAAAGCAATCAAGGGATTGTAAATTTATAATATTCTTAATATAATTGTAAACAGCCCATGGGGTCTGTTACAGTTTATTATTATATGATTTAAAATAAAGGTTATACTATGAAAAACAAAGGAAAAGAGGAATCACACATGAAACGTATTCTTATGCTGGGAACAGGCGGGACCATTGCCTGCAAGCGAACGGAAAGCGGTTTAAAACCAGTCATCACCTCGGACGAGATCCTGTCCTATGTGCCGGACAGCCGCAGTTACTGCCAGATCGACACCATCCAGATCCTGAACATAGACAGTACCAATATACAGCCGTCCCACTGGCTTACCATTGCGGCCGCCATTGAAGAACATTACGAACAGTATGACGGCTTTGTGATCACCCACGGCACGGACACCATGGCCTACACGGCCGCCGCCCTGTCTTATCTGATCCAGCATTCCCAAAAGCCCATTGTCATTACCGGAGCCCAAAAGCCCATTGACATGGAAAATACAGATGCCCGCACCAACCTGGCGGACAGCCTGTTTTTTGCCTCCTGCGACAAAGCCCATGATGTAAACATTGTATTTGACGGCAAGGCCATTGCCGGAACAAGGGGAAAGAAGGAGCGCACCAAGAGCTATAATGCATTTTCCAGTATCAATTTTCCCAATGTGGCTGTGATCCAGGAGGACCACATCATCTTTTATCTGGATGACAAGGAGAGGGACCGGGAAACTGTGAAGTTCTTCCATGAACTGGATTCCAATGTGGGACTTCTAAAGCTGATCCCCTCCATGGACGCGTCCCTTCTGGATTATATGGCCGAGCATTATGACGCTGTGATCATTGAGTCCTTTGGGGTGGGAGGCCTGCCTTCCTATGAGCAAGATGACTATTACAGGGCCATTTCCCGGTGGACCGGCCTGGGCAAAACTGTGGTAATGACCACCCAGGTCACCAACGAGGGGAGCAATATGTCTGTTTATGAGGTGGGCCGGAATATCAAACAGGAATTCGGCCTGCTGGAAGCTTACGATATAACACTGGAAGCAGTGGTGACTAAGATCATGTGGATCCTGGGCCAGACAAAAGACCCTGAGGAGATCCGCAGGCTGTTCTATGAGACCATTAACCGCGATGTTCTCTGGTACCAGGATTCCATTCATTGAGCACGGTAAATCCCAGGATCATGCAGCCTCCCGCGGCCTGCAGGGGCAAGACACGTTCGTGGAGCAGAAGGACCGATACCACCACGGCTACCAGGGGATCGATGTAGCTGAGGATGGAAGCCTCCTGTCCTCTCAGATACCGAAGGGAAGAAAAATAGATGCAGTAGCAGACACCTGTGTGGAATATCCCCACCACCAGCAGGTTCACCGTGCCTGCAAGGTCCAGGCTGCCCAGATGGGAGCCCCCTGTCAGGAACACATAGGGCATCATCACCAGTATGGCGGCAATAAACTGCAGAAAGGTCCGGTTCAGGCCGGATACATTGCGGATCCCTTTATTGAGCAGCACCACGGCCGCATAGAACAGGGCGGCCCCAAGGCCCAGAAGGATACCCAACAGGTCATTGCTTCCGCCCCCGCTGCTGACCCCTATCACCAGTACCAGACCAAAGGTGGACATGACAAAACAGAACACCTGCCTGGATGTGAGCCGTTCCCTGAACAGCAGGGTGCTGGACACGGTTATGATCACCGGAGCAAAATAATAGCTGAGCGTGGCCATGGCCACGGTGGTATACCGGTATGCCTCAAAAAGCAGGATCCAGTTCACACTCATGGCTGCCCCTGAGAGAAACAAAAGGGGCAGTTCTTTTTTTATGTCCAAAACCTTTATAAATTGTCCTGTACATGCCTGCCACAGCAAAAGGGCCGTCACTGCGATCACTGCGCGGTACAATGCCAGTTCCCCGGACGCAAGGGGTATGTTCCTCACAAACACCCCAATGGTGCCAAATGCCGCCATGGAAAATATGACTCCGAATTTTGCTTTCATTTCAAGATCCCCCAGTCCAAAATCCAGTTCTCCTTTGCTGCATCATATGCATCAGATCAGAGACAAGGATTTGATCAGATACAGCCAAAAAGTCAGGGTAAATGCGCTTGCACATGTGGTAAGCGCCACCACGCTGGAAGTCAGGACACCTTCATGGCCCATGTTCCTGGCCATGACAAAGCAGCTGACCGTGGTGGCCGACCCCAGCATCACCAGAATGGCCACAAGCTGTTCATTCCTGAACCCGAGCCATATGGCAGCGGGCAGAAACGCGCCTGTCATGACCAGCAGTTTCATGGCCGTGGCCAGCAGGGCGGGCCTCACTGCTTCTCCTGCTTTTTTCCAGTCAAAGGAAGCTCCCATGGCCATAAGCCCCAGGGGTGTTGCCACTGCCGAAAGGCTTGCAACTGTCTTTTCCATGATGGCCGGCTGTTTCAGCCCCATCACGGACCATATCATGCCTGCAAGGATCCCCAGAATAATGGGATTGGTGCAGACGCCTTTCAGCGTATCCTTCAGCACTCCCTTTGACAGGTTCTTTTGCCCCGGCCTTGTAAAGGAAAGGATCAGGACCGCGATGGTATTATACAGGGGAACGCTGCCTATGATCATCAGAGGAGCCATCCCCGCATTTCCATAAATATTTTTTATAAACGCAATTCCCAGAAGGGCTGCGCTGCTGCGATAGCAGGACTGAATAAACTCCCCTCTCAGGTTTTTATCCTTTAACAAAAGAGAAACGCAGCCCGCCAGCAGGATCTCCGCCAGGGTAGCGCCAAAGCAGAACAGCACGAATCTGGTATCCCAGACATGAAAGAAATCAGAGCCGGCCAGGTCTTCAAACAGCAGTACCGGAAGGGCCGCCTTAAATACAAACTGGTTCATCTGGTTGACAAACCGGCCATCCATCAGGCCCACCTTTCTGAAAAATACTCCCAGCAGCATCAATATAAAAATCGGCAATGTTGCATTTAAACTAAATATCAGATTCTCCACGTCCCTGCGCCTCCGCTTACTCTTTTGTCCATCATCATGTAACAATATACTCTAAGGCCTTATTTGTCAAGACTTTCCATACCCTCAACAGCCAAAAAGGGGGGTATCTTTATGCGCTGAGAGTATTTAGAAATTCTAATCTTCCTGTTGACAGTTTTATGGAAATGTGGTTAAATAAAGATAGTTATTAATGTTATATTAAAAAGTATATTAAAAACTCTTTTAATATCCAGGAGGATTTTTTCAATGGCAGAAGAATCTGTATCAATCAAGCAAATCAATCTGGATCGGATCCGCGCATTCATGGACCAGGAAGGTTCTGTTTCCAAGAGCCAGATATCCAGGCGGCTGGGGCTTAGTTTTCCCACCGTGACACGTCTGGTGGATGAACTGTGTTCCGCCGGGGAACTCCTGGAGCAGGGCACCGGCACCTCCACGGGCGGAAGATGCGCGTGTTTTTATGAGCTGGACCCCCGCTTCCACCTCTATCTGCTGATCCAGATAGAGGACGGACGGGTATGCTGGAATGTCAAGGACATGAGGGAAGAGACAGTTGACCACGGTGAATTCTGTTTTAAATCCTTTTCCCTGGAACGGCTGGATTCCCTGATCCGGGATGCCATCCAGCGCCACCGGCATCTCAGCGCCGTCTCCATCGGGATCGCGGCCCTGGTCAGCCGCGGCATTGTGGAGGAATCCACTGTTTTTGACTGTCTAAAGGGGATGAACCTGCCCGAACACCTAAAGGATGTGACCAGCCTTCCCGTTGTATTTGAGAATGATATGAATTACCTTACCATGGGATGCTGGACCGGAAAGCAGGCCTCCGTCAACTCACTTATCACCCTGTTCCTGAACAAATGCGGCATGGGCGGAGGCATGATCATCGACAACCGGCTGTGGACCGGCGCTTCCGGCTTCTGTACGGAGCCCTGCTTCCTCCCCTTTATGGACCGTTACTGGGAAGGATTAGACAGACAGCCGACTGTCACGGACGTGACGGAGCTTTACACCAGACTGATCCAGGTATACGCATGCACGGTCAACCCGTCCATGGTTGTCCTTTATCACAATCCTCTTCTGGAAGGAAGGCTGGATGATATCCGCTCCCGCTGTGCTGCCTGTCTGCCGGCCAAAGCCCTGCCTTCCATTGAACTGTCCAAAGATTACCAGAAGGATTACGAGCGGGGGCTGTTTGCCATGGCCCGCAGCGTTTCATGACCACAGAGATCACACGAAAACATTGTCCCGGAAGGAGATCCATGCTCCCTCCAAGACAGAATAATCATTGCACGCCGCCTAAAGAGGCGGGAGTATCCATGGGAGGGAAAGATGAACTATCCACATATTGTATTTGACATTGACAACACACTGATCGATACCACGGCAGCGGTACTGCACAGTCTCCAAAAGGCGATCCGGGAAGTAACCGGGGAGCACTGGGAAATCAGCCGCCTCACCCCCGTGCTGGGGATTCCGGGTTTAAATGCATTCGAGATGCTGGGCATCCGTTCCCCGGAACAGATATTTAAGATCTATCCCCTTTGGGAACAATATATGTACTCTTATCAGCACACGGCCTACCTCTATGAAGGCATACTTCCCCTCCTGGAATATCTCAAGTCCCAGGGCCATGTCCTGGGCATCATCACCTCCAAAACCATGGAGCAGTATAAAAACAGCTTTATCCCCTTTGGCATAGGCGGCATGTTCCGGACCGTGATTACTGCGGACGATACAAAGCAGCACAAGCCTCACCCTGCTCCCATGAACACCTACATGTGGCTGGAGGATACAGATGCCTCCCAGGTGCTCTATGTGGGCGACAGCGTCTATGACATGGATTGCGCCAGGGCAGCGGGCGTGGACAGCGCCCTGGCCCTGTGGGGCTGCTGTCATCCCGATGGCATTGTATCCACCTACCGTTTTGCCTCCCCGGAAAGCATGACCGGATGGTTCAGGCAGGGATGTCCTGCACCGTTGTAAATGCATTCCCCGGCAAAACCAAAAAGTGGACTGGTCAAAATATCTTTAACTGGATATTTTGTTCAGTCCACTTTTCCATTATAGTAGGTAGCAACAAACATCCTGACATGTTCAGGCAGCAAGGAGGACTCTGTATTATGGAACGTTTTTCCACTAAAAAACTTGTTATGTGCGCGCTTTTTGCCGCCCTGGCCTGCGTGGCCACCATGTCCATCCGCATCCCCACTCCCGGAACCGGCGGCTACATCCATCCCGGAGATGCTGTGGTGATACTCTGCGGCATTTTCATGGGACCGGCCGAGGCATTTCTGGCAGCAGGCATCGGTTCCTCCATGGCGGACCTTCTGGGCGGATATTTTATCTATGTGCCCATCACCTTTGTGATCAAGGGACTGGTAGCCTACTTAAGCAGCAGGCTCTACCGCGGTTTATCGGCCCAGGGCAGGAATTCTTACCTGGCAGTGGCCGGATGCGGGGTCATTGATATGGCCGTGGTGGCGGGAGGATATTTCCTGTGCGAGATCTTCCTCTATGGGACAGGCGCTGCCCTGGCCAGTGTTCCCTCCAATCTGATCCAGGGAACCAGCGGGCTCATCATCGCCTGCGCCCTCTATCCCGTACTGCGCAGACCTCTTGAGGCAGCCATGGCCGCGTAACCAACTGAAAAGGGGCAAAACCGGTATCCCTATGGAACCAGTTTTGCCCCTGCTGCATGTCAGAGGGTGGACCCCCTCCACTTGACTATATTTTTAAACACTACATCCCCGTCCCGCTTCTTTCCATCCAGCACATCGATCAGTTCTTCCATGGCCCTGACCCCCTCCTGATAGGCGGGGGTGATGATCGCCGATATGGCCGGAGTGGTCATTCTGGTCCAGCCTTCCACATCAAACCCCACCAGGCCCAGCGTGTCCGGGAACAGCCCCATATGATCCGGATAATTGCGGATCGCCTGGTACACCACCTGGAGCTGGCCCGGGCTGGCCACATAGATCAGGGTTTTTCTGTTCAGATCCACTTTTTCCTTCAGCATCCCATACACCTGGTCTGATTTGATACCGTCCTGGAGATACAGGGTCCCCCCGTCCCTGCAGGCGTCCTGGAGGGCGTCCTTATACCCCTGGGTGTTCTCAAATCCCACGCTGATGGCCGCCTCCCCGTCCGAAATCATAAGGAAATCCTCATATCCTTTTTTTATACACTCGGAAATGACCTGGTAAACACAGTCATAATTATTGCTCTTCACATACCTGCCCTTGAAATCATAAGGTTTTGCATCCAGGTACACAATGGGCTTTTTTTTCTTTTCCAGATCACCGGCCAGCATACCGAACCGGTAGGTGGACTGGATGATGAATCCCTCCGCCCCCAGTTTCAGCATCCGCTCCACATAGTCCTTTTCCTGCTGGAATGCAAGACCGCTGTTGCCCATCATGATCTGATACCCCTGGGCGCTGGCCGCGTCCTCCACTCCCTTTAAGGCCCGTGCGCAGTAAGGGTCCGAGCTGTCCCCCAGGATCACGCCTATAAGGCCGCTGCTTTTGGCCTTCATGGCCCTGGCCGCCGCACTGGGCTCATATCCGGTTTCATTAATGATATGCTGTATCCTCTGTTTGGTCTCCTCGGACATCTTGTTTGTTTTACCGTTGAGATAGAAAGATACCGTTGTCTTGGAAACACCCGCCCGTTCAGCAATTTCATTAATCGTCAGTTTCTTCATACCAGCCTCCACCACCCAGCTTACAGGATTTATAACTTTTATAACTATACCATTAATTTCTCAATCGGTAAAGTGTGGTATTCCCATTCAGGCTGCGGATCACAGCTGCCTTTGCATACACGGGAACGCCGTTGCACAGATACAGTTTGCCCCCCTTGCATGTTTCCCTGTTCCATATCAGGAAGGTCCAGTTTTCCCCCGAAGGCGAGGTGAAGGTCCTGGAAACCACCTCCGTCCCGGGCACGGGTTCAGAACTCCCCCACTGGAACACAGGCACACTGCCCATCTCCATGTCCGCTCCCGCCAGACAGGTCCAGTCCCTGTGCCTGTCCGTGAACCTGCTTTTCTTTGTCAGGCAGGAAGCCGGGGAAAGATGATTGTAGGTTTCGGACACCACACAGTCGGTTTTTATAAACCCGGCAGCCCCCGCCAGCTTCAGGCAGCTGTTCCCAGCGCGCAGATTCCATTCCCCGCCCGGTTCCCCCAATGCCTCCACTCTGGGATCCAGATGATAGGACTCCTCCACCACATGGCTGCCGCTGCACTCTATGTCATTGACGATCAGCCAGATGCCGGGGTCCGCCGTCAGCACCCGGCGGATCACAAGATACCCGGAACCGCTTGTAAGGGTCCCGTGATACGCCATTTCACAGTAATGCACCGGTCCCTGCTCCCTGAAATAGTTTTTCAGGCATTCCCCGTATGTCTCATATCCCCAGGCTCCTTTGGGAATCCCCTGGGATTCCCCATCGATCACACAGACATTGTGGGCCTGGGCACTTTTTAACGCCGGCCGCAAAGGCTCCTCTTCCATATAAGAATACCGTCCGCTGTCCACAAGGAATGGCTTTCCCTCATAATACAGGGATATGTGGGTCAGGTCCGCATGACCATGGCTGCTGCCCAGGGAACCGCAGGTAAGATAGGTAAAATGGCTGTCCTCAGACCAGCTGCTTCTCACATAGATGTTCCCGGAATCCTCTGCATGAAGGGACAAGGTCTCCGGCATCAGCGGTTTTTGCCTCCCATATGCGCAGATCCCATCCCGCCCCAGAAGCCATGCGCTGTCAAGGTCCATGGAACCAAAACCGGCAAAACGGCATTTCCCGTCCCCAGTGAGCACAGCGGCCTTTGTCAGCACATCCCTTACATCCGTCACATCACTGTCACACTGGGCCATCTGGCAATGATCCGGCCCGGCTGCATATATCACATATCGGCTCATTTTAGCTGTCTTTGTTTTAAGCCATATCTTATCCGCAGGAACATCCCCCTTCCAGTAGGCCAGCAGTCTCATACATGCCAGGAGCACCTCCATATGGTACATCATGGACTGCTCCCAATGGGATCCGTCCTCCAGCACCTGGAGGGCCAGCTGGTTTTCCAGTTCCTCCCACGCCCATTCCTTAAGCCCGTCCCCGGGCAGATATTCTTCAAACCACAGATAACCATGGCAGATGGCAGCGGTCTGGAGCAGTCCCCAGTTGCTGAGGGTATATTTGTCAATATATCCTTTCTTCATATAAAGATATTGGCTGCTCAGGCTATCCAGTATCTTTTCCGCCTGGCTTTGTCCCATCAGCCCTTCCCCTATGAGATGCACCAGAAGGAACTGCCAGCTCATACACCGGATCCCCGTATCAATGGAGCGTGTGGTCAGGGACCCTTCCGGCAATATGGGATTGCCCGCGATCCAGTGGTCCATGTACCACATCAGCTTTTCAATATATTTCCCTTTTCCCGTCAAACGGAATGCCAGCAAAAGTTTGTGCAGGTATTCATGGCGGTTCAGCATAAAGACCCATTCCGGATCCATGTTGGGGCTTTGATCCCACACCATCTCCTTCAGGGTATAGGGCGTGCTGCAGGGTTCCATATCCCACCTGTCCTCAAATATAAAGGTCTGATCCATGAGAAGCTCCGCCTGCTCCACGATCCTCTCCCCTTCGTCCAGGCAGTGGGCGACCATATATTCTGTCACAAATGCCGGATCATACTGTTTTATATAGGCCCTGGTCCGTTCCGCCAGGGCCATGAATCTGTCCTGTTTCATAGTCTCTCTCCGTTCCTCTGTTTTTCCCGGGGCACCGCCCCATCCCGCTTTCTCTTTTCCCAGGGCACCGCCCCCATTCCGCACTCTCTTTTCCGGACAGATGCGGGATAAAAAGCGCCATAATGCGGGACAGGGAGGTGCCGTTCAGGCGCCTCCCTCAGCGGACCCGGGGCAGGTCCATCCCGATCCGGCCCCGGATTCCATCAGCCATTATGCAATTATATGCAGCAGTGAAAGCACCACACCGATCACAATGGTCAAGATGACCAGTTTATACGTGGTCCACTTCTTCACCTTGATCAGGTAGAAGATCAGCCCGGTAAACAATACGGGCAGCAGCCTGGGGGCAATGGCATCGATCATATCCTGGATTGCCACAATCTTCTGCTGGTCTCCCGGCATGCTGGCCACGTACTGTATGGGTGTTGTTATCTTTACAAAGTTAACAGCCAGTCCGGAGATGACCGTCACACCGATCATGCTTGCAACCCCTGATATCTGTTCCATCTTGCTGCTCAGGGTGGCGATGATGTTGGTTCCCAGTTTATAACCCCACATTCCTGTGAGCACCTTTGCTGCCAGAAGGATTATGTTCATTGCCACAAAGAACAGGATGGGTCCCATGATCAGGCCGTCCATGGCCAGTGACGCTCCAATGGTGGCAAACAGGGGCGCCAGACAAAACTGGGCCAGGGAATCGCCGATTCCGGCCAGAGGGCCCATAAGAGCCATTTTGATATTGCGGATCTCGCTGGAAGGCGTCCGGTTCTCCAGCATTACCAGATGAAGGCTGGTAATAAATGGGAGAAAATGGATGTTGGTATTAAAAAACTCAATGTTTTCCTTTAACGCTTCCTGAAGCTTGTCATCATCATCCTTATACATCTTGCGCAGGGAGGGATACAGCACATTGGCATATCCAAGGCCCTGGTAATTGCCGTAGTTAAAACCGTTCTGCAGGAAATACGCCCGCAGGGATGTCTTTAAATAATCTTTTTTCTCCAACTGATTAGATGCCATCTTCAAATTCAACCTCCACTTCTTCTACAGATTCGCCGGATCCTCTGCCTGCGTTAAAAAATACAAGTAATGCGATCGCTGTTCCGATCACCGCTACCCCCATAACAGGAAGGTTCAGGTATGCGATCGCGATATAGCCCAGCAGCACAAAAGGAATCAGTTCCTTTTTAGCCATAACATTGAGGATCATGGCAAAACCAATGGCCGGAAGCATTTTCCCTGCCACTCCCAGTCCATTGCTGAGCCAGGCCGGAATCAGGGAGATGACCTTTGAAAGGCCATCGGAGCTGAAGGCGCCGCCAAATCCAATGATAAAACCAACCACCGCGAACACGCATACGGTGGCATTGGCCGCAATGCGGAATCCTCTGAAATCCTTTTTGTCCAGCGCTTTATAGGCAAAGCTGGTGAGCGTGGTGGCAAATGTGTAGGTGGCTGTGATCACAAACTGGAATGCAACTGCAAAGGGGAAGGAAAGCGCCAGGGCCGATCCCACATCGATCCCCGAATCCTTCATGGTAATGGCGATAATGGTCCCCACAATGCCGGGGCCCATGGGGTTAGGAGGCACGGAACCTCCCTGGGATACGCCGAATCCCATAAACGCAAGTTCTCCCACAGCTCCCATGGCAAGTCCGGTTGGCAGATCCCCTAAGATCAGGCCCACGCCTGCCGCCATTACAAGGCACCTGTTGGTATAGATACCGAACAGCATACCTGCCAGACAGAAAGCTGTCCATAAACCGATAAGTAAACACTGAAACATACTGATTGTCACAATCAATCCCTCCATTCTCCTTTTTATAAGTATTTATTCAAATCCACTTTTGCAGCCCCGTCATCCCCGGAAGCAGTGGTCTTTGTGTTAAAAGTGATCCCATATTGATCCCGCATTTTCCGCAGGGCCGCCTTGTCATCCTCCCCCAGGGCAATGTATTTGCTTACATCCTCCTTGCCCGGCGCATGATGGATATTGCCCACATTGATCTCCTTTACAGGAACTCCGCCCGCCACCAGCTTAAGGGCGTCCCCGGTTGTCTTGCACACAATGAATATGGTCTGCTTCGGGGATGCCTTCATGATCACATCACAGGTGTGCCGGATGGAAAAGAAACGCATTGCAATAGTTTTAGGCACCACGGCTTTCATCAGCGTCTGCTGCATGGGATCCTCGCTGGCTGAGTCGTTGGCCACGATCACCGTGTTTACCCCCAGCGCCTTGATCCAGAGCTGTCCCTGTCCGTGGATCAGCCTCTCATCAATTCTGAATGCTACAATATTTGGTTCTGCCATTCTCATATCCTCCTATGGCTGTCCGTCATCCGTCCTTCAGACGCCGGAGCGGTTTATTTTACCAATATAAGTTCCAGTCTTTGTAAAAACGCATCAGCGCTTCCATATAATAGTAGTCTCCCCATATATTCCCCTCATCCACCCCTTTTCCCGAATGCCAGGAGTAGACGCCGTGAAGAAGTACGGGCGCGCCTTCCCTGATATCCGGATTGGTGTATCCGGTCATCAGCGCCTTCAGGATGCTGTGCATTGCGTGTTGATAGGTCTCTTTTTCCGGATGTACCTCGGGAAGGTACTTTAGCATCTCATGGATACCGCACACCGCCACAGCGGCGGCTGAGGAATCCCTGGACTGGCAGTCCCCGTCCGTAAAGATCAGATCCCAGTAGCACACATCATCCTGAGGCAGGCGGTTGAGAAAGTAATTAGTCATTCCCTCAAACAGCGGCAACGCACTGCTGTCCCTTGTGTATCTGTAATTCAGCGGGATTCCGTATATCCCCCAGGCCTGGCCCCTGGCCCAGGCCGACTCATCACTGTATCCCTGCCTGGTGACGCCCCTGACCGGCTCCCCTGTTTCAGGATCAAAGTAGAAGGTGTGGTATGCGGAGGCATCCTCACGGATCACATACCGGCAGGCGGTTTCATAATGGCGTACCGCCGCATTTTTATATGTATCATCCCCTGTCACCTGGGATGCCCAGTACAGCAGAGGAATATTTAAAAGGCAGTCAATGATCAGACGGTAATTATCCCTGGCTCCCAGCTCTCCCCAGGCCTGGATGAAACCGCCCTTTTCCTGAAAGCGCTCCAAGAGCTTATCCGCTGCCAGAAGCCCCGCTCTTTTCCCTTCCTCAGAACCGGTCAGCTTATAGCCGGCCACACAGGAAAGGCTGTAAAGGAATCCCAAATCGTGATGGTCCAGTTCAATGCGTTTTTCCACACGGTTCAGGAATGATGATACATTCTGTTCCGCCAGACGGCGAAATTCCCCATCCCCGGTGTACTCATAGCACAGCCACAAAAGTCCTGTCCAGAAACCGTCTGTCCATTCAATATTTTCAATGATGCCGTATGTCTGGTCCTTCGCCGCCGAAGAAGGGAACTTTGTTCCGAAATACTTCATATTACAGCGCACCTGCCCGACCACACGGTCAATGGCTTCCTCCACCTCCTGTCTGGAGAGAAGTCCGCCTGCAAGGTAGATGTCCTTTTTTTTGATTGGTTCCACATGTATCTCTCTCATCATGTCTCCCTTTCCCCATCCTTATACTATCATATTCTTTACAGGCCGTCCTCGAATTCCGGTTCCTGCCCTTCACTGTCCAGGCAGTCCAGGTCCCTGATCCCCTCTCTGCCCGCTGCCAGCACGGCTGCCGCCAGTTCATCCAGACCGTACACGGGTCTGGAGAACACCGCTTCCACCAACCCCGCCATATTGACACCTGCCATCACCTTGATCCGCCTGTCCCTCAGTTCTTCCCTCAGGGCTGCCGCTACATTAAAGGGCGTTCCGCCCACCAGGTCGGCCAGGATCAGGATCTCCTCTCCCTCCAGGGCTTTTACGGATCCTATCATGGCTTCCTTTAGATCAGACGGGCTGCACCCCTCCGGGAAATCCACCCCGGCCGTATTCTCAGGCCGTCCTGCCACCAGCGCAATGGCGCTTAAGAGCCCTGTGGGGAAATGTCCATGGCCTGTTACAATGATTCCTGTCATTTCTTTACTCCCTTCTAAGTTTACTGCTTGTTTACCTGTTTTTCTTTGTTATTCATTGTCTTTTTCGCTTTTTAGTAAACCGGTTTACTCATGATTGAAGTATAGTATTCTTTACTATAGATGTCAATAGAAAATTGAATCCCTTATTATCTTCTGCTATTTTGCATAGTTTTTATAGTATTTTTTGTGCATATATTACATTTCAATCTCCAATTTTAGGAATTTTCATATCCTATACATCGCTCTCTCCTATTCGTCTGTTTTGGTAAACAAAATAAGTTTACACGTTTGGTTTACAAGTTTTATTCCTATCTTGCCGCACCCGTCCAAACGGTTCCCTCAGAGACACCACACAAAAAAAGCAGGAGCATGGGACGGCGCGGCTTTCTCCGTCCATCCCATACTTCTGCTTTTTATATTCCATCATACATTCATCAACTGCTTTTAATCCAGTTCCAGTCCGCCTGTATACAGCTGATAATAGATTCCTTTTTCCCTGATCAGGCTGGCGTGATCCCCTCTTTCCACAATATTGCCATGGTCCAGGACCATGATGGCGTCTGAATTGCGGATGGTGGACAGCCTGTGGGCAATGACAAATACGGTCCTGCCCTTCATCAGCTCATCCATCCCGCTCTGGACCAGGGCCTCAGTCCTGGTATCAATGCTGGAAGTGGCTTCATCCAGGATCAGGACAGGCGGGTCTGCAATGGCGGCCCGGGCAATGGCCAGAAGCTGGCGCTGCCCCTGAGACAGTTCCTCCCCGTCTCCTGTAAGCATGGTGTCATATCCCTGCGGCAGCATGCCTATGAACTGGTCCGCATTGGCCAGCATGGCCGCCCCGTAAACCTCCTCATCCGTGGCATCCAGCTTGCCGTAGCGTATGTTCTCCCTTATGGTTCCGGTAAACAGGTGGGTGTCCTGAAGCACGATCCCCAGAGAATGGCGCAGATCATCCTTTCGTATCTCTCCTATGTCGATCCCGTCATAGGTAATGGAGCCCTTCTGTATATCATAGAACCGGTTGATCAGATTGGTGATGGTGGTTTTTCCGGCTCCCGTGGAGCCCACAAAGGCCAGCTTCTGCCCCGGCTTCGCATACAGGCTTATGTTGTGCAGCACCATGCGGCCCGGTTCGTATCCGAAATCCATATCCTGAAACCGCACATCCCCATTAAGTTTCGTATATGAAAACGTTCCGTTGCCATTGGGATATTTCCACGCCCATATGTTGGTGCGCTCCCCCACCTCTGTCAGCTCCCCGTTCTCCCCTTCCCTGGCATTGACCAGGGTCACAGCCCCCTGGTCTGCCTCAGGCGCCTCATCCATCATGTTGAAGATCCGCTCCGCCCCTGCCAGGGCCATGATAATGGAGTTGGACTGTTGGGATATCTGGGCAAAGGGCTGGTTAAAGCTCTTGGTAAACTGCAGATAGGAGGCGATCTGCCCCAGGCTCAGGCTGGCCAGGCCGCTGAGCGAAAGGACTCCTCCCGTGATGGCCGTGAGCACAAACTGCAGGTTTCCTATATTGGTTATCACCGGCATGATCACATTGGCATACCGGTTGGCGTTAAAGGCACTGTGAAAAAGTGTTTCATTCAGAGCGTCAAACTCCTCCTTTGTCTCCGGCTCGTGGTTGAACACCTTGATCACCTTCTGGCCGCTTAGGCGCTCCTCAATATACCCGGTCACCCTGCCGATGGCCAGCTGCTGCGCCACAAAATGTTTCCCGCATCTTCCGGCCAGTGTACGGCTGACAAACAGCATGAGGATCACCATGGCCGCTGCCAGCACGGACAGGGGAAGGCTGATGCTTATCATTACCCCTGAGATGGCGATGATGGTGATCAGGGAGGAAAATGCCATGGGCAGCGCCTGGTTGATCATCTGCCGCAAAGTATCGATATCATTGGTATACCGGCTCATCAGTTCCCCGTGGGGATGCTGGTCAAAGTAACGGATGGGAAGGCTCTGCATGTGCTCAAACATCTCATCCCTTATCCTCTTTTGCACGCCCTGGCCGATATTCACCATCAGGCGGTTATAGATATAGGTACAGGCCACACCCACCACATAGAATACGGCCAGCCCCATCATGGCATGGTTCAGGGATGTAAAATCCGGACCCTGCCGCCCCAGGAGAGGGGTGATAAAGTCATCGATCAGAACCATAAGGAACAGAGGGCCTGCCACATTGGCCAGAGCGCTGACCACAATAGTGATCAGTACACAGACAAATTGCAGCCTGTAAGTGCCGGCCACATATCCCATGAGCCGCTTTGCCGTTCTTGCATAATGGCTGTTAAGCTTAAATGAATGATTGTCCTTTCTCATTCTTCCTCTCCTCCTTTCTTCTGGGACTGGTACACTTCCCTGTATATTTTGTTTCTCTCAAGGAGCTCTGAGGGAGTGCCGAAATCGTCCACCCTGCCGTTGTTCAGCACGATCACTTTATCAGCATCCTCCACCGAGGAGATCCTTTGTGCTATGATCAGTTTGGTGGTATCCGGTATCTCCTCTCTGAAAGCCCTTCGGATCAGCGCATCCGTCTTGGTGTCCACTGCGCTGGTGGAATCGTCCAGTATGAGTATCCTGGGCTTTTTTAACAGTGCCCTGGCAATGCAGAGCCTTTGTTTCTGGCCCCCCGACACATTGGTTCCCCCCTGGTCCAAAAATGTGTCATACCGGTCCGGAAACTGCTGTACAAACTCATCCGCCTGGGCCAGCCTGCATGCATGGATCATTTCCTCATCCGATGCCTGTGGGTTCCCCCATTTCAGGTTGTCGCGGATGGTGCCGGTGAACAGGACATTTTTCTGGAGCACCATGGCCACCTGGTCCCTGAGGCGTTCCAGGTCATATTCCCTCACATCCCGGCCTCCCACCAAAAGTCTTCCCTGTGTCACATCATAAAGCCTTGGGATCAGCTGTACCAAAGTGGTCTTGGAACTGCCTGTGCCGCCCAGGATCCCTACGGTTTCCCCGGACCGGATATGGATATCCACATCCTTAAGGGCCAGCTTCTCCTTGTCTCCTATGTAGCTGAAGCTTACATGTTCAAAGTCAATGCTGCCGTCAGCCACCTCATGGACAGGATGTTCCGGGGCATTTAGGGTACTGGTCTCCTCCAGCACCTCCACAATACGCTCCGCGGAGGAGCGGGCCATGATGACCATAACAAACACCATGGACAGCATCATAAGGCTGGAAAGGATCTGTACCGCATAGATGATCATACTGGTCAGCTCGCCTGTGGACATGCTGTTTCCCACGATCAGCCTGGCTCCCAGTCCCGACACCAGCAGAATACAGTTGTACATGCAAAACTGCATCAGCGGACTGTTCCATGCCACAATTTTTTCCGCATATTTAAACTGGTAAAACACATCCTGGGATATGCGGTGGAATTTCTCCGCCTCATAAGGCTCCCTCACATAGGCTTTTACCACGCGGATGGCGTTTAGGTTCTCCTGGACCACCCGGTTCAGCACATCATAGCGCTTAAACACCGCCTCAAAATACGGGTGGGCCTTGATCACAATATAGAACAGCCCTGCCCCCAGCACGGGAAGTATGACAAAGAAAACAGTGGACAGTTCCCTGCTGATCCTCAACGCCATGAGAAGGGCGAACACCAGCATGATGGGCCCACGTATGGCGATTCGGATCACCATCTGGTATGCGTTCTGCACATTGGTCACATCCGTGGTCAGCCTGGTCACCAGGCTGGAAGGCGAAAACCGGTCAATATTGGCAAATGAAAAATCCTGTATGCGGTAAAACATATCCTTTCTCAGATTTTTTGCCATGCCGGCTGAGGCTTTTGCGGCATTGGTGCCTGCCATGATCCCAAAAAACAGGGCCAGCATGGACATGATGATCAGCACCAGCCCCACCTTAAGGATATAATGGATGCTTCCTCCATTGATCCCCCTGTCAATGATAAGTGCCATTACACCCGGCACCAGCACCTCCATCAACACCTCCAGAACCACGAATACAGGGCACCGGAGCGAGGGCTTTTTATATTCCCGGACCGAGGAAAGCAGGGTCCGGATCGTTTTTTTATGTTGCCCTATCACAGTTAAAACCTCCTTCATTGTTTCATTTTCCTGATTTTAAGGTAATTTAAAGAGCCTAGGTAAATGCCGCCCCTTGCGGCCATAGGCCCTTTCCCATCACATAAGATTATTTATCATCTTCATACCGGTGGCAATGAATGCCTCAAGCTCCCTCTGGGGTATCCCCCTGGTGACCAGATGTTCCATTTCCAGGATGTCCCGCAGTACCTGCTCCTCCATCCCGGCTCCCTTTTCAGTGGCAATGATCTTCTTACATCTGGCATCGTGGGATGCCTCCTCCCTGTAAATAAGTCCCCGTTTCTCCATCAGCTTCAGGATCTCCGTTGCCGTGGGACGGCGCAGGTTAAACTCCTCCTCCACATCTTTTTGGAACAGATCCCTCTCCTTATGACGGCTCAGGATAAAATGAAGGATCCCATTCTGTGCCGGGGTCAGGCCTGCGATGCAGTCCAGACTGTCAATCTTTCTTCTGACCAGGTTGGAAAGCGTGGCGATCAGCCGGACCGTGGGATTGACCGGCAATGTTCCGGCCGCCTTTGGCCTGACCGGCGCGGGATCTGACGGACCTGAATGTACGCTCATAAGACAAAAACTCCTTTCATGATAAAGAAACACTTCTCCAATGGCCTCCGGATATTCCCTTAATCTGTTAGTCTCCTAACAATATTACGCCACGCACAGTGGAATGTCAATCAACTTCACACATTTGTAACAGGCCGTGCCATGCAATATTTCCCCTTTTTTAGCAAAAACCCAATTTACATCCGGAAGATTCCTGATATAATGGAAAAGGCGCCGGCGGCTTTATCCCGTAAGGGGATCAAGGCTCCCGCCAAGGCAAATTTGTTATGACTCGCCATTAATAGGGTGGACATCTCAATCGGAGGAAAAGATGAAAAATAGCAATGGATCCCAATTCAGATACGGCCTGAAAGACGGTGTTCCCATCGGGCTGGGCTATCTGGCCGTATCCTTTACATTCGGCATCATGGCACGGGGGGCAGGACTTGATACCTGGCAGGCTGTGGCCATGTCCTTTACCAACCTTACCAGCGCAGGCCAATTTGCAGCCCTGGGCATTATCCAGGCAGGAGCCCCCTTTGTGGAAATGGCCGTGGCCCAGCTGATCATCAATCTGCGCTACTGCCTCATGTCCTGCTCCCTGTCGCAGAAACTGGAATCAGGCATTCCCTCTTTCCACCGATTTCTCATGGCTTACGGCGTGACGGACGAAATATTCGGCGTATCCGTGTGCAGGCCCGGAATGCTGAGTCCTTTTTACAATTACGGCCTCATATGCGTTGCGGTGCCCGGCTGGACCCTGGGAACCCTGTTGGGGGCGATCTCCGGAGACCTTCTCCCGGCCCGCCTTCTCAGCGCCCTGAACGTGGCCCTTTACGGAATGTTCCTGGCAGTGGTCATTCCCCCGGCCAAAGGCAACCGTATCCTCACCGGCGTGATTCTGGCATCCATGGCCCTCAGCTTCCTCTTTACCCGGATCCCGGCCCTGGACCACATATCATCAGGCTTTAAGATCATTATACTCACCATCATGATTGCAGGTGCAGCAGCAATCCTTTTCCCTGTAAAGGAGGAACCGGTCAATGAATCATAACGTATACCTCTATATACTGGTAATGGCAGGAGTCACCTACCTGATCCGACTCCTGCCGCTTACATTGATAAAAAAGGAAATTAAGAATGTTTATATAAAGTCCTTCCTGTATTATGTCCCTTATGTAACGCTGTCTGTCATGACTTTCCCTGCCATCCTGTATGCAACGGCATCCATATGG
>Ga0192243_10050_pt1 | contig 52288 bp, 95 predicted proteins | sample Koala_Koa27_K3_FD_131233 | JGI IMG/M metagenome (GOLD analysis project Ga0192243, IMG submission 131233) | Enriched cells from koala feces incubated with labeled cellulose particles, San Francisco Zoo, California, United States - Koala_Koa2-7_K3 ... | reverse complement strand
AGAAATAGCGTATAATAGAATTTACTACCCTTTATTACAAGTGATAAAAAACTCTGAAGGGAAAAATCATGAACGAATTCTTGGAGAAACTAAAAAACGACTGCAAAAATATAATAAATATGCCAGCAGAACAACAATAGCAGCATGTAAACTGTTAGAAGATAATATTGACAGCAAAAATGCAAAGAGTTGTTTACGTTTATTAGAAGATGATATCTACAAATACAACAGTAAGTTTAGAAGAATGTTAGGATATCCTGAACCGATGTCTATATTTATGTATAAGTATTTATCTAGCTATAATAAAGCACTGTTTACATTTTACATATCGCTTAGTATATGTGTTTCAGCAATATATGTATACGGAATTTTAGAGGCATTTCCTGCCATTACGAAAGTAATATTATATGTTGTAATTATAGGAATTATTATATTGTGTATAAGTGTTTGTATGATAGCATATTACAATATTAAATATACATTACAAAAGCTAATAAAACCTAAAAAGTAAGGCAAATAAGTATAGATCGACAATGCATGGAGCATGAAATGGGGAATTTAACTGATTAAACAAACGCCTCGTCAGATTCATCATCAGCATCATTTTTGATAATGTAGTGATTCTTGGTGGTACTAACATCTTCATGGCCCAAAAGTTTCTGAGCAACTTCCGCTGATTTATGTTCATATACAACGAGATTAGTAGCTCTGCTTTCTCGAAATAAATGTGGATGACATCTCCGGCCTACGATTTGTGTAAATAGTCCACTGCACCAATCGTTGAAAATACCTTCACCTACTTGTCGTGTATTACCGTCCTTTGTTTTAACAACAAACATAAAGGGACAATCATCTTCACCACGGATTTCAATCCATTTTTTTAGCCAACTCATAGCATCTTCGCCAAATTTAAGACGTCTAGGTTTCCCTACAACAGATTTTCCTTTGCAGCGAATAGTATGAGTTAGATATTGTTTTGAGATGGCTGATGTCTCTTTGCCATTATCATCAACAACTTTTATTGCTTTTTCTTTTGCAGGATAGCCAACGACCTCTTTTAAAAGTTGCCTTACTTCAGCGCGGCGGCAGCCTGTACTATATGAGAATACTAAATATGCTAACTTCTGCCATTCTTCTCGGTTTTCAAGTTCCTGACATAATCTTAGGTATTCATCAGGAGTAAGAGGTATTTTCTCATGAACATATCCAGTTTGTACAACCTTCAGCCCTACTGTAAAATTTCGAAATGTAGGATATTCTTCCTCATACATCATCATTACATAATTACAGAACGTACTTACACATGATTTTTTAAACCGAATTGCGGAATCTGATAATCCACGATTTGTAAGCCAATTCAAATATTTCTGAAATTCTTTCTTCTTAATTTCAGTAAAATTCTTATCTTTTAGGTTTTCCTTTACCCAAACAAAAAATACGCGTAATCCGGAACGGTAAGCTGGCCGAGTTTTCGAAGAAAGGTCGGATTGATTATCAAGATAGTCTTGCACCATATCTCTGTTAAATTTGTTGACTGTTTCCCATAACTCATCTGTAATTTCTTCTGATTTATCTGCTATTTTTCCATCCAATAATCTCACTTCCTTTCATAAAAAGAAGTTATTTTCAATCACTCCTTTTGAAAATATCCTTCCCGTTATTCTGTTTTAGAATACAAAAAGAACCCGAAGCTGTGACACTCCGAGTTCCTAAATTATCTATTGATTTTAAGTAAAATTACACTCATTACCACTGAAATAATCTATAAAACCTATCCATTTCAGCAAGCACAATGTTCATTCGGTTAATCCGACTCTCCAAATCTTTAACAATTTTTAGTGCCTCAATGGCATCTGAATTACTCTTTACAGTTAAATGATAGTCATCAGTATCATGATTCGCAACATGTGAAACGGATTCATTATCCTGTGTACCAATTTCAAAAGCAATCAAATTTTCCTTCTCATTTTTCTTTACAAATGCGCTGTTTACATCATTGTGTACAAAAACAACATCATCTTCTGTAAATATATAGCCGGAACCGTATTTTGCTTCCTGAACCCAAATTTGTCTTTCGAAATCAACAGTTAAAATCCACTCACTCCAATAATCAGCGCATTCACCATCTTCTAAATGAATATTTTTCATATTAAAGGATGTACATTTTACAAGATGATTCAGCACACCAATTAAAACTTCATATGGTGCTACAATGCTTATGCCAGTAAAATCCTCCGCTTTATGTTCATACCTTTCATAGTATTCTAATACAGAATCCACGAAATCATCAGTTGAATTAAAGTATAATGTTCTCAATATTTTTCACCACCAGTCACAGCGTCCTTTAATGCCTTAGAAGCTTTAAACTTTGGAGTTTTAGAAGCTTCAATAAAAAGTGGTTCACCAGTTTTCGGGTTCCTACCCATTCGCTCCGCGCGTTCCGTAACTTCGAAGGTTCCAAAACCAGCTAAATGAATTTTATCGCCCTTTACCATTTCTTCTGTTACCGTATCCATAAAGGCTGTGAGTGCTTTTTCAGCAACCTTCTTGCTATTTTCCATCTTTAAAGACATCGCATTGATTAGTTCTACCTTGTTCATATATAAAAATCCTCTCATAATTTATAGTGGGAGAGCAGTGCGCTCCCTTAATCTGAAATTTTAATAATACCCAGTTCAATCATATACTGCGTTTCCGTATCGAGTACAGATTGGATAATTTCTTCGGAGAAACCAGTTTTATTCATGATATACTGGATCGTTTTTTCAAAATCCATCACTAAATTAGTATCCATATTTCCTCCTTTGATATCAATATCCGACCCAAGGGGCAAAGGACTTCTAAGCCTTGCGACCTACTCCCATTCGGGAACCCAGCCTTATCCTTCACGAGTCGGATGATAGTGTAACCGAATACAATTACAAAATAATAAGCAATTCAATTTGGCTACATTATTTTAAAATAATTTTGTATGTTTCATCGTGTCCATATATCTCATTGAACCCATATATCTTAACAGAAGGCTTACTTCCCTTCATCAATGAGTCAGAATAAGGGTCACTTCCTACAAATGAGGGAGCAACAAGTATCTCAGCATCATTGCAACATCCTTCACAGCTCGTAAGTTCTTTTCCGGAATGGTAATGGCCAAGAATAACATAATCAGCAAATGAGCGCCGGAGCATGGATAAATCTTTTAGAGAAGACTCAATATTTTTTATCTGATGTCCATGTAACGCAATAATCTCAAAACCTAAAATCGGAATTTCAATATATTGCTTGCCCTCTTCAGCTAAATGGACATTAATTCTTGTATTATTCCTACACAGGTCTTTGATATAGTTACCAATGAGATATTCTAAATCTTCATCCATCATCTCGTTGGCTTTACTGCCAAGAACACGCATCTGTGTATGATTTGCCATAGGAGTATGATAATACTCAATGGTCGTATATATTGACAATGAATTAAGGAACATTGCAACTAACCTACTGATATCTACAGTCGCTTTTACCACTGTACTATCATTTATTCGTAAATCATTAAGGCGAAGAACTCCCTGGATCATATCCCCTAATGAAACTATATGAAATTTTGAGATATGTTTATCTTCAATAAATGTTATACACTTATTCGTAAGATGCTCAAAACGCTCTTTTGCGATTTCTGGGGAGTATTCATTGTTTTCACTTAAGAATTTTGCTCCATAATGGACATCAGCAATTGACAAAAGATATTCGTGTTCGCAATCATCTGACACATATTCTAATATTGGATTAAACTCTGGTAATGGAAGCGATTCGCAAAGATTACCGACATATTCGAAATACATCTGGTGCCGCGATTCGTTTCTATCGACACGGTTCCGCTCTACATTTGCAGTCTGTAATTTGATACGCTCTTTACGCATCTCAGAAAGCTTTTTATCTAATTCGTTTTCTTGGGAATATTTTGCTGGATTAGAATAGATTTTGTTTTTCAGATATGCGGTCCTGAAGGGGCCGCCGAAAATAGTACCACTGGCTTTTCGAACACTATCACTTGAAAGCGGAATGTTGTATTTATCCCTGATTTCTGACCAGTCTAAATCTTTAATACCGTCTGATTTTAAATCAATATCTTCACAGGCTGCCTCGTAAGATTCTGGCGTTAGACCAACCTTTTTAAGTTCTTCCTCAAAATTAATCAGTATGCCCACCGCCTTTTAATCTTCATCTGCTGGAATTACATCAAGATCTTCGTCACTCTTTAACTGTACTCCAAATTCAATAGGCTGATTTTTGAAAACATTCAGTAAATCAGAAACTTTTACATCCTGCTCAATATCATTTTCGTCAGTATAGATAATAGTGGTCCCATCTTCAGAAAGAACTCCTTTTACACTCAATTTATCAGTTATACTTCTTTTAAAATTCAACTTTGATTTTGCCATAAGAAATCATCCTTTCATTATAAAATCCCTCCAGCATGCTTTCTGGAAGGATTGTAGTAGTTTGGCTTTTTGCCTTTATTTTGCTTTGTGGTGATATAGTCATTGATTTTCTTTATGTATTTTTCATCATCTGAAAGTCGGGCATGACTTTCTATGTAGTAGAACCCACATCTACGAGGAATACGTTTAGATAAAACATTATCAATTAATCGATAAGCTGGTTGAAGGTTTTTTAAATGAGTATGTTTATTTGGATTAGATAACAAACATACACGGTAACCATGATCAGTTTTATCAATACAAAATCCCTTATATATGACTTTGTTCATAGGCATTATGGTACGTACTTATCTTCAATATAACGATTTCCGCCACAGGTTCTATAATATCCTACATGATTATAATTCTTATCAATATAACCATGTTTGCTGTTGCGAATAATACCGTTTTCCAATAACATTTCAATTTGTTTCTTTGAAATTTGTTTAATGAGTATTCACATCCTTTATATTTATTTATCTCCTAACTGGAGATGATAGGAACGGGAATGGGATTTGAACCCATATGATTAGTGGTTATGAGCCAGCCGACTGACCATCTGGTACGAGCATCCCGCTATATAGAATATATTATAAAATGATATTATAAAATGTAACCCAAATTACTTGAAATAAACTATATACTATGATACAGTGATACTGTATGGGTGGGGGTATTATATATGATATTAACAAAATCATTTCTGGAGAATCAAGCTAAAAATAGAGGTATTTATTATACTGATATGGCAGAATATCGCTCAATAAATGAAAATAATGAGATAATCAGGAAATCATTGACAAACGAGTACGATATATTTTTATCCCATAGTTATTATGATAAAAGGCTAGTACTGACATTAGTCGATTTATTTCATTCCGCAGGATATTCTGTATACGTTGATTGGATAGAAGATGAACAACTAAATCGTAGTTCAGTCAACAAAAGTACTGCTAATATATTGAAAGTTAGAATGAAAAATTCTAAAGGACTATCTTATTTGACAACACAAAATTCATCTAATTCAAAATGGTGTCCATGGGAACTAGGATATTTTGATGGACTTAAAAAATCGAGATGTTGTATTTTGCCTGTGCTAGACTATAATCAAGATTCTTTTCACGGACAGGAGTACTTAGGTTTATATCCATATATCGACTATAATACAAGGTCTGACAATGGGGAGTTTGATTTTTGGGTTTATGATCCTAATGATAGAAGAAAGTATGTGATTCTAAAATCATGGCTCTCTGGTTACGATCCAATTTCCCATAATTAGAGGTTTATTTATGAATAATGATGAAAAACTTTGTAAAGAAATAGATTTAGTCCAAGGGTGCATCAATCGTATGTCTAGCAATTCCTTTATGTGCAAGGGATGGTTACTTTCTTTGATTATTGCTATATTAGCCTTGCTACCGGAAAGTATAAATAGAAAAAGTATATGTATTATAATACTATTAGCAAATCTATGTTTCTGGTGGTTGGATACATACTATCTACAGCAAGAGAGGATGTTCCGCTGGAAATATGAGTGGATAATAAAAAATAGACCTAATGGAAACATGGACTATTTATATGATTTAAACCCCAATAATAACCAAATGTGGATGAATCATGAAAAGTGTGATGCTTATATATTTAAAATTATGTTTTGGAACAAATGCATTACTCCAATGTACGGAGGAATTACTCTTGTTGCAATATATATGGCATTTTTAAGATAGGAAGGTGAGATGAAATGGGTAATAAGATTTTTATTTCTTATAAGTATTGGGATAATAATGTGTATTCAGTTCCGAGATTTAGTGACTCATATCCTAAGGCCAGAGATTATGTTTCATGGTTGGAAGATAAATTTCGTAATCGAACTGCACATTATTATAAAGGTGAGTCTGATAATGAAGATTTATCATATCAAACAGATGATTATATTTGGAGTAAACTAAAAGATAAAATTTATGATAGTTCAATTACTATTGTGTTAATTTCGCCTGGTTTTAAAGAGCCAAATAAATGGGAACGGTCGCAGTGGATTCCATGGGAAATATCATATTCATTACGTCTTACAAAAAGAGGAAACTATATTAGTCAAAGAAATGCGGTTTTGGCTGTGATACTTCCAGATAGATTTGGGTCTTATAATTATTATAGGACGATGAATATATTTAAAATTTTAACTGAAAATATAAAAACAGGTTATATTCCAGTTGTACAATGGGATGAATTTAAATATGATTGCGATAGGTATCTAAACAGAGCATATCAGGCTCAAATGAATGTACCAGATTATTTAATTAAAGTTAATTTATAACTACCCAATCTTCAGAAAATAATTCAATCATTGTTTCTTTCCAAGGAACACGACCGTATCTGCTTTCTACATATAAGTAAGGTGCGGTCATTTTGCAATTTTTATCTGGGAACTGTGCTCTAACAACAACACTTTGTTCCCAATGTGGAAGTCTCATGCCTTTCCCTTGTTTAACTAATTCAAGTGCTTTACCAAAGTTCATAATAACAATCTCCTTTTTGAATATAATATGCAGATGTATATGAATCCAAACATCCAAGAAGTGGGATTTCATATATCATCTATCTGGATGCGGAAGTGACGATACCATCATACATGATGGCACCGCCACCAGCTGTTATTTAATCTTCTGTACCAACAGCCCTTTCATCTTCCTTACCAGTCGCTGGGCCGGTTGTAACAAAGGTTTTGTCCTGTGCACCCTTTGGCCTTGCATTCTGCGCTACATCATTAGCTCTCTGTTCTGGTGTTCTCTTATCTGCTTTCTTTCCTGTGGTTCCCATAGTGGTATCCTCCTTGAATTATGATTTGTTTGTTTTATGCAACACTAATAGCGATACTGTTGTTGCAACAGCACCGCTATCAATAAACACTCTTTAAAAACGCCTCACCGTGGGTTATGGTTAAACCATAATATTCCTTGGTTATTATCTTACTTCCAGAGTATGTGGAGTCGTACCATCTCGCTTGGCAAACTTAACGGGTCTAGCCACGTTCCACAAGTTTTTCACACAACTTCATGCCAACTCTCTTATTAGCCATATGTCAGACGAAAATAATCACTGGTCTCACCTATTGTTATCTAACTGATAACAGTAGTCACTGTCCGAAGACTATTTTGATAGAGGGCTGGTCATCACGACAGTCCTCTAATTAGGACAAAAGATCAATTTCATTCCTTATTGAATAAATCACAATTTATTTTATTTTTATAATATTTTGTAATCGTACCAGATACATTACAATGCTCTGGAGATACAATATCTTGAAACATTCCTTTTGAATACTTTTTTGGGGGAATGTATTTTCTGTTTATATTTATTCCATGAAATATTTTTATCAGAATATTTTCAATGGGAGTAGTAGAAGATAAGTAGGCGAAAACACTATTCTCTGCCGACTTGAATACTTTTCGGACTGTCGCTACATCAATACCTTCTTTAATAGATATTTCTTTAATTAAATCATCTTGTGTTATAATCAAATAAAATCATTCCTCCCATCTTTGGTCGAATTCGATTTGGAAACATATCTAATTTCATATACAATAACTCCTTTGTTATTAGCGATATAGTTCTCCATATACGCACAAATTTTAATACGTTATTTACGGACTATTTATTTTTTTGAATGTTAAAAGAGTCCGTAAATAACGGTTGAATAAAATGGTCTAGGCTCTGTGGACATTTTTTCGGTTTTCTCTTTTTTTGAGTTTAAAATATTCTTTTCTATATCTGCCATAACAAACTTTACATCTGTTTGTCATATAGTCCATTTCATCAACTTCAACCCACTCACCACAATCAATACACTGAATGAATTTTGTTTTCTTTGATGTAATATTTTTCTCTAAATTATTGACAACATATTGTCCATAACAAAACCAAAATAGTTGTTTGGCACGTTTTTCACCGCCATACAAGTATTTGACTAGCATATCCGCAATGGTTTCTTCTGCATAACCGAGTTTGGAGAACTCATTTCTTATACTACAAGCAACGTAATGAAGATTATCAATATATTCATCTTTCATATTTACCTTATATCGGTATTCTTTGTTGAGAGTATCATACAAATCAGACACTTCCTTCGAGCAAACGACATTCACATTACTCATCATTTTGCGGTAATCAATTTTGTTAAGTTTTAAACCTCTTGTATTTATGGGCTTATTAGGAACTTTATCAAAGAGTTTATTCACAAAACTTTCATTTCGTTTTTCTACTTGTGATTTATCTTTGTCTTTTGCAAACTCAAAGAAAGCTGGTAATTTACAATTTGTATATTTTGATATTTTATTCCCAAATTCGCCAACTCTCTCTGGCATATATAGTGTCTTTGCTGAATCAATACAGAAGTTATTTTCCATGCATAATAACTTGATTACATCCATCAATTCTTGTTTTTCGTTATCTGAGCCGCTTATAAAAATATCGTTATTCCATATTTTAGATATGTTATTACTATATATACCAATGTTTCCATGTGTAAATGCAGCATTAAGTCCCGTATAAATACTCTTATTGTTAAGTTCAGTTGGTTCTGCTTTAAGCATATTATAAAAAAGTGGTACAATACCGTTCATATTTCTTTCGGCAATGCGAATAAAATCACGATCAGCAACTACAAGACTCTTGTCTCCATCGACATCAAACATGAGAATTTTACTAATTAAATCATATGTACTTGTATATATAGCATCAGTAGTAAACCATTCTCTTATCTTTTCCGATCTGTTCCCATATACACTATTCGCTACATTAAATCGGATGGCGTGTTCTCTGTATAAATGAGGACTTCTAAGACAATCCAGTTTGTCATAAAATTTGTATAACCAGCAAAACACCTCATTATCTGACAGCAATCCTTTAGGAGATTCTATATGTCCAAACCAATATTCACAGACAGCATAATAATCAGGAAGTAAGAAAACATATTTGCCATTTATTTCAAGTTTTCCACTACGATACTTTTTTAAAAGACTATTTTTTATTTCTCTCAATACATCTTTAGCGTATGTATCATTTAAGAGTGGTGGATATATTTTCACAGCCTTTTGGAACGCAGTCATATTTGTATTGTAGGGTGTAATACCAAGGATATCTTTCATTGTATCTTCAGAACTGCATACATTTGTAATTCTCTCAATAGATTTGGAAGCCAATAAATCAATTTCATCATCAGTAATGTTAGTGAGCGTTTGTAACATTTGATAATTGATTTTTGCATTTTTTATTCTATCTTCTTCAGTATTACATAATCCAGCTTGACAATGAAATTTTTTGAAATTATCTTTATACTCATCCCATGAAACATAAAACTTCCACATCTTGAACTGACTTTTAGTAAATATAATTTGTATATCTTCAGAAATCACATCATGTTCTTTTCCATAAATATCAATAATAATAGAAGAGTAATTGTTAACTTCAATAAATCTTTTGAAGTCAAAAACTCCAAGCAGCCCTTTTATCCATGGGGCACGAAACATAGTATTTTTAGTCATTACTGATGGCAACATCATACCAGATCCATCAGTATGTGTAATGGGTACAGCTCCGTTCATACGAGTAATTGAATAATCTGTTTCGTCTATAAAATCATATGTTCCTTTTACATTTGTTTCGAAATCATCAATTACTATACATCTATCAATATCAAAATCTTTCCACTCATCAGTAGCTGAATTAGAAAGGGCCATATATGCTAAATGCTTGTTTACGTTGTTTCCACCCTTTGAGTTGATTTTTTCAATAGTCAACCCACACATAATACTTTTTTCAATTTCATTCCAAACAGTTTCTTTTATAAAAACAGCTTTTTTCTTTCGAATTTGTCCTGCCGATGAGGTGAAATATCTGTATTTTTCTCCCTTATACATAAATCCATAGAAAGAAATATCCTTGAATACATCAAAATAATAAACTTGTATAACTAACAAGGCATCAGTTAATTCATCTTTCTGTATTCCAATTGTCCTGGTGAGAGCAGATTCAAACACTGAAATAATATTATTGTCATGTAATTCATCCGCTCTAATGTACCGGATATGATCTTTGCCATCAGTCAATTCATTATGAGCAACTTTGTTTGCTAATAGCTTCAGAAGTCTATTTTTTGACTCTTTGGCCTTTTCTCGCTTATGAACAATGAGAGAGTTCCATTTTATATATTCTTGAATTGTTTCAATATAACCTTCGAGAATATCCCTTTCAACTTTTTCTGATTTATCTGCTTTAAACATTTTTATATCGTCAGATGTATATCCATATTCTTTAAGTCTTTTCTCTAAACCTGGTAGTTTGTTATTAATATAATTACGTTCTTTGCGATATTTACAATTCATATCATGTAAATACTTTTCATGATTACTATAAAAATGTCCAGTATCAACGGCATACAAGTTAATTTGTATATCAAGCATAAAAACCACCTCCATGTGCTAAGTTGACTATAAATTTTAATTCGCTATTTATATAACGATAATAGTCTTCGTAAGCCCACTTTTTAAAACTACGAAATGGTACTTCCATGCGATATAGAGGTATTCCATGCTTTTGACAATAATTATCCTTTTGTCTATCCCGTTTAATAGCCTCTTGTCGTTTGATTTGTCGTGGAGAATTGCCTAAATGTCTATCTTTGTGTTCCTCATCATCAACCTCTACTAGATATAAAAGGGTATCATTATCATCTAAAACAGCAAAATCAAATTTCAGTTTTTCGTTATTCTTTCCCCACAAATCATCAAAAGAGTATTGTATTTTTATATTGCATTGCATATTTGTAAAATAATCCCATACAACCTTTTCATTAAAACCCATACTGCAAATAGGGCACCATTTACCCTTTATAATATTACTAGGTAATATATCCCAAACGTAATTGTGTTTATTACATCTGACCGTTAAATAATTACTTGCGTTCCTATACTCGCTCAATAATTCTCCTTCCTTAGATTTACATATTGCAAATAGTTCATTACTAAAGTCTCCTAAACGACCAGAACAATATGGACACCAATGTTCCCCACTATATAATGCATCTGCCGTGGTTTTAAAAACCGGATGATTGGGATTATTACACTTAAAATGGTATGTATCCTTTGCTCTAGTCCATTCTTTTTCTAAGACTTCTCCATCACGTTTATTACAGTATTCAACCAATCTATTGTAATAAAAACTCTTATCTTTTTTATTCCTTTGTGAAGCGTTGGATTTTCTTATTGATTGACATTTTTTACAGGGAAGATAGTATGATTTACAGATATTTTTAGCATTGACAGTTCCATAAGTATCACCATGTTTATCGCAGTGATATAAAAAATCTATAGGCTTTTCAGAACCATTATATTTACTTAGTATTTTAACTTTATTACCATGATAATCATGTACTTTATTTTCAAACCATTCTTGGCTTTTTATCAAATGTCCTATAAATAATTCCTCCTTTTCATTAACCACTATTACCTATTCTCCAATTTCTCAAAAACATATCCATCATCAGTCGTATAGTATATCTGTCGAATACCCAAATCTCTAATAGCAGCCATACAAGAAGCACATGGCCTAGACATTCCAAAATCCTGATCCCGCCGTATTCGGTAAATATATAACTTTACCTTAGAGAAATTTATGTCCATGTTGCGAATCACGTTGAGGCAGTGTATTTCGGCGTGCATTTTAGGAAGATACTTACTATCTCTATAGCGTATCGTCCGGAACCGATTATAATATTGTTGTTTGGGATGAGTTTTATGAGTGTTACACCCGATAGCAATGATATTACCTTGATAGACTGCGATGCATCCGACATGGGTTTTATTGAAATCAGAGACGAGAGCGGGCTGATGTGCCTTTTTAAAGTACCTATAGTCTGATTTACTGAGCATTCAGACGTTCCTTCTCGTATAAATCGTTGCCCTTATCAAAACACTTCATTTGATACGTATAGCGGTCTATGTAATACTGAAAGAATCCCTCGATAAGTAACTTGGTAAAGTATTTAGCGATGTCAGCTTTGATGGATTCGCGTGGAGAATCAAAAGTGATATCTGTAGCTTTACCAATCTGATCCCACATTCCCACGTGTGATTGTCTAAGATAGAAGGTCACTATATACTTTCCTAGTTCCTTTTCAAAGACATACTCTGCCTTGACTTTGTAATTGTTTTCTAAATCAAATTCTATGGATGGAACATTTCTGTATCTAGTCATTATTTTTTACCTCTTTCTCTGGTTTCTGCATTTTTTAAACATTGATAATCAAATTTCCTGGCTGTAGCAATACGACTGGCGATAAATGATGCTTTAGACATGCGAGTATTATATTCGGTACTATAATCCGATTCAATAATAATTCCGCCGAAAGTACTATGTAATTCCTGCCTTGATGGATAGTGTGGTACTTTAAAAGTAGTAAGGTATCTTGTTGTGGTCTCTGTCATGTGTTAAAATTCCTTTCGCGATTAAAATATAGTTCATTTTCATTCACTCCTTATGGTGTGATGGTTAATGGTTGTATAGTAATATTCTCTTTTCTCATTAATTCTATTTGTTTGCTTATTTCAGCATTATAGTCATATTCCGTATCCTGCATGGATACACCATTGCTATCTTTAATGTAGCGTCTATAATCTGTAAATATTTTTGGAGTTGTACTGAATTTGATATCAGTGTTCACATCTTTATACATGGTGCGCTTCATTTTGTGGTATCTAATAATATTCATGGAATCCAGTATTTCTACAATCCGGCCAATATATCGTTCAGATAAACCAGTATCTTCAGCAATCTTTTGATAATGCCGATAGCAGCATAGAGGTTTGTCTGGATTACGGTTCATATTTACACGGAGATAGGAGAGGAGCAATAATATGTATGCTGACGACATCCTGGCGAGGTCAATGCCACTATCTTTTAATTCTCCCTTGAAATCCAAAATTCGTTGTAGTTCATCAAAGTAAATTATTCCGAAACTATCCAGTGCATCAAACTTCTCTATATTCAGTTTTACGCGTTGGTATTTTACTGAATTGGTGGCTTCATGAAGGCAGCTTTCAAAATCCGGACATTCTACAAAATATCCGTAGTGGGAGAGGAGTAATAAAACATCATAATATTTTTGATTTATCTTTCCATCCCTATAGTTAGGTTTCAGGTTTGACCAGTGGCACAACTCTGTGATAGAGAAGGCCACTGTATCATCCAGGGCGCGTCTTGCGCATAAATATGAAAAAATAATCACTCGTTTATCTCCGAGGTCTTTGCCATATATTATTTCTCGTGGTATCTTTACATAGTTAGGCAAGATGCGTCACCTTTCCTAATCTATAGTATTATCATTATATGTATTCCGGGTTCTTTTAGTTGGTTTCTTATAACCCAATTTAGTTGCTTCTAATCTCGCCTTAGCGTATGCATCAGCTTTAGAACGAAGTTCTGCACATCCACAACTAGGAATCCATGCTTCCATAAAATCAATACATCTCTGATAATCACCTTTTTTTGTTCTTGCTATTTTAGATCCAAGTCCTGCATTCTGGCGAGTATCTTTGTATAGTCTTTTTATAAAAATCATAAAATATTTTTCTCTCTCCAATGGGTCATTTCCTAAAATTTCACATACTCTTTTCTGAGCAGTTTCAACAAGTATTTCTTGCTGAGTAGTTGTTACTTCCTCATTCATCTTTAACTGTTCAATTTCATTCCCTACGTATCCAAGTGATTCTTCCATGTTAGAGACAGTATGAGAAAGTCCATTGAGCAGTCGATCCTGCTTATTGAGTTTATCTATAATTACACTTGTATCTTCACTATTTCTATTAGTGAGCTCCACTGTTTTTCCTATAAGTTCCATAATTTCATCATAATTTTTAGCCATTTAGTTAATCTCCTTTACTTTGTTATTAATATTAAATTCCATAGTATCTGCCCATGCTTTAATCGCATGAACTGACTTAACATATCCTTCTCTTTCTAATTCAGGGATTTTATTTATTTCATCTGTCAACCAGATATATCCTCCAACCTGTTCAATAAAAGTAGCAACTTTTGAGCAGAATAGCAGAGTTGAGTTTTGTAGTTTTTTGGCGTATTGAGATGCTGGTTCTTCCTTCTCTTTATTCTCCATTTGTTTTCTGAGTTCTTGAAGTTCCTTCACTTTTGCGTCAAATTGAGAACGCAAATCTTGATAATCTTGCTTATAATCATTAAGTTTTCGCTTTGTATCATCGTAGTCGTCAGGTTTTGGTGGGTTACTTTTTAATTCTCTTATTTCGTCAATATATTTCTGAACTTCTCGCTGTGTAATTCCTTTCGTGACATCCAAGGATGAGATAAGTTGTTCTTGTTCTTCTTTAGAAAGAGATGCAATCGTATCAGAAGCTAAAGTTTTTGAAATTACCCCATCATCTAATAATTCTTTCATTGAATCCGTAAGATTCCGTTCAATTCGCAAAGCTCTTTTTAAATTAGTTTTTGATATTTTTAATTCACTTGCTATTTCTTCAAGCGTCAATTTCAAGTGTCCATTATGGTCTCCTGATTTTCTATCTCCACCATTCTGATAACCTCTAAGAGAAACATAAGTCTCTAACGCTTTGCGGTCTTTTTCTGGACTATTTTTCCTACGCCCAAAGTTGTTAGATATAAGAGCTTTAAGCTTAGATTTTTCATCTTGTAAATCCTCGTCAATTTTAATAGGAACAAGTGTCATACCTAATTCTTTGGCAGCTCGTATACGTTGATGGCCTGAAATAATAGTCATATCTGGAGATACTAAAATATCCGTGTAAATCTTTTCATCACGAATTGAATTTTTGAGACGTTCAAATTCTTCACCATCTAAATCGTCAAAAAAATCGTTGTTTTGTGGATGTGCCTTTAACACATTAATATTGATTTGCTGCATTTATAATTTCCTTTCTTTAAAAATTATAGTTTTATAGTTCTTAATTATTGTCTTATTGTTCCGTGGTGCCATTTTTGGCACATCGATAATTTACTAAATATATCGTACTTTCGTCCGCTAAAGTAAAAATACATTTAGGTACGTCATACATGTACCCAAAACTCAAAATTCACTTCATTTGGGTACATGCCAGCTATCACTTTTGTGCAGTCAATATCAAGATAGACTCATATTATCAAGAGAAGAGTATTGTCGTACTTATAATTTATATACTCACTCCGTTCATATATAAATTATAAGTACTCCTATTTTGGGATTTTCTATCTACCATTCCCTCATTCGTATCTTCTCTAATTTCTTCCCTTACTACATTCTCATTTACAAATATAAAACTTGCATGGTGTAATCCTGTCATGTGCCATAGTCAATTCATCCTCTCTTAAAATATCTGTGTCTTAGTGGCATATACAGCTAAATCAGATTTGCTATATTCCACTCTATCAACATGGTAGTCAACACTTAAACTGTGGAATGTATCACCTGGCTTTATAACTGATGTAGGAATAGATGTCTAACTATCTAATTGCCGGTGATATCTCATTTGTTCTGTGCGTCTAACGAATAATTTCATAATATGTATTCCCCCTTCAGTCTTTTGGATAAGTATCATCTAAATATGTATTCCCTCTTTGCCTAAGTAAATCTTCACAAACTGAGAATGCTATCCAGTTATAATCGTCCTTGCGTTGTACCTGGTGTTGATGGTATCTCCAATTATCAATTAGAACCTGATCAGGTAGAAGTTGATATCGTCTGTAAATATCGTTATATGTATGGTTGTACATTGTTCACGAGTCCTTTCTGGTGGGTACTGATATATTCTCTAAATTGCGATTCCTTTTATGTTTAAGTAGTGATAAAATTGAGACTAATCAAAGTATCCAAGGACTTCTTCAAAAATAGATTCCAATTTTTCTTTAAGAACATGTTTATCTGTCTTATAGGCATCAATTTCAACAGTTACCTTAAGGCCAGGGAATTCAATATCGTTCTCTGGTTTATTACTTTGTATAATCGTACCTTCTTCAGCAAATACAAATTTTTGTGGTGTTACTTGTGGTTTTGTCATGGTTTAACTTCCTTTCTTCTATTCATCTGATGAGTAGTTATTCTCCATAAAGTATTAGTCTTTCCAGATAATTCATAAATTACGTTTATAAATACCGCACATACTAATCACAAAGGAAGGTGATGAAAAATGGCGGTAGCGCAGAAAAGTGCTATATCCGTGGGTGTACTTTATATTCCCTCGGACTTATATAAGACAACCCGGGATATCAGTATTTCATTCAATCAACTTTGTAAGGATTCGCATGAGAGGATAAAATATAAGAAGTACTGCCCATCATGTAATAAAGAGATAAAGTCTAACGATGACATCATTAAGGGGTATGAGTACGAGAAAGGGCGCTATGTGGTATTCACTCAAGATGAATTAGATAAATTGAAGACTGAAAAAGACAGGACAATCCATATTGACCATACAGCCAAGATGTCGGAGATAGATAGTATTTTTTTTGATAAAAATTATTATTTGATTCCGCAACCGGGTGCAGAAAAATCTTATGAACTATTTCGCCAGGCTTTGTTGAGCCAGAAACTTGTGGCGGTTGCCAAGACAGTGTTAGGGACTAAGCAGGAACTTCTGGTGTTATACCCAACCAAGGAATGCATTGTAGCCAAGATTTTGTTTTACAAAGAAGAAATCCAGGAGTTACCAAAGCCAATACCAAAGGTAGAGATTAAGAAGGAAGAGTTGGATTTGGCAAAGCTGATGGTTAAATCATTGGAGAAGAAATTTGATATTTCAGCATATTACGATGAATATCAGCAACGGCTGCGAGAGGCCATTACAGCTAAGATTAATGGTAAGGAGATTGTGGCTACAGATAATGTAACCCATGAAGTTATGGATCCCATGGAGGCCATGCGTAAGGTACTTGAAATGGTTCAGAATGGTAAGATTGGTAGTGCCTGATGGATATATTTGATAAAAAGGGTATCAAACCAATGCTGATTGCAGAGATGATAGACCCATTTGATTCAGATGATCACATCTATGAGCTGAAGCTTGATGGTATGCGCTGCATGGCATATATTGATGGTGATGGTGTGGACTTGCGTAATAAAAGGGATTTTAAGTTGCTGCCAAGGTTTCCAGAATTAGAGGATATCTACAAGAACATTAAGCATAAATGTATTTTGGATGGTGAACTGGCCACTATAGTTGATGGTGTACCTGTATTTAGTATTGTTCAGCGAAGATCTATACTGAATGATCCGTTTAAAATACAGTTGGCATCTGAAAAGAATCCTGCTACATTTGTAGCTTTTGATATCATTTATTTGGATGGGAAAATGGTGAAAGATAAGCCACTAATAGAACGCAAGAGATTGTTGGAAGAATGCTTTGCTGAAGAAAACAGTAAAATTGCTTACAGTAGATACATTGAAGAACATGGCATAAAACTTTTTGAACTGGCAAAACAACAGAATCTTGAGGGTATAGTGGCTAAAAAGAAGGATAGTCTGTACTGGTTTGGGAAGGAAACACATGACTGGACCAAAATCAAAGTTATGACTGATGAGGATTACGTGCTTTGCGGATACATCCTTAAGCCAAATAACAAGACCAGTTTTGTTATAGGACAGTATGATGGTAGTGAATTGGTTTACAAGGGGCATATTACTCTTGGAGCAAGTCTGAGAAAGCTTAATGAATACAAATATAACGTGATCAATCATTCGCCGTTTGAATATACACCTCCAGGTAACGAAAAGGCGGTATGGTTAGCTCCTGAGCTTGTTTGTATTGTAGAGTATATGCCAGATGAGTCTATAGAGAGAAGACAAGCGGTACTGAAGGGAATCAGAGATGATAAGCTGCCGATAGAGTGCCAAGTAGGGGAGTAGGGATGCTCCCCTAATTTTTTGTTTAAATACTATACAAATAAAATCCGCGATATTAGTCACGGATTTTTATGGATTAATTGATATTATGATGATGTGTTAATTGTCAAATTTATTTTCATATGTAGATATCATATTTAATGCGCCTTTAGCCATTTCGCTATCAGGAAAAAGATCAAGCACCTTTTGATAATATTCTTTAGCAAGTTTGATATTATTAGATTGAGTATAACAAAAAGCAATATTTATCAATGCCATTTCAGTATAAGAAGCCCTACTGGACGATTGTAATGTGAGATAACGGTATTTGTCGATCCAGGAATGTCTGCAAAAGAAATTATAGCTTTTCTTAAACTCTTCAATAGCTTCAACATAGTTACCCTTTTTACATAACAAAATACCTTTTCTGTGATTATGTGGGATACAAAGCTCTAAAAAGAAATGAATTGCCCAATAAACTACCACTCCAAGACAGATTGCCAGCCAGAGTGGTTTTACAAACAAAATAAAAACTATAATCAATAAACCCAATATAAAAAATTGTGGAAACATTGATTGCCATGCCCTTTGATGTACAATAGGTTTTCCTGATGACATATTAGTTTTCCCCTCTTATCATGTGGTCAGAATATTTACTATTTCACTATCTTTAATAAATACTGATATGCAAATTCAATTGCATTACAAGTCAGGTTTTCACACATATGTGGAGGATCATTTTCTGAAAAACCTGTAGGACGTAGTTCTAAACATCTAAGTGAACCAAATTTTTTTTCAAATTCAGATGCAAAATTATAACAGTCAGATACAATTCCTATCATTTCATACCTCCACTACTAATTCCAATTTGATTAATTATAGCATATATTTCTCCATATGAAAACGGTGTGGTTCGGTGAAGCGATTCGGGAGTGGGGAGATTTCATTGATTTACAAGGTGTTTTTGAGATTTAGGGACGTGATTTTGAATGATTTAGAGGCGTTGTATCCTTATATAAAGGGTGAGTTCGGGAAAGTGCCTGATTTATAAGGGGTTTCGGCGATTAAAGGGTGTAATTTTAGGTGATTTTTGGCTAAAAATAATTGTCTGAAAATTTAGTTTTCGTTGTAAATACGTTGTTTTACCGAACTCGATACCGAACTGGTTTGGGTGGATTTTATAAATTGTGTGTAAATTTGGAACAATTATAAGGAGGCATATTGATGTCGGAAAATGAAAAATTTAAGGTCATGTGTGGGTGGAACAGATAGGGGCATTTGGTGAAAATAGGAATTATCTGGAAATGTAAACCACCCCCGGGGGGTATGTCTGGGACGCCGAAAACCTTTGATAAATAAGGGTAAAAACAAAAAAGCGTACTTTTGTTATAGGTGCGCTTTTTGCTTATGCTATGACTATATGATATAGTATTGATTACTATTTAAATTGTGTTGTAAAAACAACGAAATATATCAACTAAACAATGACTAAACATGACTAAACAAGTGTCGACAAATTGTCTGACAATTTATTGTTTAAACAAGTTCGGAAATCACGTTGTTTCAACAACATTTTCAATTCAAATTACTATAAATTATAGTACTATACTTTATACCTATACAAACATTTTGAACAGTACATCCATTTATATACTACTATAAATTATAGCACTTTGGCAAAATGTCATAACTACACCAAATCACCGAAGATACATCACCCACCAAACACCCCACAACGTCCATACACGCATTTAACATCCATCACCCTACACCAATCCATTTACCCCACAAGCATGCCTACAATTGCCCTACAATGCGTCACACGTCTATTGACATATCAACACCACCAAAATATAATCGTTAGGTGATCCAGGTGATCCAGGTGATCCAGGTGATCCAGGTGATCCAGGTGATCCAGGTGATCCAGGTGATCCAGGTGATCCAGGTGATCCAGGTGATCCCATTCCTACATTATAATGGGTGCAATCAATCATCCGTCATAACCCCATCATACATGCCCATATAACGCACTACAATGGCCCACAATCCATTTTACACTATCAGTCCTGCATCTTATCATCAACAGGGTATGGTATGCCTTTAGCGTCCAGGTCGGCCTTGATTAATGCCTTAATATATGAATTAGCACTCTGTCCAGTATGGGCAAGGTAAACCTGCAACCTAGTATTATCATGCATGTCATTAGGGGTATACTTAACTGCATATGTTTTACATTGCTTTGCTCTTTTCTTTTCATATCTCTTCTGTGCTTCTGTAATTGCCATTGTTTTACACTCCCTTTTCGTAATATGTACATGATCCTTTTTTCTCTAATCAATGAAAAGGGTAGTACATAATAATACCATTGTAACACATAATCTGTCAATCAATCCATTGCATATTGTGCACAATTAATAATAGTGTAAACACTAATATGATGAAATATAGTGCACAATGCCAATTCGATAAAAATGCGTAAAATGTGATTGAAATAGTGTAAACACTATGCTATCCTATAAGTGTCCCAAGGGACAGGGTACAAGCCCAGCAACATAAAAACATAACAACAAAGGGTGACGGTTTTCTCCTCCCAAGTAAGAGGTACGGTGCTTAAATGGCTTAAATATCCAATACTTCTAGGACGCTTGGTTTCCGAAAACATAAACGGGCGCAAAAGACATAGCGTCAAGGGGCATTAATATTGTGGTCACGCAAAACCCCTAGCGATTGAAACCACAATTGTAAAAGAGAATAAGCATAGTAATCAATTAAATATAATGGGGGCGCAAAATGGCGAATTTAGTAAATTTACCCACATACGAACAAATTGCCGCAATCTATAAACAAAAAATTGCTCTAGCCGATGAAATCAATTACGATATCAACACTCAGATCCTAACATTTATGGCATGTGAGGGTGGATTATTCCAGTGCCTTTACAAGTCAAATGTAGTGGGAACAAATGAACAAATGGAAAACCACTATATCGAGTCACTAAGAAATAGTTTTCCACACAAAAGGTTTGGATTTAATTTAACCTTAAACGAAACAATTCCCTTACGAATTATCAACGGGGTATCGAATTGATATAAGCACATTGCAATCCATGTTAATTGCGTCACACAACCGTATAACGTCACTAACTGTCAATTCCTGCTTTTTAAACACGTTTTGTAATTGCTGCGGGCTGATCCCTATTTTACGGGCCACATGCGCGTTTATGATCCCATTATCATTAAGATATTTCCTATAATCGTTTAAAAACTGTTTTGTATTTACATATTTTAACATTTTTCCTCCATCAATAGGGTAGTATATTATTGTACCATATATTGTTTATGATTATAATTATACATATTTACTAAAATAAATCAAGCTATTAATAGTGTTGTTTATGAATATATACCAAAATGCGTAAAATATAAATAAAACTATTTACAACCATAAATGAATATGCTATCCTATAGGTGTCTTAATAAACAGGAGGTAGAAAATGAAAATACAAATTAACAAAGAATCTAAGCAGGTTTTAAAAGTATCGGAAATGCCGATAGTAAAACAAATCATCAAGGATTATAAGGATAATAATGATGATTTAAGTTGGGATCTGGAGATATTAAAAAATATTTTCAGTGCAGATGAAATTATTAACAGTACTGCCATAATATCAAAAAACTGCCGTGTATACAATTATTTCAATGATGAATCAGGAAACATTGATATATGGATTAATGCAACATTGTATTGTAGTTATTCATCTGAAAATAAAGGCGGAGTATTTTACATAGTTGGAGCCTATCTGTCGGATATACAGCAATCAACTGGCGACAACTGGAAAGAACTCCAAACACGGATGTACATAAGGAAATTTATAGAAACCACATAATCGCACACTACGGCCTATATAGTCCGCACCATCAAGGCTCATAACCTTGTAGGCCATTTCCGGCACATCCGGCGTACCTTGATAATTGAATAGACTTTACACTCCCAACATGGTATAATCAATCCATATCAACCCAATACAGGGAGGTGGTGAGAGAATGACGGATAGTGAGTTATTGCAAGCGATATACAAAGACATGCAAGGAATGAAATCCGACATGCAAGGAATGAAACAGCGTATGGACGGCTTGGAATTGCAGATTAAGTCAACTGAACGCAACCTCAAAAATCAGATTATGAAATCCGAATCGCTTATCCTTGACGAGGTAGAACGTGTGCGCATGATTCTTGATGACCACATCCACGACAAATCAAAGCATACAGCATGATTACATAAAACCACACGGTACAATCAACCCAATACAGGGAGGTGATGAGAGAATGGCATTAACCAATGAGGATTTATTGGCAATTTCTAATTTATTGGACATCAAACTTAGGGCAGAACTACAGCCAATTAAGGATGATATCCGCGATATCAAATTAGATATTGAAAACGACATTAAGCCACAGATTCAACTTTTGGCTGAAAATTATGTTCCGGCTGCTAAACGTTTTGAAAAGGCTGTACCTCAGCTTGAATCAATGCAAGCGGATATTGAGATCATGAAAAAAGTGATCACAGAGCACAGCGAAAAATTACAAAAGATATCATAATTACATAAGAGTGTAAAGCCTATTGAATTATTAAGGGTTTACACTCTTTTTAATCGCAAAAATATCTTATCAAATCAGATAGAAACTAGTTGACATCTAGTTGATAACATGATAAGGTATAGATATCAAAGAAAGGGGTAAGCAAATGAGAAAAAACTTTGCAACCTCTATTGATACCGATATATCAGATAGTTTTAAAAAAGCATGTGATGAATACGGCTTGAAAATGAATGTAGTCTTAGAAGCATTAATGCATGATTTTTCTACAGGAAATTATTCAATTACTGTTTCAAAATCTGGTATATCCATCAAAAAAGAGGACTAGGAAAAGAAAAGTTCCTACCCTCTAAAACAGAATAGGAACTAATCAAGAAAAGTATAAATACTCTTCCCTAAGCAAGATTGAGTATATCACATTTTCTGATTAGATGTCAATTCAGACATATATAAATCCTATACACAAATTCCGGCGAACCACTGAAAATCGGATAATGTCCTGTTCAATCCGTGCATTGAGCAAATAAAACCGTAATATAGTGTGGATCAAAGGGTCCCCAATGTTGCTTATGGGAAAAACTGAAAGGGTTACAATCAATTTGGTAGCCGGGGCAACGGTAACATATTAACAATTGCAACGGGTGACAGTCCTTCAGATGTGCATATACCGTCTGTAACTCCAGCCTAACAATGGGAGAACATGGGACAGCATTAGACAGCTAAACAGATCTACGCCGCAGATCCACAGCGATAAAGAGGAGATATCCTATACCTACATGGAGAAAAATACATTGTGGTGGCTTCGGAACGCCAAAAGATTCCAAGGCCTAATGGCTTGCATATGGTCTATCAGTCCAATTGATTATAATTGACTGTTTTAACAATTCCTCCCGTAAATGGCACGGCATGAGCGATAGGAATAGGAAGTCAAGAATATACAATCTGGACAACTGCTAAAAGTGGCAATCACTAAGGAAGGAGAAAGCATTGATTGACGTTGCAATAACCACCGCCAAACGGGACATAAAAGCAACTATCAGCAATTCAGTGTGAGTAACGGCGGAGCACTTAGGGCATTACAGGCAGAGCCTGGCATAACTATTGTAAAACACTAAACAGGATAGACCATATGCGGAGCGATTAGACAAGCAATATGGCCTTTGTGGTTTTAATAACACTATGGGAGTATAACCCAAAAAGGCCTTCGGTCCTAACAGATCAGTTGATCCTTGAAAACTCAATATAGACTTTGCATCCCTTATTGTGGTATACTGTACCATAACAGCAATACAGTAATAACCACGCATGGGGAGGTGATACCATGACCGATTCAGAAAAACTTGATTTATTGTTGAGTAAATTTGATAGTCTGGAAAGTAAGGTGGAAGCACTCGCTATTAAACAGGAGATAACAAACCGTAAATTAGAAGATGTTAATTTTCGGCTTACCTGCTTAGAGCATACAGACAAATTGGATGATAAGTTAAAACCAATTAATCAGCGTTTGGGAATGCTCGAGCGAGAGATTAATTGTATTTTACAATTGCAAAATCTGGACTTGCGCATCAGAGATTTAGAAAAAGAGATATCAGAAGTGAAAAAACGTTTAGATTAGCATAATACATAGGGGGTGTAAAGTCTATATTATCAAGGGCTGTACATCCCTTTTGAGATAGAGAGGGATAGAAGATGGAAATTAATATTCAAGAAAAGATTAAACGTGCTATGAAACATGCAAGAGTGAACCAATCATTAATTGCAAAAGAATTTGGTGTAACACAGGGGGCATTTTCGCAACGTATGCAAACAGGAAAATTCAGTGAGGAAGAGTTAAAAAAAATTGCAAAGATTTTAGGCGCTAAATATTTTTCTGGATTCGAGTTTCCAGACGGCGAAAAAATATATTAGGAAATCCTGAAGTATTTAGGAAAAGCTATTGATTTCTCGGCAGATCTATGCTATACTTAATTCAGAGTTAAGGAAAGGGGAAAACAAGCATGACATTGACACAAGAAGATTTACAGGCAATAGCCTCATTGGTGGAATCTAAAATTGATACAATATCCCACCAGATGAATGATGGTTTTGAAACACTAAACCAAAGGATCGACATGATAAATGAAAAGGTCGAAAAGGTGGACCAGAAAGTTACAAAAACCAACCTTACCATTGAAAACGATCTAAGCAAGAAAATTGACATCGTTGGCGAGGGCCACGACTTCCTTAAACAGCGACTTGATGAAGCCCTTCAGATGGAAAAGAAGCGCGAGAGCATGGAACTTGAATTAATCAACCTTCGGATGGAAATAAGAAAGATTAAAGAGCATTTAGACATTGCATAGCAAGAACGGAATTGACGGTTAAGCCGTGGGCTATTCAGTTAGCCGATTCCATTCGCTCAGAAATGGGCGCAATAGAAAAGGGCGGAGCTACCAACTTTACCCAATTTAAATGTCTTATTACAAACGTAAAAATATGTTTGACAAACATATAAATGCGTGATAAGATAATATTATCAAAGGAGGTACGGAGAATGAGAAAACCGTTCACTACCTCAATTGATACCGATATATCAGATACTTTCAAAAAAACATGTGAAGATTATGATTTAAAAATGAATGTTGTTTTAGAAGCATTCATGAAACAGTTTTCGGATCATGAATTCAAAATTGAGTTTGGGAAGTCTGGTATAAAGTTAAAAATTGAGGAATAGAGCATAAGAAAAGCCCTATCCTCAAAAAGATTAGGGCAATTCAAGAAATGTACTTTCGTACACTCCACCTTAGACAAGTAGAGTATACCACATTTCTTGGAATCCGTCAAATCTGATGGAAAATTCCCTAAAAAAATTTGAGCGTGCTTTTGCCATTCTGTGTTTTTGATAGCAGAACGTGTATTAAAGTCACTCAAAAAGAGAAAAAGGTACAGAGAATGAAACGGCAGCGAGTACTGCTAGGCGTTAGGTAAACGACATTGACAATTTCAGATACTGTTATTAACAAGTGTGTAGAGTAAAAAGCAGCAGGGTAAAAATGAATTAAAGTAAATTAGTAATCGTGTAGGGCTGCCAGTGAGAATGCAAATTCAAAGGGTAATAAGTGGATAAGCGATAAACGTTGAAATTTAGTAGTTAATCTAAGAACGTCACTCGATAGAAGCGAAAAAACATTATCATTTAATGATTCTTAGTTCCGTAAAAACAATTCATATAATTGGACTGTAGAATAGGGTAAGCAAACTGTTAGTAATAAGTCGTAGGTTTAGCAGTGCCGCAACTGCTTACGTTGTTATGACGTACAACTATCAGAAATGAGATAGGAACATAACAACCGCTAATGCAAGCAACAAGGACTTGTAAAAAGAGCGGGATAATAAATACATATAGTATTACATATTACAGGCAGTCAATTACAACTGCCTTTTACCATTTACCATGCAAGGAAGCACAAACTTGCTTGCATGGATAAGTGATAAAGAGAATAAACAATTAGGGAGGGGATCCATAAATGAAGGGTGCAAACGTAATTGATAGAATGTTTAAGGTATATGCAGTACGAAATGAATCAGAATTAGAAGTATTTTCTGGAACTGAGAGCGAATGTTGGAACTATTGTAAGTCCCATGGATGGAAGTGGATCACGCCACGCTGGGAATTAGAAGTAACGTTATATCCGGTCTAATCGTTAAAAATCAATATTTCAAGGGAGGTAGAAGGGATGTATTTATTTGAAGCGCATTATATTAAGTTGGATTCTGATAAAGAAATTGTTAGGAAAATTGAGTTTGATGGTCAATTTTTAGACAGTGAAAGAGAATGTTATCTATACGCTATGGGGATAGCATATGATAAAATTCAGCATGATGAAATGTTTGCATCGCTTGAATTTATTGCGTCTTAGCACATGAAATATCACTTTAAAAGGATGTTATATGAAAATAAGAGAACTAAAAAGAGGGGCTTATTTTACATTAAAAGAACTAGCAGAGCCAAAAGAAAATCAGGTATATATCAAGGGGACTATAACCGGGCCATAAGGAGTTTTAGCTGTACATGTTTTAGTGACTGTAATAGCGAAAATTTTATTAACTCAAACAAAGAAATATATACGGATTTTATATTTTAGGAGGTTGGAATTATGGAAAGAAAATTTTATGATCCGGAATATGACAGAATTGTAGATGAATTAGTACCTAAAAGACAATATGAGTGGTTCAATGCGCAACCATGGTTCCACAAAACATATGAAGACTTTTTGGCTGAAAATTTTACGGAAATCGAAGATCAATAAAGGGGCAGAAGGTGGCGCTATATGAAAGATAGGCAAATTGAGCACAAGGTTTGTCTGTGACTACGGTTTTTATATTGTCATGACAGGAGGGGCAAATAATGCATGATGTTTTAATACATATTATAGAAGGGTATAAGGTGAGATTATGAAAACAAAGACAACAAAGAAATTCTTGAAGGAAAACTTTAGAATTATAAATGCTGGTAATGGGAATTTACAGAATTTACTTACGTTTGTTCAGCCGGATTATTATTGCACACGTGCAGAAGGTTGGGCATGTGATGCCTATATCATTGGGGACAATGCAATCTTAAATGGGTATGATTGCATTGGAAAAACAAAATCGTATGATGTGTTGAAAATGTACGATGATAAAGCAAGGGGAATTTTGGATAAATATAGAAGCGGTTCAAAATACTATACATATAACAGGACAAGAACGGTTCTTGAAAAACTCATGTATAAGATGTTGGAGGAGGTATAAGTATGTCAAAAATATTTCTAAATGGCATAGAAAGGCGGTATACATATGGGGAATCTTATGAACACATTTACATTTAAAATCAATAATGGAGAAGTGATGGAATTAACGCAATGCGGGATTGATCACAATGTAATTCTTGAAGGGGTTAAACCTCTTTATATTCCAGCTGGTGATATGGTTATGCTTTTGAATCTGTATAGATATATCAAAGATAATGATATACAGAATGATTTTATAAATCCACACGGCAAAAACACTGATGAAAGGTAGATTTGGTGGTTTTTATTGACTTACAAAAAATGGATAAATATATATAGAGAGTTGATTTTACATGCTATTGAGCAAGCAAGTGCTTATGGATATTATGGTGACGATGCTATTACAGCCTTGGAAATCTGTAACACAAACACATCAAGCAATATGTATGAAGAGGCAATACAAGATTTTAATAATAGCAATTTGATTAGAGAATAACACAAGGAAGGTTTAGCAGCCTTCCTTTTATAATGTGAAAAAATGGAGGAAAAGACATGCTTGATATAGCAAAATTTCAGAACAATTTCAAAGTGACTATCCAAGGTGGATTAAAAATGGTTCATGAGTGGACAGAAGAAGGAGAAGGGGATTTTTGCAATTGTTCTGGTATGGAATACTATAATGGTAGTTTTGATGTTGATATTAACAATGTCCATGCAATTGGGAAATTGATACTTGCACATATTAATAGATGCAATTATTCAGACTTCCAAGAAACTGATTTATCTATCATAGATAATAGAGTTTCCTGGAACCAGATAGAAGATGCTGATTGTAATATTTTAGATACAGTAGAGGAGCAAGAGAGGGAAGAAAAATGTTACATATGTGACTATGATGTTTTTGTGTCTATTAACGGAATTGAATTGCAAGAGGATGATTTGATAGCAATCCTGCCAATGGCGAACTAAAATCATATGAAATTGTAATTTTTAGGGAAATATATTGAACATGATATTGTACAATATATTGACAATACTAACAGTGTGACATATACTATTAGTAAAGGAGATGATATCATGATTGCAACCAATTTTTCAAATGTACGGAATAACTTCAAGGAAGTATGTGATCGCGTTGTACAAGATTCTGATATTGCTATAATCACGAGGAAAAACGATGAAAATGTTGTGCTTATGTCCCAGGCTCAATATGATAATATGATGGAGAACCTTTATATTAGGGATAGCAAGGTCAATTATGAACGATTAAAAGAATCCATCAAACAGGCAGAAGACGGAAAACTCATTCAATTTGATGCGGAGGATTGATATATGAATGTGTCCTTCACTGAAATAGCATGGGAAGATTATATCTATTGGCAACAGAACGACAAGAAACTTGCAAAGAAAATTAACGAGCTAATCAAGGATATCAAACGGACTCCTTTTGAGGGCATAGGAAAGCCAGAAGGATTAAAATATGATTTGGCTGGGAAATGGAGCCGTAGGATTAATGACGAACACAGGCTTATATATCAAGTAGAAGGAAATAATTTGATTATATACGCTTGTAGGTATCATTATTGAACTGAATAATTTACGGACAGTTAGAAGGCATTACGGAGAATAAAAACCGTAGTGCCTTTTATAGTGTCTATAATCGGCAAAATTGCAGGAGGTAAAAGAATGTTAAATGAGGTGAAAACGAGTTACTACGAGCCGTTATATATGCTCACAGAAGCAGAAAAGATCATTGATTTGCAGAGAGCCAGAAAGTCACGGCAAGAAGCTAGTAAGCGAATGTATTTTATCAAGCAGAGGATGTGTGGAGTAATCATGATTATTATTGGATGCTTAATTCCAACGATTGATAATGAGGCTGGAATGGCTGCTATTGTTTGTATAGTGATTGGTATCGGACTTATAATCACTCGTCAGATGGTAATGATGTTCAGGAGGTGAAGGAATGGGTATTGTCGGAATTCAAATAAATGGTATTAGTGTTACATGTGAATGCGGTCATTATATTCTCCAAAGGAATGGCATAAAAATGCGTTGTGATTTTGGCGAATTGAACGAGTGCATTCCGGAATTTGAGGAATATTTGGAAGAGATAGAACAGGAACGGCAACTTGCGTAGAAAACGCAATTTCAAGGGTAAAGGTGGGATTTTTAAATGGATATAAATAGGTTTTGTGTTAATGATAAAACACTTGGGAGTTGTTGGGGGACAGTGGTTACTTTTGACTTATTGGAAGAACTTATCTCATATGAAGGATGTAAGATGCAGTTTAAACAGAGGTTGTACGAATGGAATGGAACAGTATATCTTTGGTTCAAAGATATGAGCAGAGATCCTGATGGACTTACTGGAGATAATTATTTTATAGAGGTAGGTGCGTAAGAAATTCACAATTCAATGTTTGATGGAGGTAACGATATGATAGAAGAATTATATAAATATTTAGAACAATTTATGATTCAGTCAAATTGGTTAGATGAAAATGTACCAGACCAGGCGAGAGCGCTTTTTACAACACTTTGTTTTGTTGGGGGTATTGATGCAGATACCAGTAAATGTGATAACACATTGTTACATCTGTATAACGTGTCAGCTATGGACGATATTGATATTACTTATGAAGACTTTGAAAATTTTATGATGCAACTGATTGTGTAGCTAAGTTGAAAAGCGAATTTCAGTGGAAGGGAGAATAATATGACACTGGGAGAATTATTTAGATGCGGAATTGTTGTAGAAGGATATCGAAAAAATACAATGTTGGAAGAGTGAAGAGAAAGCAGATAGATCCATTATGTACAAAATTGAGCGAGAAAAAGAGAAAACCAATCCTCATACATTTGCATCGAACTAGCGGAGTGTGAGGATTAATAAATGGAATGAAATACATGTTTGCTTTGCTGTGACAATTTTAGAATATAATTAGTATGGGAGAGAGCATGAATAAAACGGGATATTATTTAACTACTGATGGGTATAAGCCTTGCTGCATTATACAATACTTCTCGTTATATGGTGAAGATTATGCAGATATTGTAACATTATATGGGAAAACGCAAGTGAAAAAATGGAAAGTAATAGAAGATAGAAACTGAGGGAAGATATATTATGAAAATTATAGATGCAGACAAGATAGATTTGAACGAAATAATTAAAGGTATAAATTTAACAAATGATGAAGCAGAGTCATTGAGAAGGTTAATTAAAGCGCAACTATCACTGGTTCCATGCGAAATTGGAGAAAATGTTTATTGGATAGATTTGTTAGGACAAGTAAACAAAGTAACAGTAGAAGGTTTTTGCATCGGAATTATTGATAAAAATGGTAATTCTCCTATTGGGAGTTTTGGATGTAATATTTTTACAACAATAGAAGATGCCGAAGAAGCTAACAGAAAACGAAGTGCAAATATTTAATATTCAATTAGAGAAAGGAGCATTTGCTGGCCAGCATTAAAGGGCGCCCTTTCAAAATATGATATGAAAATATTGAGTTGTGGAGCAGGACAACAGAGTACGGCTCTAGCATTAATGGCTTGCGACAATGTGTTAAATCCTGATAAGTTTCCACTGGTTCCTATTTATGACGCAATTTTGTTTTGTGATTTGGGAGGAGAACGAGATTGGGTGTATCGACAAGTGGATTTTTTAAAGGATCAATGTACAAAATTTGGTATACCGTTTTATATTTTGCGAGATAAAAATTTGAAGGATGATTACATGCAGAATTATAGTAAAAATAGAGTTGTCACGATTCCATTCTGGAGTGTAGATGAAAATGGTAAAAAAGGAAAAATGACACGGCACTGCACAATAGATTATAAGATTGTGCAGATGCAGAATTTTGTACGATGGGAATTACTGGGATACCATAAAAGACAGAGAACTAGACCAGAAGATGTCCAGGCGCATGAAATGCATATAGGATTTACAACAGAAGAAAGGCAACGAATTTTTGATAGCAAGCATAAACTCTTTGTAAACAAATTCCCAATGGTGGAAATGGGGCTTGTGAGAGCCGATAACTATGCATACGTTAGAGAAACATGGGGATTTAAGACAAGGGGAAGTGCTTGTCTTTTTTGTCCCTTTCATACTAATTATTTCTTTTGGGAATGTAAGCAGTCTTGCTATGATGATTATCAAACAATAATTGATTTTGATAATATGCTTGAAAATGGAGTACCTAATTCCAGAATTGGAGTACCAAATAGTAAAATATATATTAGCCGAAGCCGAAAACGTATTAAGGATTTACAAATAAGTGAGTGTCAAGATAAAGAAGTATTTGGATTTAAGGGGGAATTGATATGGAATGGCTTCTGATATTGATAAGAGGGGTAAACCGTGATTGAATCCATCCCACAGAAATATAAATGGGTGTTTATATTAACCAAAGAATCTACGAAAAAATATATGATTCTTACTGAAGAAGAAATTGGTGATGGAGACACATATGTACTTGGAGATTTAATGGATGATGGATGGGAAATTTTCTGTGATTTATGCCACACACATAAACAGGCTGTTATGTATATGAATGATTATTTTCCAGAATATACGCTTATGAGATATCAGATCGTTCCTATCACCTTCAAGGAAGCAAAATTGTTTGTTGGCAAATACCACAGGCACCATGTAGCGCCACAAGGGTGCAAATTTGCCGTTGCTGCTACGGATGGGGAGATTATATTGGGTGTCATTGTAGCTGGACGGCCAGTGAGCCGATACAGAGATGATGGGAAGACATTGGAGGTCACACGGTTATGCGTTAAAAAGGGATACAAAAATTTGTGTAGTCTTTTGTATTCAAAGGTATCTCATATTGCTAAAGAAATGGGGTATCAGAATCTTATTACATATACTCTCCTGGAAGAGAGCGGAAAATCGCTATTGGCGTCTGGATTTACATTGATTGGAAGTAATAGAGGTGGTAGCTGGAATTCTAAGAGTAGACGGAGAATGGATAAACATCCAGTGGCAGGAAAAAATGTTTATAACAAGAGTTTAGTTGGTTAAACGGAAGGGGGTTATATCATGTTATCTTTTGAACAATCAACCATAATAAAAGAACAGTTGAAACAGGAGAATGTTCATGAGTTTGTAGAAAAGCTTATCATGCTCTATGCAACAGACACAGACAGAATTGGAGAGTTACTTGCATTAATCCCTAAGATTGCAGAACGGCAGCTTCAGATTAAGCAGAAGCAGGTTCAGGAATATGCATGGGCATATGATTTATTACTTGTGGAACGTGATAGATATCCTATCCCGCAAAGAAAGCCTAAAAGTAAGAAAGAATATAATCCGGATTTTCCAACCCTGCTTTATGGATGTAAGGCGCATTTCCCATTTGGAAAATGTGACGGAGGTAGCCAGGCCGAAAGAGAGTTCTTTACTGAATTTATTGAAATGGTCAGGAATAAGGTTGGATTTGACTACGAAAACAAGGAAGACTGGGAGTGGATCTGTAACACCGCTGATTGCAGAGAATGGATGCTGACGGTTATTAAGCAGCATATGGACGCCGATTTTGTGGAACCAGAAGTAAGGATAAGGAGTTATAGAGGAAGGGGATAGATGATATGCCAATGTTTGAGTTTTGGTTAGGGGATGAGGATACAGACAGATTGTTTTCTGTTAAGGTAGCACAAGGAAAGAACGAATTGACAGGAAACGAGTTTGCACGGGAGTTGTTGGAGAGAGAACTACATAGACTACACCCTGGAGTAGTGAGATTTGATGAAAATGGAGGGGATTAGGTAATGAACGAAACGGGGAAGATAAGAAATGTTGTTGGTGTAAAAAGGAATTTAAGAGGAAGGCGATACCAAATCACCAGAATAGATTCTGGCGTTAAAATAGGAACCATTGACGGTATGGACGGAGAATATGCGCTTTATGATGAGTGGTTGGAACCTTTGGAGGAATAAGATGGGAATTGATATTATCAGCGTGTTTAATTCACCTGAAGAATCGAAAGTGATTACAAGAGCAGAAAAAATTCGTAGCATGTCAGATGGAGAACTTGCTCATTTATCTGTTACTTCAGTTGTGCTTGGTGGATGTGCAAACATATGGACAATGTTCAGAGGTGCATTCTCTGACATTGATTATGATTCAAGAGAAGAAGCGGAACGCGGCGAATTAGAATGACTACAGAGGCCAGCAGATGATTCATAAATGTAGGATAAAACACAAGTTCTATGAGAAGTGAGGGCTTTATATGGATAAAAAGAAAATGGAGAGGCTTTATGCATTATTGGAAAGGGTTGAACGAGAACATAACAGGGAAACGGCAGCGGCGTTACGCTGGGCAATATTTAATTTGGAAAGAATGGGAGACACAGCTAATAAGTATAATGGCAGATGAAACATAGGTTTGGTGTGTTGAGGAGCAGAGCGTATCTGTTCCTTTTTGATTGGAGGGTTTTAGATGAAAACAATAACACTATGGAGAGCGTATAATCCAGATAGATTGTTTGGAGGATATAGTTGGCACATAGAAGAAGTTAGATGCGGTTGGGATCATGTTTATTCAGATTCATACAAGGTAGAGATACCAGATGATTTTTCAGTTGGTAAATCTGATATGTCAAAAAAAATGTTTTTTAAACAGGGATGCAAACAAGGATATGAATTGACCATAGGCAGAAGTGATTGCGAAAATGGTAATCCATATTTAGTAGGTGGAAGCCCTGTGGAATCAATTAAGTTGCGAGTGATTAAAAAGGCTGATTAGTAACACTGGATGGAATAAGCAGGGTACATAAAAAAGGAGGACGATATGATAAAAATCAAAAAAATTTTCGAGAGAAAACCTGCTAATAATAAAACTAGTGTTACCGTAAAATCTAAGATGCCGAAAGCATTTAAGGAGGTGATTGATGAATGGCTTGAATTTCATTGCATGGAAATAGCGGAATCTACTTATTATGGATACAAGATAATGAGTCCACTAATAAGGAATTATTTTAGTGATATAACAATTAGCGATATAGATACATTAGCGATCAATGAATTTATTCTAAAGATGAAGAAAGATGGTTTAACAAATGCTGCCATCTATAATTATTGCAGGATACTTAAATTATGTTATAACTACGCTTGTATCAATAACTATATTGATTTTAACCCAATTGATAATGCGTGTGTCCCTAAATTACCAAGACACACCGAAGTATATCCGTTCTCTATAGAAGAAGTTTGGAAACTTCTTAAGCTGGATTATCTACAATGGGTTAAGGATGGGGTAGTCATAGCGTTCCATACTGGAATGCGAATGGGTGAGATATACGCTTTGAAATGGACAGACATCGACTTAAAACAAAAATTTATAATGGTCCAACGGGCGCAATCAAGAGCTGGATCGAAAGTAATCATTAAAAGTACGAAGACAGCTTGTGGTGTACGAAGAATTGATATTGATAGATATCTTGTCTGGTACCTTCAGGATATGAAGAAACGGAGTACATCTTATTTTGTATTTGATCCAGTAGAAGATAGTAAGTATCCGTTTCGGATACCTTGGAATTTGTCCTGGCATGTAAAACGTATGTGTGTGAACGCTGGAGTTCCGCCCAGATCTTTTCATGCTTTGCGCCATACACATGCTACTGTCTTACTAGCTCATGGAGTCCACCCTAAAATCGTACAGGAACGCCTGGGGCATAGCGACATAAGCATTACAATAATGACATATAGTCACGTGCTGCCAACAATACAGAGGGCAGCCGTCCAAGTGTTTGAACGGATCTGTGGTCAATATTACGATGATGGTAGAGATGCAGTGACCGTCTTTGACAATTTAATTGAGTTATCACAATTCGGATGCTACTATGATGATAGTGCGCCACTTATTGTGGAGGTGTCATAATGGCTAGTAACTATGCGATTGGAGGACTGGATCAAGCTATACAGGAGAAAAGACGATGATTATTAGAGAAATTTATGAGGGTGATTTCCACCCAGCGGATAATATTGATTTATCAGAAGAATATCAAGAGAAACGCCAGGCGGCTTATGAATTAGGTAAGCTATTTATGAGTAAAGTTGCACCCAGCGATAGGGATGAGTTTGAAAAAATGCTAGAAGCGCATATGGAGGTATTAGTAGCTGGAATGGAAGAGAGTTATGTTTCTGGATTTTGTGATGGAGTTAAACTTATCATTGAAGCATTGGGTAGATAGTAAATTGTAACAGTTAATTTGGAAAGTAAGGTATATTATGGAAACTCTTGTGTCTATTATTCTTATTATTGGATTTATCTACATTCTTAAGAAACCGAGCCATGATGCTCACAATCGCTTGTGTCCACCTGGAAAAAGGTTAGATTATACTCAGATGGGCGTTGATCGGTCAAATGGTATGTCACAGAGGGATATTGATATTAAGACAAATAACGGAGGTTATGATATCCCTAAATGACATTCATACAATTCCGGCGAGAAAAAGATATTGTACACATAGGCCACTGGATAAATTCCGGTGGCTTTTGTATTTCAGAAATAGTATAATATGATAGAATAAGGCAATTACATAAAGGGGGATTTCTTATGAAGAGGTTAGGATTTTATGTAGCAATGATACTGTTAACTTTTTCTCTACAGATGCAGGTATATGCTGCATATCGCTGCACCAGGCCGGAAGACCAGGGCAATGAACGGGAAAGCGGAGTATGGACCCAGGACGATAAAGGTTGGAGATTTGTGGGTAGCGATGGACAAACCTATGCAAATCATTGGCTATTAAATGATAGAGGATTCTGGAACTATTTTGATGAAAACGGGTATGCGGTTACTGGCATGCAGACGATCGAGGGAAAACGCCGTTATTTTACAGACCGTGGCGATATGCGCACCAGTTATTTTGTATATGATGGACATCTTTACTGTGCATTTAAGGATGGAGAGATACGTACCAGTCTGAATGGTGGAAACAAGGTTAAAACCAGCCGCGAAGGTGTACCGTACAAATTTGATGCAGAAGGACATGCTTATAACGAAGAAGGAAAATGGGATCCGGTGACGGCCAAAGAACTGGGACAATCCACTCAGTCATCAGATGGTGTTAAAGAGGGATGGGCGCAAGAAGGAAAAATCTGGTGCTATTACTCTGAAGGACAGAAACTTGTCAATTCTTGGCATCAGGACAGCGGCTTCTGGTACTATTTTGACGAAAGCGGTAGTATGCTTAAAAGCTGTGTCAGGGAGATTGACGGACAAATGTACAAGTTTACAGTGACAGGAGCCATGGCCACCTCCGGAAGCGCTACGGACGAAAATGGAGTGCGTTACCTTGTACAGAAGGATGGTACGTTAAATCCGGTGGATGTGGAGGCAGAGAAGAGGAAAGAACAGTTGGCAAAAGATCCTGGTATTAATTCGCGCCAACAGTTGCTTAATGAAAAAACTAATCCTTATAATAACAACGACACCGTTCAGTGGTTTAATGCAACATACGCTATTTTAACAAAGAGCAATACGGGAAATATTCGTGCCGTAGGTGGGGCTACCAAGGTTACTGGCTTTTACGATGATGGAGCACAGACAGACCAGTGGTATTCCGACAAAATCCGCGAGGGACTAGCACGCAGCTGGAATGTAACAGACAAAGCGTCTGCCGACCAGGTGCTGGAGGGCCTTGTGGCAAGTGGTAATGCCACCGGTTCTGCCTGGGATTACAGCCGTGCCATGTCCAATCTGGGAAATTATTATATTGCAGGATACTATACGATTGAGGAAACCCTGGACAAATCTCTTGAGATAGCCAAAATCATACAGACCAAATTCAATTCCTGGGATGCTTTTGTGGAAAGCTATCTAGCTGGATACGCATCCTGGGCTGGCGAGAATGCAGAAAATCGCAGGTGGATTTACGAACAGCTGAAGCAAAGTGCTTTCAATCCTTATAACTTGGACTGGAACCTTCCTTTGGAAAAAAGTTGGTAGATAGATGGTTTGATGTATCAGGAAATGAGTGTTAACTCCGGTTTATGTGTAGTTAGAAGGCATTAACAAGAGACTGTTAGTGCCTTTTATAATACACATAAAAGCAACTAAAAATAGTTGCATACTTTTGCTGCTAGGAGTATACTATAAGTGAAGGAGATGTGGATATGAGTAAAAAGGATAAATTGATAGATAAGCTTTTGAAAAAGCCGAAGGATTTTACATTTGATGAAATGGCTTCGCTGCTATCATATTTTGGCTACGAACTAAAGCAGGCCGGAACTGGATCAGGTGTGAAATTCATCAAAGAAGGAAGTAATGAGGTAATTAACTTCCACAAGCCACATCCAAACGGAATATTGAAAAGATATGTATTAGACCAGGTAATAGAGAAGTTAAGAAAGGATGGTTTGATATGAGCAGTTTGTTATCATATAAGAATTACAATGGTACTGTTGAATACTCAAAAGACGATAAATGTTTGTATGGAAAAGTAATCGGGTTAAAGTCTTTACTGTCTTATGAGGGGAATTCAGTACAGGAGCTTGAGACAGATTTTCAGAATGTGATTGATGATTATCTGAACGACTGTGAGGAACGAGGTGTGCAGCCAGAACAACCATACAAGGGAACATTTAACGTGAGGATCAGCCCGGATCTGCATAGAACCATAGCAACATATGCTATTGAGCACGGAAAGAGCCTGAACGCAGCCGTGGAAGAAGCTATTGAGCATATGGTAGGATAGGAGAATGTGAGATGAAATTTTTAACAGAACCTAATGATTTATTTATGGAAGTAGATAAAGTGTGTGGGAGTGTATTTTCTGCCAATAAGTATAAAGACATCATGGAAGAAAATAACAGAGATGCATTAGCGGTGATGCTTTCGGAAATGAATGATAGAAAATAACTATGAAAGGTTGAAAATCAAGAGGGATACCATCAAAGAAATCTTAAGTGAAAATCGGAAGAAATAATAGTTTTAGGTTAATAAGATTGATAAGAGAGGAGAGTATATAATGAGTTTTAAAATGTATATACGAGATTTGAGCGATGAATACTTAATTAAAGCCTTAAACGAATGTAGAGGGTATATGATAACAAAGATGTTATTAGATGATGGAAACATCAAAGAACTTTGTAAAAAGTATAATGAGATATGCCATGAAGACGCTCCTTTAGAAGTTATTATGAATGACGTTTATTTTGAACTGTCGCTTAGGTATCATACATTAAAGATGGGAAATTTAAATTTCTACCATGAAAAATGGGACGAATTAAAACAAAAGTTGGAATGCGCCGAATTAGAATTATCAAATAAAATGAATGCCAATGATTGTTCTGAATCAGAACGAAAGTCCTTAGAGGAAAAACTATCGGGGTTAAGAATAGCACAAGGATATATGTGTGAACTGGTTGGAGTTTAAAATGAAATTTGAGCTTGATTTGAATTGGAGGAATTAGTGTGAAAGAATGTAGAGGACAGCCAATAAATGGCACACTTGAACAAGCTGTCATTAATGGCAACTTTTGAAAAAGGTAAGTTGATGTTGATAATGATGATTATGAAGCTTTTGATTCTTGTGGTAGAGGATATAATCCCTCGCGTTGCAATAGTTTCATGGCTTGCTTGATGGCTTTTGCTCTTTGTTTTTCCAGTAAAGCTTCAGGTATATCGATTTTATACAAATCGCTTGGATTCCATGATTCACCAGTTGATAACATCTGGTAAATTGCAGTAAGAATCATTCGGGCAATTGCAACAATGGCTCTTTTCTTGCCACGGCGTTTCATCAGAGATTCATATTTCTTCTTGTAGTAAGGAGATTTCTCGGATTTGACGGCTGCATGAGCACACTGCACTAATGCAGGTTTGAGGTAGACACCGGCACGTGTAACCCGAACGGATTTCTTCTTGCCACCAGATTCATTGCTGCCAGGAGTTAATCCGGCCCAGCAACATAAACGTTTGGAGCTTGAAAACTGAGTCATATCAATTCCTATTTCGGAGATGACAGTGATTGCGCTGTCACGTTTAACACCCGGAATAGTCATTAGGAACTGGATCGCATTTTCAAAATCAGGATCAGAAGAAATCAATTTTTCTATTTCACGGTCTACATCATTGATTTCAGCTGTGATATAATCCATATGTGCACGGACGAGGTGCATACGATATTTCTGGGAATCAGTCATCTGGTATCCTTCAATGGATTCAATCACGGCATCTTCTTTAGATTTGAGACTCTTAAGAAGTTTAGAAGCGATTTCTTCATGATTGATAGAATTGCCAGACTGTTCAAGCAGATAGTCAATAATGGATGTGGATGACTTCCCAAAGATATCGGATACAACAGAATCCAGTGCGACATTACAAACCGTAAGCGCATTCTGATATCGATTCTTTTCACTGGAACGGCAGGAAACAAGCTTATAGCGATACCTTGTGAACTCACGTAAAATACGAATCTTTTTACAAGGTATGTAACTGCCTTTTACAAGTCCAAGTCGGAATAAATCTCCAATCCATTTAGAATCTTTAGTATCATCTTTGTTGCCTTTTACAGCTTTTACCCATTTGGGGTTGGCAATGGTGACATTGATTTCATCTTCAAGAAGATTAAAGACAGGAATCCAGTATTTACCGGTGGATTCCATGCAAAGGTCATGACAGTCATTGTCAAGAAGCCATTGCTTGAATTCAAGAATTGAATTGTTAAAGGTGGAATAACGTTTCTTCTGATAGGAAGGTTCGATACCACCAGTGGTAGCAATGATTGTGGCAACGAGAAATGATTTGTGAACATCGACACCACAACAGGTTTTGTAAGTAACTTTCATAGTCAGACTCCTTTCCTAAGTAAGGTAAGAAGCCATTGACTGAACTGCCACACAATTTAACCAGGACGTTAAAACAATTCTTAGTGTACGGACTCGTAGTACCACTTATTTGTGCTTGAAAAGGCAGAACTTACACTGATTAAGATGCTGTCTAAAACGAGAAAGAATTTACAACTCCTCCTCCCGTGCTTTGTAGTGTAGCTTCTTGAAAGTTATTATCGCATGAAGTAGAGGTTTTGAAAATCTTTCATTACTATTTGTGCCGCCCTGAAGGCGCGCGGAATGGAGATTAAGATGCATCAAAAGTTTGAAAATAATTCATTACTTTACCTATTACGAGAAGAAAAAGAGATGAAGTTAAAAGGCAGTATTTATCATCAGACGCAAGTAAAATTTGCATATAATTCTAATCATATTGAAGGAAGTAGATTAACAGAAGATCAGACTCGTTATATATATGAAACTAATACTATTGGTGTGGATAAGGAGCCGGCAAATATTGATGATATTGTAGAAACTGTTAATCATTTTCAATGTTTTGATTATATGCTAGAGTGTGCGAGTGACGAATTAACAGAAGATATTATTAAGAAATTTCATTTGATTCTGAAATCTAACACATCTGATAGTAGAAAATCGTGGTTTGTTGTTGGCGGTTATAAAGAACGTCCTAATATAGTAGGAGATACCCCAACAACTCCGCCTGGGAAAGTGCAAAGCGAAATACAACAGCTTATCAATGAATATCATAAGAAAAATAAGGTAACGATTTATGATATTGTAGAGTTTCATTATCGATTTGAAAAAATTCATCCGTTTCAAGATGGTAATGGGCGTGTAGGAAGACTAATTATGTTTAAGGAGTGCCTAAAACATGATGTAGTACCGTTCATAATTGATGAGAAACATAAAATGTTTTATTATAGAGGTCTTAAAGAATTCAAAAGTGAAAGAGGATATTTAATTGATACCTGCCTGTCAGCTCAAGATAGATATAAGGAATTGTTGAACTATTTTGAAATTGATTATGTAGAATAAAACGGAAGAAATTAGATATTTATAGGAAATGAAAGTGGGTTTATCTTACTTTCATTTTTTGACTTATAGTAACTTATAGGATTTTTTTTGCGGTGAAAAGCGTAGATGGGTTGACAGGAACCTTTAAGTGTGAAATTATATGATTGGAGGTGATTATATGTTTAAAGTAAATCCATACAGGCCAGGCGCGGGATTAATGCCAACGTATTTAGCTGGTAGAGATGAAGATATACAAAATGTAGAGCAAATGTTCAACGCACTTACAATGAACATACCAACACAATCAATTATATATAGCGGATTACGAGGTGTAGGAAAAACTGTTCTTATAAATAAATTACAAAAGATAGCCGAAGACAAGGATATATTTTGTAAACACATAGAGGTTGAAGAACGTAATGACTTCATTTCTCAAATTGCTACTTGTTCACAAGCTTTTTTGCGAAAAGTGAGTACTAAAGAGAAGTTTAAAAACCTTATACAAAAGCCATTAGATGCCATAAAGGTACTAATCATTTCATTTGATCCGAATGACAATACGTTCTCTTTATCTTTGCAGGAGAGAGAATTGTATAAGTCCAATAATTTAACACAGAGCCTTACAGATGTGTTTACAACAATTGGAGAAACTGCATATAAATCGGAAACTCCCATATGTTTTTTTATTGATGAAATCCAATATATGAAATCAAAAGAACTTGGCTCATTAATTGCGGCTTTACATCGCACTAATCAGTTGGGTTATCCTGTGATGGTCATTGGGGCAGGATTACCTAAGATATATAAAATGTTATCAGATGAAAAATCGTATTCTGAGAGATTATTTTTTGTATAAAGAAATAGGGTCACTAACAGATGAGCAATCCAAAAGTGCTATAGAAATACCTGTACAAAAATTTGGAACAACATACACAACTGATGCAATAGAGAAAATCATTTCAATAACAAAAGGATATCCCTTTTTTATACAACAAATATGTCAAGTCATATATCAAAACACAGATGAAAAAGAAATACGGGGCATTCACGTAGATAATAATGTTGGTGAGTTTTTAAAGATGTTAGATGTTGGGTTCTTTAAGGTTAGATACGAAAGATGTGCTGATAGCGACAAGAAGTTTATATTTGCTATGGTTAAATGCGGGGAATTGCCATGTACAATTTCAAATGTAGCTAAGAATCTTCATAAAAGCGTAAATTCAATATCTACAACAAGAGCACAGTTGATTAGCAAGGGGATTATATACCCAATTAGATATAAAGAATTGGATTTCACCGTGCCAGAGTTTGGCGAGTATATAAAACGCAGGGACGAATACAATCAATGGTTAACAGAAACTAAATAAATGTTTATAGGAAGTATAGAGGGCATTAGCATAAAGCTGGTGCCTTTTATAGTGCTTATAAATTATGTAATCAGAATATGTCTGGTTGCATTTTTAATACAAAAAATAGAAAAGGAGAATGTGGTTATGAATGCAGCACTGGCAATTAAGATTGATTCAAGAAGAGAGGAACAGTTCAATGATATTGTGGCCAATATTAAGCCATTTGGGACCGTTGGTAAAGGAAAGAATCAAAGAACTATTATCGGTAGCGCCGTGGTTCCGTTATCATTGTGTTACGTGGATGAACAATATCAGGGGATGCGAGAGCACAATAAGATACAAAAGCTTGAAAAGAATTGGGATATTCGCAAATTGACTCCAATTGTCCTTGTACCACATTTTGAAGAGTTCAGATTTGCAATAGCTGATGGACAAGGTAGATGGATTGTTGCTCCTAGAATGGGGTTAGATAGGCTAAATGCTATCATTCTAATGGATGCTCCGGAAGACCCGGAGGAACGACTGAAGTTTGAGGCCGAGTATTTTATCGGACAGGATTCCGAAGTGGAAAATGTCAAGCCTATTGAAAAGCACTTAGCCAGAGTTATCATTGGTGATAAGGCTGCAAAAATACTTGATGAATTACTTAAGAAATACGATATTAAGTTTGTCAGCAAGAAAGGAAACAGAGAAGAATCTATTCTTGGAAGTTATACAGATACATATTCAATCGCGCGGGTTCATGGCGAGAAATGCTTAGATTTTATCTTTTCTGTTATTGCTAATGCTGGCTGGAACAAGGAAACTAATGGATATGCAACATATATTATGAGGGCTTTGAGGGAAGTATGGGTTGCCCATCCGAATAGTAGAAAGGAAATTCATAAATATTTGTCTAAGGAATTGCGGCAGATTGATCCTGGGCTGTTTAGCTCATGTGCTAGAACTGAATATCCTAAGCGTGATCATCGAATGTCATGTGTGCTCTATATGGAAGATCTGGTGTGTGATGGATTGGGAATAGAGAAGAAGATATACATAGACAATAAAAAGTGCAAGATAATTAAATGATTTGAATTTCAAGGAGGAATTTGTTATGAAGATTGTAAAAGGAGCTAAGAGGGCTGATACCTACTGGACGGCAAGAAAGCTTATTGAAATGTTGAGTGATGGAGAGGTGGATTTCAATATTGATATCCAGAGAGGTTATGTTTGGAAGGACAATGATAAAAAGTCGGCATTTATCCGCTCTTTGATTCTTGACCGTCACGTCCCTCCACTCTATTTTAATAAGGTGGAAGATGTCTATGAGGGAGAAGATGGTAAACAAAGGACATTGACTCTTGAAAAATTCTTGAAAGATGAATTTGCATTGAACGGCTTACCTGCCTTCGATGTTATAAATGATGCGGGAGAGCCTGAAGAAATCGACATCAATGAACTTACATACAGCCAGCTTCCAGAGTGTTTTCAGAATGCAATAAAAGAATATAATTTCGCTATCTGTTTTACTGATGATGCAGACCAGGAGGAAGTGGCTGATACTTTCTACAATCTTAATAGTGGGCAGAGCTTGAATGCAGCCACCATGAATCGTGTTAAGGCAAAATCAAAAAATCAAATATTCAGATTGGGAAAACATGAAATATTTAAAGAGGCATTAAGTTTAACAGCACTGAATGGACATACAAATGAGGATATGGTTGGTAAGATACATGCTATATTATATAGTGAGGAACCGTCTATGGACAACAAATGGATTAGGCCATATATGCGGGAGACTGAAATTACATCTGCACAAGAGATGGAAATAACTAACGTGCTGGACAGAATTCATAAAGTTCATGGACTCATTGAGGATGCCAAGATTGCTAAAAGGATTTATGGCCGTACACATATGGTTAGCATGGCACCTATGGTTTTGCGCTCAATTACTGAAAATAAAATGGACGAAGAAGTAATGAAGTGGCTTATTGGGTTTTTCTCGGGGAGTAGGTCTGCAAGTATATCTTCAGTGTATAATACCGCAGCTGGAGGTTCAGGTACAGGGAAGAAAGAAGCTGTCAAAAAGAGGCTGAGTGAGTTGGAAAAGAATTATAATGAGTATTTCAAAGAGGAAAAAGAGGAATTACCTAAAGCAAGTTAAATTATGGGCTGGTAGTGGTCAAACGCTGCCAGCTGATTTCTTAGAATATGGAGGTGCGATTATGTTACAGATGGCGTTAGAAGATGAACACAAGGCAGATATCATAAAACTCCCTATTGAATATCAAGAGGATGACATTCAGACAGCTCCTGAGACACATAAGACAAAAAGAAGGACTACCATGGAGTGTCTTTATAACGAGGATGAAATAAGGGCGGTATATAGTGTTTTTAAGCGTTACATTGATGAAGCAAACAGTTTTGCTAAAGAAAGGGCTGCTAGACGTAATCTGACTATGTATGTTTGTGCAATCGAGATTGGTTTACGCGGTGGAGATTTTTGCTCTTTAAAATGGAGTGATATTTTTAATCCGGATTGGACATTTAACTTAGGCTCTGAATTTGTACCACAGAAAACAAGCAAATTTGGTAAACATATTGATTTGACCTGGGGAAAGGGGTTTGAAGAAGCTATGAGTGCTTGGCTGGCTTGGAAGAATACCTATGTTAAGCAACAGAGCCTGGATGATTACATTTTTACAGCTCAGAAACCACACAAGGATCGAAGAACGGGAGAGATTAGGATGCATATTGATATTAAAGCTTGGTACAAAATTGTAGAGTCAGCCAGGAAAGAAGCTGGAATAAAGCAAAAAATTGGAACGCATGGGCTTAGAAAGACAATGGCTAACCAGTACATTAAACTTTCAGAAGATAAGTCGGAGGCACTTCTTGATGTGTCGGAGCAGTTTGGGCATTCAGATGTACGAATAACACGTAAATATGCATGTATTCAAAAGGAGCAGATCAGAAATGTTAAGCAAAGAATGGTCTGTTTAACAGAAGGATTGTATGATAAAATGGAGAAAGGTTATGATAGACATCAAGTGAAGGGGACTTTGAACTATGGAAAAATACATGAATAAACCGATTGAATACACTACAACAATATATAAGGATAAAAAGAAGGTGGCAAAAATCTTTTGTATCACAGTGAAGCAAGTCAACGATATTTTGAAATCAAAAGGGATGTGATTTACAGTGAAAAAAGGTGATAAGTGTTGGATCATTGAGAATGGAAATCGTGTTACACAGGCCGAAATTATGTCATTCAGTGGAAATCTCTGTTTGATTCGTTTGGCTTCAGGCGCTGCGCTACGGGTTCCTAAGCATCGGTTATATGAGAGTGAAGAAGAGGCACAGAACGATGCACAGAAGACAAGGCCAAGGAACCGATACCCATATGACTATATGTAAGAGAGTTTATGGATTGATATTAAAGTTTGATTCCATGTGCGTTGTTATAACAATGTATTGACACACTTCAAGATGATTAATATAGTAAAGGAAGGAGCGATATTATGGCAACAACAAATATAACAATGAGAATGGATGAGCAGTTAAAAGCGGATTTGCAAGAATTGGTATCAAATCTTGGAATGGACATGACTACATTTTTCACTGTGGCAGCGAAACAGGCAGTACGTGAACAGAGGGTCCCGTTCTCTATCAATATGAATGTTCCTAATGTTGAGACAATACGAGCGATGGAAGAGGTTAGGAACGGTTTAAATCTGAGTCGAGGCTATTCTTCTATTGAAGAAGTGATGGAGGATGTGATTGACGAGGACCGGTACTCATAGTGATCTGTTTTAAAATTGATGGGCTGAATTATTTCAGTCCATTAGCTACATAAAATGGAAAATACATAATCATACGAATGATTTTATTGGAATGGAGGATATAAATATGGCAAAACAGAAAAATATTAATTGCGATAAAAGTTGTAAAAATTGTAAATATCCATGTGCAAATAACGGAGAAGATTTAAAGCCAATTACAATAGAGGAATTAAGAGATATTGGTTTTGTGTTATGTGAAGAATATACAGAAGAGGATATTTAAATATCTGTTTTACTGGAGGTACAACATAAGAGATGAATATGAAAGAGTTCAAACATATGCACAAGCATTGAGAGAAATGAACATGGGAGACATGGCTGCTATATATTTGGAAGGATGACGGTAATAACGCCCTTGTGGATAGTAAAGGTAATATATTGGTTACAACTGTCCGGAGTGTGGAAAGGAATTTTGAATATGCGTTTAACTGATAAAACAGAAAGATGGTCAATGGGGAATAGAACATTAGTCGGTAGAAAGAAAAAATATTTAGTAAATATAAATTTTACGGCTAAAAATCATATAAATGGAGTTGAATATTGGTGGTTCTTTGTTGAGAAAAATGACATGAAGTATGCCTATAACTCGCTGTGGGATGATTTGAAATATAAAACAAAAGAGGAATGCGTTTCTGCCTGTGAAAAGAAAATTGATGAATTAGTCAAAAACAACTGAAGAAAGATTGATTTCAAGCTAAAGAAGGAGAAGTATATGAAATGTGAATGGAAATATTTTATTGTTCTTTGTACTGATACTTGTTATGGGGATCTTGTAGAAGGCGCTGAAGATGAAGATGGATTACCAGTATGCAATGATATTGCAGTTGCAATATCGTTTCCATCAACAGATGAATTGATAGAGTGGGTAAGTAAAAATACAAGTTTAAAGGTTGAAAATGGTGATTATAAAATTGAGGGACAGTATTTACCTTGTGATTTATAATTGATTGGAGGAGTTATTATGACAAAAGTAAATAAGTGTGGAATAACAGCGGATAAATTTGTTGATGGGTGGTGTAAGGAGTGTTTATCAACATGTGAAATGAATGAAAATCAAATGATTGATAAAAGAGTATATGAATATGCAATGAAACACAGAATATTATCATGTGGTATGTTTTCAGAAAGTAATTTTAAAGCATATTTTGAAAACCATCCGTGTATAGAGCAAGAACCTATATATGTACAAAAGTATTTAGAACAGTTGTGTGTCTGATTTCAAGTGCTGAGAAAGGGAAAATTGAGATATGAACAATTTTGATAAAATAAGGAAAGAGACAGAAACAATAGAGGGTATGGCAAAAACGTTTTGTTCTCCAGATTGGGAAGGAAAGGGGCACGTCTTTAGTAAGCACGCAGCTAAATATTTTGATTCGGAAAAAGAAGCTATTGCGGCGGAAATTGAATGGTTAAAACAGGAAAGTGAGTAGGAAGAAATTCGATTTTCAAGGGAGGGATATCTTTGAATAAAAATGATTTAAAAGCAGAGATGTGATAAGGTTTCATGATTGGGGATCAGGTGGTTTTCTGTTTGGAATTATTATAGAACAGGAAGACAATCTATATTATAGTAAATTTAATATATGGAGGCCAAAGGATATATATTATCTGCAAGGGCATGGAATTGATAATATAACGGTGATTAAAGATGTTGATGCAGTTGTTAAGGAATATGAAATAGAGGAATTTCAAGATTTAATAAAGGCAGCCCAAGAGCGGAACGTGTATAATAATTTGAGGTGAGAATATGTTGTGGAGAGAATTATCAAATGAAGCGAAGTCTGTTATTGAGTGGATAGAAAATCCATTTACAGATAAGCGGACTACAATAGAACTTAAAATTGGTGAAAGGTTCAAACGGGAATGTCCAGTCTTATGTGGGGATTTTTCTGGTAATGAACAGAATGTGGATATTCTTATTACAAAGGAAGTGTATCAGGAAATATTGAAATTTGCAACTGAAGATAAAGAATTGGAATGTATACAATTTACTGATAGTCTAATTTTTAAAATTAGAGATGATAGTGATTTGGCATTACATTAGTAAAGAAGAGTTAAGAAAATTTGAGGTGAAAATATAATGGAAACCATAAAATATCCAATTGGATGTAAAATATCCTGGTGCGGAGAAGAATTTGAGGTATTGGAAAATCATGATGATGATTATGGTATTGTGAGACAGGGAAATGTGGTTATTCGTAATTTTTACTTTACATATCAAGGAGAAGAGGCTTTGATAATTAGTAAATAAAATTAGAATGAAATCCGGTTTTCGTGCCGGTAGGAAAGAGGTTAAAATGATTAAAATTGATATGGCTATGCCTAGAAAATGTATGGACTGCAATTTTTGTCAGATTGCTTATGATAGTGATCTGTTTAAGGATAGTGAACCATATTGTTGCATAAAGAGTGAGTCAGTAGAGGTGAATATGGATAGTGATACAAAACCTGTGTGGTGTCCGCTCATAGATGAAAACGCTGATTGCGATTGCTGCCAAGGCGATGAGGCTCTATATTGGGCTGATGATGAGAATAATGCTTTTGTAGATAGTAGAGGAGATGTGCTAGTCACAGTTAAAGGAATGACAATGCGATATAAGGTTAAGTGTTGCCCGAATTGCGGAAAGAAATTTGAATAGGAGTTGGTTTTATGGGAGCGTTTTACAAAATGGCCGATTTGTTGGAAGAAAGACAGATTGACTCATGGAAATTGGAAAAATTTACGATAGATAGAAATAATTTTAGAGCTATGATTGAAGGCATTTCACCAGGAACGTATGTTAGACTCTTGCATAATAATAAGTGCGTTATGTCCGACACACCTATGGAGAAGAGAACTAATATGGATTTTTATTGTAATGCATATGGTGATGTTCTTATTGGCGGTCTTGGGATAGGGATGATTGTATTAGCTATACAGGACAAACCAGAAGTGAAAAGTATTACTGTAATTGAAAAATATCAAGAAGTTATAGATATGGTGGCTTCACAGCTTGATTTTAACGATAAAGTTAGGATGATTTGTGCGGATGTATTTGAGTGGAAACCTGAAAAAGAAGTAAAATACGATGTTTCTTATATGGACATCTGGAACTGGGTTAACGAAGATGTCTATGAAAAGGAAATGAAACCTCTTAAAAGAAAATATGCTAGATTTCTTAGAAGTAAGTCAGAAAACCCGCACAGGTATAATAAGTGTTGGGCTGAATATCAGGCAAAGACGGGTAAAAGATTGGCGTAGGAAATGTTGCTTTCAAGGGAGGAGAAATGAAGAAGGAATATGACCAGATTGTATGGAAGATGTATGATAATATGCGTCAAATTCCATTAGCTGTAAGTGGAAAGGGTTCGTCAAGTTCTTTCGCAGGAAGCTATATAAATGCTTATAAAGATATGGAGCCTGCATGGCAATATATGAGCACTATACTTGATGGATTGAAAAATATTGTTGTTTATGAAAATATAATTAAAACAAATAAGGATTGTGACAAGTCTGAAATTCAAGGACAAATAGATTGGTGTTTAAGTATGGTCAATAAAGCAGCAGAGGATTTTGATAGCTTTATAGAAGAAAGAAAAAGTCAAAAATGGAGATGAAATGCTGTTTTTATCAAGAGTAAGAAAAATTAGAGAAGCTATAAAATTAGTTGGAGGGTAAAAATGAAAAACTGTAAAAATGGATGTTTAAATGAAAACACGATGGTTATGATGGCTGATGGATCCAATAGAAGAATAAAGGATTTGCGTATTGGAGACATGGTTGAGAGAACCATGGGAGGCACCTGTAGAATTGAGAATATTTGGCGTGGATATGAAGAAGAATTAATTGAATTGAAACTGGAAAACGAGAAACAGTTAAGCATAACAAAAGATCATCCGATTATAACAGATAAAGGAGTTGTTAGAGCTATTACCATAAAAGCTGGTGATTTGCTATTGACCGTAGACGGTTATGAAAAAGTAGTTAGTATTGAAATTATAAAATACGAATCCAATGTTTATAATTTAGAATTAGGTGATCCAGATAATTACTTTTGGGCTGGAGGAATTGCAGTAGGAGATATGAAGATTCAAAATAGACTACCTTTCTAAATTTATTATGTTTGACAACGAAAAAGAGTTTCTTATTCAATCCAATGCTGCCACGCAGACAGCAACTGCAAGAATAACTAAATATTATTTCTTTCTCTTCATAATTATTAAAAGAAGAAATAACTATTTCAATGAAAAAATTCACTATAGATATTAAAAAATGGAATATAAAAAAGGCGATATGAATTAAATATCGTCTTTTTCATTATTTATAGCACTATTTTTTTTTGCTAAAATCTCCAAAGCTTTTAATATCTCAGTCTGTTTTTCTTTGTTTAAAGTAATTGTAATAGGAGAATGGATGGTAATGGTGCCATTTGAACCACCTACTTTTTCAAGAATGGTTTTTATTAGTTCTGATGATAGTCTTTCATATTCTATATTATTTTCAACTTTTTCATTTTCGGTAGTTATAATTTCACTAGGCGTACAATCTAGTTCTTTGCATAATGCCTCTAGTATGTCCAGTTTTATACTTGTGGAATCGCCATTATAAATAGAAGTTATTGTAGGATATGTGACACCTATGCGCTTAGCCAGTTCATATCTGGACATGTTTTTGGCATCCAGTTTGTCTTTTATATTCAATCTCATTTATACATACCTCACTATGTATAAAGTATACCATAAATAACAAAAAAATAATATATAAAAAATAATTGCTATATATACTTGACTTTATATATAGCAAAGTATATAATAAGAAACATAGTAATTAACGTAGGGCATACATAAGAAGAAGGGAGGTAAAAGAGATGAGGATAAACATGTTTGATGTATTCTATGTAAAATTACCAGATGAAAAATGTGTTTCCGAACAGGGCGGCGTCCGTCCGTGTGTTATCATACAGAATGAAGCTGGTAATCTCTATAGCCCTACAGTCATTGTTATTCCATTGACCACAGAGATTAAGAAGATTAACCAAGCAACCCATTGCATAATACATAAAACAGATGCAAATGGATTAATGTCGGATTCAATGGCACTCGCGGAACAGATCCGCGTGGTAGATAAAAGTAGATTACGTGAAAAACTTGGAAGCTTGGATAGCACGAAGGAGCAGAATGATATTATTAACGTTTATTTAGCCAATGTAACTGGAAAGAAGAAATATATTCCAATTTGGGAGAAAGTAATACTATCAATATTTAAACTTGTAAAGGAAGGTAATTCGAAAAATGACCGAGCTGCTTAGTATAACTCCAGTAATTATGACAAAGGCACAAGCGCAGGAAATGCTAGATTCGATGAAAGACACAGATTGTGTCTTTATAGGGGTGATAGATTATGAAAAAAGTAGAACAGTTAGTGAATTAAAACCAATTAAAAAGAAAAAGGGAAAGAGGATAGTGGACAAGGCTCAAACGGTAGTGTTTATGGGAGATCAGCAAAAAGTGTTCTCGCACTTGGATTTGCATAGTACATTTCAAGATATCAAGAGTATCCAGCCGAGGGGGGTGATTAAGACAAT
>Ga0192243_10048_pt1 | contig 52579 bp, 40 predicted proteins | sample Koala_Koa27_K3_FD_131233 | JGI IMG/M metagenome (GOLD analysis project Ga0192243, IMG submission 131233) | Enriched cells from koala feces incubated with labeled cellulose particles, San Francisco Zoo, California, United States - Koala_Koa2-7_K3 ... | reverse complement strand
GGCAAAGTGTGAGGCAGTAAAGGGAACCGCTCTTAAGATCTTTAACGCCAATGCGGCAACCCTGTTGGAAAGCCTGAAAATGGGGTGCGCAGGATATTCTGGAGTCATGGCCAACTTCCATGGGGATCTGTATGCATGGATGTGCAGCAATTACCATAAGGAACCGGAGCGGGCAAAGGAGCTCATGGATTTCCTGGGAGCCGCCTCCATGGTGGAGTGCCAGGTTTACCCTGTCAACTGTAAGTATCACATGCAGCTGGAGGGCGTAGATATGAGCCTGGTGACCCGATCAAAGGATGCATCCCTTCTGACAGAGAGCAAGAGGATGGAGATTGAACAGTTTCATGCCATTACACAGGTGTACAGGAACAGGTTTTTTGGAGTATAAGTCACGTTAACAATGGAAATGTATAGGAGGATTACATTTATGAAGAAGAGATTGATAGCAATGGTACTTTCAGCATCACTGGCAGCAGGCGCTTTAACAGGCTGCTCAGGCAGTTCAGGAAAAGAGACAGCACCGGCCCAGGCGCCGGCGGCTGATGCGTCAAAGGAATCAGAGGGACAAGCCGGTTCCCAGGGGACGGCGGACGCCTCGGCGGATCCGTCCGTGGATCTGATCTTTACCTCAGTGTCCGTGACAGGCGATTCCCATACCATTGCCATGACGGCATTTGCAGAAAAGGTAAAGGAACTGTCCGGAGGCTCCGTCACCTGTAAAACATACTCAGACGGTACTCTGTTCTCATCTGAGAATGAATTTGATGCCCTGCTGTCCGGGGATGCGGATCTGGCCTACATATCCTTCCCCACACTGGCCACACAGTCGGGACTGGAATGGTGCTCCATGGTGGCGTCAGGGTATTTCTGGAGCTCCTATGACCATATGACCAATACGCTGAACGGAGAGCTTGGGGAGGAGATCTTTGGAAACATCCAGAGCCAGATCAACTGTATCCCAATGTCCGCTTTTTATCTGGGAAGCCGTGTGGTGAATACAAGAAATAAAGAGATCAACACCTACGAGGATATGAGCGGGATACTGCTCAGGATGCCCAACTCCGAGACTTGGCTGAACCTGGGCGAGGCCCTGGGAGCCAACCCCACCCCTCTTTCCTTTTCCGAACTGTATACCGCGCTGCAGACAGGCGCAGTGGATGCCCAGGAGAATCCCCTTCCCACGGATGTCAGCGCCGCGTTCTATGAGGTGGCGCCCTATATAGCCATCACCAATCATGTGATCGATTCCATTCTTCCCTGTATCAATACGGATACCTGGAACAGCATGACCGATGCACAGAAGGCAGCGGTGACAGAGGCCATGGAATACGCAAGAAGCGTAAATGATGATGCCAGGATTGAGGAGGAGGAAAAGGACATTGCCTTCCTTGAGGAAAAGGGCTGTACCATCACATACCCTGACCTGGTGGAGTTTAAGGAAAAGGTTCAGGCTTACTATACAAACCATCCGGAACAGACGGAAACATGGGATATGGATCTGTATGACAGGATCCAGGCAATGGCCAACTAGGAAGCTGTGCTGATTTCTGACCATGTGCTGATAGGCAGGGAGTAGGCCATACCTATTCCCTGTTTGTGAAAGGAGGATTTATTTTGGATAACTTGAAAAAGGCGGGAAAAGCCGTGGTGGATTTCATGGGGATCGTTGTGCCCAGCATATCGTTTATAATGATATTCATCACATTTATGATCTCCATCTGTTCCAGGTATTTTTTCAGAAGCGCGGTGACCTGGAGTTATGAAGTGTCCGTTCTGGGATATATGTGGACCATGTTTTTCGGCGTGGGTAAGGCAATTGAAGCGGACGAACACGTAGTGTTTGGACTGGTCTACGATACATTAAAGCCTTTTGGGCAATTCATGTGCAAAATGGTCTATAACATTTTCCTGCTGGCCCTTCTGCTGTTTTGTTTTGTCCCGTGCGTACAGGCCCTGCTGGGCAGGCAGATGGTGACAGGAGTGCTTAAACTGCCCTACACGGTGGTATTCGCTCCCTTTGTGTACATGCTGGCAGAGGTGATCGTGCGCACTGTCATCAACATTGCGAAAACCGTAAAGAATTATAAGCAGATCAAGGAAGGGGCGGCATAAAATGAATATTCCTATTATTATGTTATTTGTTGTACTTGCAGTTTGTTTTATTATCCGTATGCCGGTATCATTTTCCATGCTTGCAGCATCCATTACTTATTATCTGCTGGCGGCTCCTGACAAGGTGGGGCAGGTATTTACCGTTATAACCGGAAATATGTTTTCCAATTATACCATGCTGGCGGCTCCCCTGTTTATCTTTATGGCCAATGTGCTTAACGAGGGGGAGGTCACCGACAAACTGTTTTCATTCTGCAACGGCCTGCTGGGGCGCCTGAAGGGCGGTACGGCCCAGGTCAACGTATTTATCTCCCTTATCTTCTCGGGAATGACAGGATCGGCCATAGCGGATGCTTCCGGCATCGGTCTGATGGAGATCGAGCAGATGAAAAAGGAGGGGTATGACCCGGAGTTCAGCTGCGCCATTACCGCGGCGTCCGCCACCATCGGACCCATTTTCCCGCCGTCCATTCCCATGGTCATTTACGCCATGCTGTCCGGGGCATCGGTGGGCAAGCTTTTTATGGGAGGCATGGTTCCGGGGGTACTGCTGGTAGTTTTACTGATGATCTATGTGGCATACATTTCCCACAAGCGCAATTATCCTGCCGGTGTGGTGATGACCCTGCGCCAGTTTGGGAAAGCCACCATTATTGCGTTTCCGGCCCTGTTTACAGTTATCCTTCTTCTGGGAGGCATCTATACAGGCGTCTGCACACCCACGGAAGCCGGCGCCATCGCCTCCGCCTACGCCCTTCTTATCTCCCTGCTGATCTACCGTACCCTTGGTCTTAAGAAACTGATTGGTATCATCAGGAAATCCGCTGCCAATACAGCTGCCCTGGCGCTTTTGTGCGGAACCTCCATGCTGTTCTCCTATATCATTTCACTGGAGCAGGTTCCGGCAGCTGTGGCAACGGTTGTTACAGGAATCACGGACAACAAATACATTTTCCTGTTTGTGGTCAACATTGTATTTTTGCTCCTGGGCTGTGTGCTGGATGTGAGTACGATCCAGCTGGTATTTGTCCCCATGGTGCTTCCGCTGGTCAAGGCGTTTGGGATCGACCTGGTCCACTTTGGCGTTGTGATCTGCCTGAATATGATGATCGGGCTATCCACCCCGCCCTTTGGCATGCTGCTGTTTATTGTAGCCGGACTGGGGAAAACCAGGATCGCCGGTGTCATAAGGGAGATCCTGCCCATGGTGCTGATCATGATCGCACTGCTGTTCCTTGTGACCTATGTACCCGATATCATACTGTTTATTCCAAATACATTTATGTAAATGGACAGATGTTTGGAAATAAAACCTGGGAGGCATAACGCAGATGAAGATAGCAGACTTACATACGCTCCTGGCTCAATGGGAACATCCGGACAAAGAGTTCAGGAGCGCCCCCTTTTGGGGGTGGAACGCCTTCCTTGACCGGGAGAATCTGGAGTTTCAGATCGGTGAGATGAAGAAAGAAGGAATGGGCGGTTTCTTTGTCCATTCCAGAGAGGGGCTGGAGACCCCATACCTCTCCGGGGAATGGATGGATGCGCTGGCACTGTGCGTGGACAAGGCATCGGAGGAGGATCTGGAGGTCTGGATCTATGATGAGGATAAGTGGCCCTCCGGTTCTGCCGGGGGAATGGTCAGCCGCAGGAATCCGGACCAATACGCCGCCAAGGGACTTACCCTGGAGATCCTGCCCCCGGAGATCCTGCCCTGTAAAGAGGCCGGAAGCCTGGGGCTTTCCGGGGAAGAAGCAGCTGTGGACGGGAAGATCCTGGGAATCTATGACAATGTGGTGGAGGGGATGGTCCTGGTCCTGAGGATGGAGCGTTCCGGCGCCAGCGAATGGTACAACGGATACGCCCCCACGGATAACCTGAACCCCCAGGCGGTGAGTGAATTTATACAAATGACCCACGGCCGGTATAAGCAGCGGTTTGGAGCAGAATTTGGAAAACGGATCAAAGGTTTTTTCACAGACGAGCCCAACTGCTGTGATTTTTTCAGTGTATTTACAAAGGGACGGCCCTGGCTTGTGTGGACGGAAGATTTCCCCCGGGTATTTGAGGAAAAAAGGGGTTACAGCCCCATGGAATATCTGCCCTATCTGTTTATAGAAGGCAAGGAGAGCAGCAGGATCCGCCACGATTACTGGCGCACGGTCACGGAGCTTTTCTCCGAGAGTTACATGAAGCAGCTGTATCAGTGGTGCGATGAAAACAGCCTGTCCATGACAGGGCATGTGCTGTATGAAAATGATCTGGGCTATAACATCCGGGTCTGCGGCGCGGCCATGCCTTTGTACCGGTTCATGCATTGCCCGGGGATCGATATCCTGGGGGAACAGACCCGGGAGTATCTCACTGTAAAGCAGTGCACCAGTGTGGCGAACCAATATGGACGCACCATGGTTCTCTCAGAGACTTATGGCTGTACGGGGTGGGAGTTCACCTTCGAGGGTCAGAAGTGGCTGGGAGACTGGCAGTTTGTAATGGGAGTGACCAGAAGGTGCCAGCATCTGGCCCAGTATTCCATCACAGGATGCAGGAAAAGGGATTATCCTCCTGTGTTTAACTACCAGACAACCTGGTGGGAGCACAACCATCTGATGGAAACATATTTTGCCCGCCTGTCCGCATGTGTCACCACGGGGGAGGTGGTAAGGCATGTTTTGGTAGTTCATCCCATTACCTCGCTGTGGACCATGTGTAAAAGCAGCCCGGAGGAGGATCTGGACCACATAGAGATGAATATGGGATGGCTGGACAGCCATATTACGGATCTGAACCGCTTGGGTGAGGAGTATAACCGGCTGGCAAACATGCTGTTGGGAGCCCACTGGGATTTTGATTTTGGAGATGAGATCATCCTGGGGGAAAATGCATCGGTTGACAACAAAATGCTGCGGGTGGGCATCCGCAGGTATGACACAGTGGTGGTGCCCGGGGTTTTGTCCCTGTTTAAGACCACAGTGGATCTTTTGGAAGAATTTGTAAAGGCGGGAGGCCGTCTCATCTGGGTGGGAGCATTTCCGCGCATGATTGAGGGAAGGCCCGGCTGTCTGGCGGAACATGTATTTGGAAACGCGCCCATTTTCAGGTGCACATCCTTTGAAGAACTGTTAGGAGTACTGGAACAGGTACAGCCCAGGGAAGTGCGGGTGGAAAAAAAGGAGGGCGGGGAGGATACGCAGATCCTTACCATGCTGAGGAAAACAGAGGACGGATACCTGGTGTTTGCGGTCAATCATGACCGGGAGGGGGAACATCCCGTCACGTTTTCCTTATCAGTCCGGGGGAAAGTGGAAGTGTTAGATTTATGGACCGGGGAAAAGTGGGAAAAAGAGGTGGAACGATCCGGCGCCGGCATGGCGTTTGTGGATACATTCCGCCCCGCCTTGAGCAGGATCTATCTGATCCATACCAAAGAAGCGCCCAAAGAGGGGAAACAGGCATTTCCATACCGCCATCCCCATTATACGGATCCTGTTTTTGCCGCACTGGGGCCGGAGGCGGCGTTTTCCCGGACCGCTCCCAATGTACTGACCCTGGACCGTTGCCGCTATTGCCTGGACCATGGAGAGTGGTCGGATGAAATGGAGGTGTGGCAGGCCCAGCGCCGGATCAGGGAACAGCTTAACATGCAGCAGGTATATTACAACGGAGCGCCCCAAAGATACATGTGGATCAATGATCCCTGCAAAACGGACGGTACTGCATTTGCCCTGCGGTTTGAGTTTTCAGTGGAAGCCCTGCCGGAAACGGTATGTTATGGGGTGATCGAAAAGCCGGAGGGCTATTTGGTAACCTGCAACGGTATGGGATGTGAATTGGCAGACGGATATTTTATGGACCGTGATATGAAAAAGATTCGGCTGAATGGATTAAAAACCGGAAAAAACATCCTTGAGATAACCGGGAAATACAGCCGGAAGGTGGAACTGGAGGACAGCTATATCATAGGTGATTTTGGTGTGAATCCACAGAGAGCCATTACCGCAGAACCGGAACGGATCCATTTTGGAGACTGGTGTTTCCAGGGATATTACCATTATGCAGGCAGCATGGTCTACCATTTTGACCTGCCGGGGAAAATGAAAGACAGCAAACGGATCATACTCCATCTGGGCCAATACAGGGGAACACTGGCAGGAATACTGGTAAACGGTAAAAAGGCAGGATATCTCATGGGCAAGTGCTACAGGGATCTGGATATCACGGATCATCTGGAGGAAAAGGAAAACCATCTGGATATTGAGGTGGTGGGAAGCCCCAGAAACATGTTTGGTCCTTTCCATCAGGCATACACCGGCTGCACCAGGATCAGCTGGAAGGATTTCCGGACAGAAGGAATGTACCACTGCAGCGGCTATGTGCTGGAACCCTACGGGCTGATGGAACAAATAACATTATATGAGGTGTAAGATGGTGACTGATAAGATTGAAAACCTGGGAAGCTATCCGCAGCTTGAAAAATACCAAAAGGAAATTGAGGAGTTTATCAAAGCGCTGGATATGCAGGAGTTGGAGGAAGGACGGTATGTGCTGAGGGAGGACACACTCATTGCCCTTGTCCAGAAGTACCATACCAGGGACAAGGATTCTTCACGCATGGAATCACATAAAAAATACGCGGACCTGCAGTATATCCACAAAGGGGAAGAGATGATCTATACGGACCGTGTGGAGGAGCTGGTGCTTGCGGAGGACCGTACTCCGGAGGAAGACATCCTCTTTTATGAACCCAGAAGGGACAGCGGTGCGGATGTCTTAAAAAGCGGAATGTTCGGATACTACGAACCCCAGGACGCCCATATGCCCTGCATAACGTATCTGAACAGCTGTGATGTGGTAAAGGTGGTATTTAAAATTAAAATGATCTAAAGGAGGATATGTAATGTCGGAAAAGAGATTGATAGGAGATTACCCGGTGATCGGCATCCGTCCCATCATAGATGCCAGAAAGGGGATTCTGGATGTGAGGGGCTCCCTTGAGGGACAGACCATGGCAATGGCCCAGGCGGCAAAGCAGCTGCTGGAAACGAATTTAAAATATACGGACGGCAGTCCGGTGAGAGTGATCATTGCGGACCAGACCATTGGACGTGTGGCGGAGAGCGCTGCATGTGCGGAGAAGTTCAAAAAGGAAGGGGTGGATATTACCCTTTCCGTAACCCCCTGCTGGTGTTACGGGTCCGAGACCATGGATATGGACCCCATGACGATCAAAGGTGTGTGGGGCCTGAATGCCACAGAGCGCCCCGGGGCCGTTTATCTGGCCTCTGTGCTGGCCGGATACGGGAGAAAGGGGCTGCCCGCTTTTGGAATCTATGGGAAGGATGTACAGGATGCGGATGACACAGAGATCCCAAGGGACGTGCAGGAGAAGCTTCTGCGTTTCGGACGTGCCGCAGTGGCCGCAGCCACCATGAGAGGAAAATCCTACCTGCAGATCGGCGCTGCCTGCATGGGTATTTCCGGTTCCGCCATTGACCCTGACTTTTTTGAGGAATATCTGGGTATGAGGGTGGAATCCGTGGATGAGGTAGAGGTGCTGCGCCGGATCGAACTGGAGATCTACGATCAGAAGGAATATGAGAAGGCCCTGGCATGGACCAAGGAAAAGTGCCCGGAAGGGTTTGACAAGAATCCGGAACATGCAAGGCATACCAGGGAGCAGAAGGAGAAAAACTGGGAATTTACAGTGAAATGCGCCCTGGTGATCAAGGATCTGATGAACGGAAACAAAAGACTTGCACAGGGCTGTTCAGAGGAGATGCTGGGCCACAATGCACTGGCAGCCGGTTTTCAGGGGCAGAGGCAGTGGACGGATTATCTTCCCAATACGGATTTCCCGGAAGCGATCCTCAACTCCTCCTTTGACTGGAACGGAGCCCGCGAACCGTATATCCTGGCCACAGAAAATGATACGTTAAACGGGGCCAGCATGCTGTTCTTAAAACTTCTGACAAACCGCGCCCAGATGTTTGCCGATGTGCGCACCTGCTGGTCGGGGGATGGGGTCAGACGGGTTACGGGATATGAACTGGAAGGACATGCAAAGGAGGCTGACGGTTTCATCCATCTGATCAATTCCGGGGCCTGCTGTCTGGATGCATGCGCAGAGGCAAGGGATGGATCGGGAAAACCGGTGATCAAACCTTTCTGGGAAATGTCAAAGGAGGACGTGGACGCCTGCCTGAAGGCCACAACCTGGTGTGAGGCGGATCTGGGATACTTCCGGGGAGGAGGCTATTCTTCACGCTTTGAGACTAAATGCGAGATGCCTATGACCATGATCCGGCTGAACATAATAAAAGGGATCGGTCCGGTGGTACAGATCGCAGAAGGATGGAGCGTGGAGCTTCCAAAAGAGGTTTCGGATGTGATATGGAAACGGACGGATTACACCTGGCCCTGTACCTGGTTTGCACCCAGGACAACACCGGCGGGCGTCTTTAAAAGCGCCTATGATGTGATGAATAACTGGGGAGCCAACCATGGCGCCATCAGCTATGGCCATGTGGGAGCGGACGTCATTTCCCTCTGCTCCATGCTGCGCATTCCTGTATGCATGCACAATGTGCCGGAGGAAACCATATTCCGTCCCGCATGCTGGAACGCATACGGGATGGATAAAGAGGGGCAGGATTTCAGGGCCTGCGCCGCTTACGGGCCATTATACAAATAACAGATCAGTTTTTCCAGTTTCGGATCTCCAGCAGGCCGGGCACCAGAACATTGGCGCTGGTCTGCAGGATGATCCTTCCTTTTTCAGCTGTGGCACCGGAGGGATCACCCCCAATGCCGATGGGTTTTCCCTCCGCTGTTTTCCAGTCCTCCGATACCCAGCCGATGGATACGGGGCCATAGGGCTGCAGGGACTGATTGTCTTTAAAGGCTGCCGGAATGCCTGGTTCTGAGGTCTCAAGCTTTACAAGGGACGGGTCCACGGCCATGACCATGGAAGTCTCCATCTCGCCGCCATGGAAATCCCATATATTTCCTTCCGAAACGGTGGCCTTTACATCAGGATGGCTGAAGGCGCCGGAGGACAGGATAAAGGGGGAGATCCCCAGTTCACTTCTCAGCTCGCGGCTCAGAACCTGTGCAATGGGGGCATTTCCTCCATGGCAGACAAGGAGGGCCAGTTTTTTGAAGCCATGGTGGGCCAGGCTGGCGCATATGTCATACAGCATGTGGTAGTAGGTATCCGGCTTTAAGGTGACCGAACCGCAGAAATTCCTGTGCTCGGTGCTGAGCCCCACGGGGATGACCGGGAATATGAGCATGGGGAAGTCCGGGTCCTGGGCTTCCAACGCCTTTTTCAGATACTCCGTCATTGCCTGGGCAATGATGTCATCCGTGCCCAGGGGAGCCTGGTTCCCGTGCTGTTCCAGGGCGCCCAGGGGGATGAGGACAATGGTCTCCTCCCTGTCAATTTGTTCCATCTCAAGTCTTGTAAGTTCACTGTAATTTCTAATCATATTCTGCAACATCCTCCTGAACATCCATTCCCATTCGCTCTAGTGCTGGTTCGCCGGTTTCAGGGCCGGATAGACGGCCTTCAGACGGTTATACAGCAGATATCCCACAAAATAATTTAACCCCAGCTTCAGGATATTAAAGGGGATGGTGGCCATGACAATGAAGGTGGTCAGGTTGGTGATGGCCGGGTTTACGGAAGCCACCATGGAAACCACGCTGTCAAGGGATACACCCATTGCCTTTGCGTACAGGGGCAGGGTGATGAATGCGTTGCAGAAACAGGCAAAGGCGGTCCTCACAACAATACTGGCAGCCAGTCCTGTGACGGCAGCTTTGCGGCTTTTGCCCATCTTGTTATATACCACCCATAATGGAAGGACAAACAGGGCCACTCCGATCAGGTTGGACAGTTCGCCAACGTACATGGAATTTGTTCCCACGGTTATAAGCTTAATAAGGATCTTGATGATCTCCACCCAGGCGGCGGAAGCAGGGCCGAACATGAACAGGGCCATGATGGATGGGACATCGCTGAAATCCACCTTGTAAAAAGGCGGCATCAGGGGAACGGAAAATTCCAGGGACATGAGGGCGCCTGCTATGGCTGCCAGCATGCCGGTGTAGATCAGTTTCTGAATACTCCACTTTGATTTCATAACATAACCTCCTTAAATTCAATATCAGATGTTTTGCAATGAAACAAGTCCTTTGGTAAAACCTTGTTAAACCGTTGGATCATAAAGCTGCGCGGCACGTCTTTACATCAAAAAAACCCAGAGCCATAGGGGCCTGGGAGTCATAAACAATTCAATATAAATAACGGCATATGCTTCATTATCCATATGAATTCAATCGCCTTCTCTCATCCAGACTATACTGTCGGTTTTGGAATCTCACCAAATCAACCGCCTAAGCGGGTCGCGGACTATACCGCCGGTAGGGAATCACACCCTGCCCCGAAGAACTTATTCATTTGCTTATTTTAGCGTAGCACAAATGGCCCCGGAAGTCAATGGGGTTACAGGGAGTTCGTTTGGAAAAACTGCACAATTTTCTTTTTGTAATGATGTGCAGAATCACTGTTTACAACCAACGTAGGATGTAGTATATTAATGACATGAAACATAGAACGTAGGATGTAGGATATATAGAAAAAAGGACAGGGATCAAAGGAGGATCATCATGAAAGTGGCATTGGTTTACACAAGTACAACACCTGAACTGATTGAGCTGGTGGAAAAGGAAGTAGGGGCAGCGCTCCCGGCGGATACGGAGGTTGCAAGCTATCAGGACCCCTCCATTCTGGCGGAAGTCAGGGATGCGGGTTATGTGACGGCCCCTCCCGCAGCCCGGCTGGTGGGGATGTATATGAAGGCGGTTACGGAGGGAGCGGACGCGGTCCTGAACCTGTGTTCATCCGTGGGAGAAGTGGCGGATGCGGCCCAGGATATCGGCAGGTTTACAGGTATCCCCATTGTCCGAGTGGATGAGGAGATGTGCAGGGAGGCGGTGAGGCAGGGCAGAAGGATCGGCGTTATGGCCACCCTTCCAACCACATTAAACCCAACCAAGAATACCATACTGCGGGTTGCCAGGGAGATGAACCGCCGGGTGGAGCTGGTGGATGCACTGGTGGACGGGGCGTTCGGCCTTGACCAGGAGCAGTTTAAGGCCCTGATGAGCCGGTATGCAGGGGAGATCGCGGACCAGGTGGATGTGATCCTCTTTGCCCAGGGGTCCATGGCATACTGTGAAGAGTATATTCATGAAAAGTATGGTAAAGTAGTACTATCCAGTCCCAGGTTTGGGGCGGCCGCTTTAAAAGATGCGCTTGTGAGAAAGGGATTGCTGTAAGGGGCCGGAATGCGGTCTTTAAGTGCTCGTAACGAAAGGAGAGGGAAGCATGTTTAAAAGGTTAAAAAGGACAGCTGCAGTCATATGCGCCGCAGCCCTGATCTGCTCCATGACAGCCTGCGGCTCGGCCCAGGACAAGAAAGTGGTACTTCATTTTACACACACCCAAAGCCCGGGATCCATCAGCGACCTGACAGCCCAGGAGTTTAAGCGGTTGGTGCAGGAGAAAAGCAACGGACGGATCGAGGTTAACATATATTCCAACTGCGGCCTTTCAGGCGGCGACCTGACAAAGGCCATTGAACTGGTACAGGCGGGCAATATCGACATCCATTCCTGCGCGCCGCCTAATATTGCCAACTATGATAAGAAGTTTTACTCCTTCTGGCTCCCCTTCCTGTTTCCCAACTCAGATGACCTGCTGGCTTTCTGCCACAGTGAGAAGGTCTATCAGGTGGTAAACGGGTGGTGCAACGACCTGGAGATGGAGATGCTGGGGATCAACAACGCAGGTTCCAGACAGATTTCCAACAGCAAAAAAGAGATCACAAAACCGGAAGATTTAAAGGGGATGAACATCCGTGTGCCGGGCGCCAATATTTTCATTGATCTTTACAGGAATTATTTTGGGGCAAACCCCACGGCCATGGATTTCTCAGAAGTATATACCTCCCTTCAGCAAAAGACCATTGACGGACAGGAGAATCCCATTGCCGTGTTTGATTCCTCCAAGTTTGCGGAAGTTCAGCAGTATGTAACTTTGTGGGACGGTGTCAGGGATACCACCATCTGGGTGATGAGCCAGAGGACCATGGAGAAGCTGTCGCCGGAGGACCAGGCCCTGGTAAAAGAGTGTGCAACAGAGGCCCTGGACTGGGGGAATGAGTACCTGGCGCAAAACGAGGAGGCCATTATCCAGAAACTGAGGGACGGCGGGACAACCATCACAGCGCTGACGGATGAACAGAAGGCGGAGTTCCAGAAAGCCTGCGCCGGCATTTATGATGATTACGCCCAGTCAGTGGGACAGGATGTGATCGATCTGTTCACCGGCGGTTACAAAGAATAACGAGGAGGAACGTTATGAAGGAAAAAGGCTTATTAAAGGATTTCTGGGAGAACTTTGAGGAATACCTGTGCTCCGCTGCACTGCTTATCATGACCCTGGTTACGTTTATGAATGTATTTTCCAGAAAGATCTCCTGGTTTAACATGTCATTTACCCAGGAACTGGTGACCACCATGTTTGTGTGGGTGTGCTGCCTGGCAGCTGCCAGTGTGTTTAAGACAGATTCCCATATGGGGTTTAATTATCTCACAGATAAGTTTCAGGGCGCGGCCCGAAGAACTTACCGTATGTGCCGGCTTTTGCTGTGTACGGCCAATTATGGGATCTGGATCATATGGGGAATCCAGATGGTTTACAGGCAGTATCATTACAATCTGCTGACCGGCGTCCTGGAGATGCCCCAGTGGACCATCGGGATCGCCATTCCCCTGTCTGCCGTGTGTTCCATTATCCGTATGGTACAGTATGAGATCAGGTTAGCAAAGGAGGGAGAATAGTATGTCAGCAGCAATTCTTTTTGGTTCCATGGCAGTGATGATCGTCCTTGGCATTCCCATTGCCATTGTGCTGGGAGTATCCAGCGCCCTCACCCTCCTGTTCTCGGGAGCGCCCTTGGGGGTGATTCCGTCCATGATGCAGGCCACGGTGCAGAAGTTTTCCCTCCTTACCATCCCTTTGTTTGTGCTTGCGGGGGCGATCATGGATAAAGGCGGCATTTCCAAGCGCCTGATCAACCTGGCGGACAGCATCATCGGGCCGGTTCACGGTGGACTTGGGTACGTGGCAGTGGTGGCAGCCCTGTTCTTTGCAGCCATATCCGGCTCCGGTACGGCCACGGTTGCTGCCATGGGTTCCATCCTGATACCTGCCATGGTAAAGCAGGGGTATGACGCAGGATTTTCCAGCGCCCTTTCCGCCATATCCGGCTCCCTGGGAACCGTAATCCCGCCCAGCATCACTTTTATCATCTATGGCATGATCACCGGTGAATCCATAGGGGATCTGTTCCTTTCCGGTATTGTTCCGGGACTGATATTCGGATTTGTACTCTGTATCATGGTCTTTATCCAGTCCAAAAAGCATGGGTGGAAGGGCGAGACAAAGAGGGCGTCCGCCAAGGAGATCGGAAAGCTGTTTTTAGACACGGTGTGGGGGCTGTTAAGCCCGGTCATTGTACTGGGAGGCATCTATTCAGGGCTGTTTACACCCACCGAGGCAGCGGCCGTTGCCGTTGTGTACAGCCTGATCGTGGGGATCTTTGTCTATAAGGAACTGCGCTTTAAGGAACTGAAGGAGACGCTGTTCTCAACCGCCAAGACAACGGGCATGATCCTTCTGATCATCATGAACGCAGGTATCTTCTCCTGGGTACTGACCCAGCAGGGCATAGCCGCTAACCTTACGGAGATGGCCCTGGCCCTTACGGATAACAAGTATATTATGCTGTTTATCATCAATATTGTGTTCCTGTGTGCCGGCTGCGTAATGGACAACACCAGCGCCCTTTATATCCTGGTCCCCATCATCATGCCCATTGCCAAGGCTCTGGATATCAACATGATCCAGCTGGGCGTGATCCTGGTGCTGAACCTGTCCATCGGCCAGGTGACACCTCCCGTGGGGCCAAACCTGTATGTGGCCGCGGACATCGGAAAGGTGAAATTCGAGGTGATCTGCCGGAAAATGGTGCCGTTGCTGCTGATGTCGCTGATCGCCCTGTTTGCCATCACATATATACCGGCGCTGAGTCTCTGCCTGATTCCTTCATAACAGTATTTTAACGTAAGATTGCGCTGAACCAACATATGATGTATACTTATGGATAAGTGGGCCGCCCGGCCGGTTAGCAGGGAAGCTTACCGGACCAGGACGGTATACATCCCGCGTAAGCGGCCGCAGCAGGCAGGCTGACGCGTTTGCAGCAAAGGAGGTTCAGCATGGAGAAAACCAGTTTTTTAAAGGAAGCTGTCGGAGGACAGTCGGTTGTAAATAAGATTGTAGATAACATTACCAATGCTATTATAAATGGAGAACTTAACCCGGGAGATAAGATCCCCACAGAGGCAGAATTGTCGGAGTCCATGGGAGTGGGAAGAAATTCGGTCAGGGAAGCCATTAAGGTGCTGGAGGCTTACGGCGTGGTACATATCAAGCGGGCGGAAGGTACTTTTGTGAGTCAGGAGTATGACAGTAAGATGATCTATCCCGTACTGTACGGGATCATTTTACAAAAGGATTCCACCAAGCAGATCGTGGAGCTGCGCAAAGTAATTGACGTGGGGCTTCTTCAGCTGGCCGTGGACAAATTAAAGTCCAGGGAACTGGAAAAGTCCCAGATGGAAGCCATCGAACATGCCATGGAGGAGCTGGAGCGCCAGGCCCATATGGATATGCCCCAGGTGAAGAACCTGTTTGAGGCGGATGTGCAGTTCCATATGGCCATTGTGGGGATTACGGAGAATGTGATGCTCCAGTCCATCTGCAATTACGTGGATAAGATCACACGCCGTTCCCGCATGTCTACCATAGACCAGATATTTCAGGCAGGGGATGTTGAGAACTTTCTGGATATGCACCGCAGGATCGTAAAGCTTTTGCAGGACAGGGATGCCGCGGGGATCTACGGGATCGTGGAGGAGCATTACCAGTACTGGGCAAAAGTAAAAGATGAATCGTGAATGATCGTGAATGGTAACAGCATGGCAATGCACCGGGTCTGAGACAGTGGGGCGCCGGCTGGCGGTTGCTGCAGAGGATGACTGTGGGCGTGAAGGTCGCTGTGAAGGTCGGTAATGCAGCAGCCGCTTTTTATTTACCAGGATAGAAACAAAATGAAAATGAAACTTGGAGGCAGGATATGATATACAGAAAAAAATGTGAACTGGAAACAGTCCCCATAGAGGGATGCATGGGCGGCAAGGGAACCGTCAAAATGGAAAAGCTTCTCTGCGCCCCGGAAGAAATGATGGGAAAGGGAAGGGCCTATGTGCGCCACACCTTAAACCCGGGTGTTTCCATTGGGATGCACACCCATGAAGGCGAGATGGAGACCATGGTGATTATCAGCGGAAAGGCGTTGCACACGGTCAACGGGCAGGAGCAGCATCTGGAGGCCGGGGATATGATCGCGGCCCAGCCGGGGGATACCCATGGGATCGCCCAGGAGGGAACGGAGCCTCTGGTACTCATTGCACAGGTCCTTTACGCCTAGACCAGAGAACAGAGGGCATAGAGAAAGACATGAACGCTATAAATGATGTAAAAGGATAGGGAGAATGACCATGAAAGATATGGAACAAAAGGTCCTTGTAAACGTTGCCCCGGTGGCGGCCACGGACAAGGTGATCATACCGGAAAAGATTGCAGAAGATGTATATGAATGCTATAAGGCAGGGGCCGCCATGGTGCACCTGCATGTGAGGGACAGGGAGGGGAACCTGACCAAGGATATGACATTGCTGGAAGAGACACTGGCCATGATAAGAAGGGATTCGGATATTGTGATCGAGGTGTCCACAGGCGGTGTTTCTGACCTGACCATTGAGGAGCGGTGTGCCCCGCTGTACTCTGGCCTTGTGGAGGCGTGCTCCCTGAATGTGGGCTCCACCAACCTGGGAAAGGCCGTTTACTGCAATCCCATGGATGATGTGGAATACTGCGTCAGGGAAATGCTGAAACAGAAAAAGACGCCTGAGGTGGAGACCTTTGAGATCGGACATACCTGGGCCATGACGCAGCTGATGAAAAAATATGAGTTTGCGGACCCGGTACTGTTCAGTGTTGTGCTGGGGCATGAGGGGGAAGCGCCCGCCACCCCGCAGGCATTGGCAGCCATGATCCAGATGATCCCCGCAGGCACGATCTGGGGCATCACGCAGGCAAACCGAAGGGATTTTTCCCTTTTGGCCGGAGCAGTCGGAATGGGGGCCAAGACGGTGAGGATCGGCTTTGAGGACAGCAATTATCTGAATGCCGTAACGCAGGCGGATACCAATGCGCCCCTTGTTGCAAAGACGGTGCGGATGCTGCGGGCCATGGATAAGGAACCCATGACGCCTGGTGAAGCCAGGGAGTTTTTTGGTATAGGAAGATAGGAAATCTATACCGGGGAAGAGAGGAAGACAAATATGCTGGATGCAGATGTGTTAAAACAGTACCCTCAGATCGACTGCGGTGCTGTCCAGGCTTTACTGGAAACCAGATGCCGGGAGGACCGGCATAAGATTGTAGTGTTGGATGACGACCCTACCGGGGTACAGACGGTACACGGCATTTCCGTGTATACGGACTGGTCCTATGAAAGTGTAAAAAAGGGCTTTGAGGAGGAGAACAAACTCTTTTACATACTGACCAATTCCAGGGGCTTTACAGTGGAGCAGACCACCAGGGCCCATGTGGAGATCGGGGAGACCGTGGCAAAGGTGTCTGAGGAGACGGGAATCGATTATGTGATCGTCAGCAGGGGAGATTCCACCCTGAGGGGACACTATCCCCTGGAGACAGAGCTCCTTGCCCGGGTGGAGGAGAGCCATAGGGGAAAACCTGTGGACGGTGAGATCATCTGCCCGTATTTTAAGGAGGGCGGCCGTTTTACCATTGACAACATACACTATGTAAAGTATGGGGAGCAGCTGGTACCGGCAGGGGAGACGGAGTTTGCAGGCGATAAGACCTTTGGATACCATTCCTCTGATCTGAGGGAATATGTGGAGGAAAAGACAGAGGGCAGATACAGGGCCGCTGATGTGTTGAGCGTTTCCCTGGAGGAACTGCGCAGCCTGGATTACGATGGAATTACCCAAAAACTCCTGTCTCTCAGGGATTTTGGGAAAATTGTGGTCAATGCTGCGGATGCATGTGACCTGAAGGTATTCTGCATTGCTCTTTACAATGCCATGGATCATGGACACAGGTTTATGCTGCGCACAGCCGCCGGTTTTGTGAAGGAGTTTGGAGCTGTCAGTGACCGGCCCCTGCTCACCAGGGATGAGATGGTGGAAGAGGACCGGAAAACCGGGGGGATCATTGTGGTAGGCTCCCACACAAAAAAGACCACCATCCAGCTGGAGGCCTTAAGGCAGGTGCCTGGAATTGAGATGATCGAATTTAACTCCGACCTGGTTCTGGATGAGGCTAAATTCCAGGAGGAAATAAACACTGTCCTCATGCATGAGGAGGAATTGCTGGAGCAGGGCGTGACAGCAGTGGTATATACAAAGCGGAAGCTGCTTTCCCTGGAAAGTGACAGTCCCGAGGCAGCGCTTTTGAGGTCGGTCCGGATATCGGATGCGGTACAGTCACTGGTAGGACGGTTAAAAGTCACTCCCGCGTTTGTGGTGGCAAAGGGAGGGATCACATCCAGCGATGTGGGGACCAAAGCCCTTAAGGTCAGACAGGCCACTGTCCTGGGACAGATCCGCCCGGGGATACCGGTGTGGAAAACAGGCCCGGAGAGCCGGTTCCCAGGTACGCCCTATGTCATTTTCCCCGGAAATGTGGGGGAGGCGGAGACGCTGAGGGAAGCGGTGGAGGAATTGATGGGAAGATAGTAAGATATATAAAGAAGTTAAAACCCATTGGAGAAGCGTGATTTCTCTGATGGGTTTTGTTTGTTTTGAAGAAAAAACCATGTGGTTTAAGGCACATCAGGCAGTACAATCTGAATATTGTGATGAAACTAAAATCAGTCTGTAAAAAGGAAGAGTGGCAGAAGGTCAGGGAAAAGCGGTTGACATGCCCAAACGGGCAGATCATACAATATCAACTGTTGGAGAAAGAGAAGATGTATGACAGGTTTCTGGAGGAGGTGCTAAACTGTGGTTCTATCCATACTCTGAATCAGTATGAAACCGTTCTGAAAAGGATGTACCCGGACAGAGTGATGTCGGCTTACATTGCTTATGTAATTAAAGAAGGCCGGCTTTTAATATGTATGGGCGCTATTCTCCTTGCTGAGAGCATAGCGCCGTATGTTGTCAGATTTCATCCCATTCGGACCGGAAAACATGTAGTGCAGGTGATGCCAGGGGAGGCTTTGGTGGTCTTGATCACATGGGATCAGCCGTTACTTCACCAACCTTACATCCACCTCATATACCATCCCGGATCCACATGGAAGATAAGGCTCTGTCCAGGGGGACCCGTTAACCATAACAGAAGCGATCCGGTTGCATCCGTGGTCCTCGGTCTGGGTATAGCGGATGTTGTAAACCGCTCCCCGGAACTCCTTTGTGACAGAGCATTCCTTCCAGTCCGGCGGCAGGCATGGCTCCAGGCGCAGGCCGGGGATTTCGGCTTTGAGGCCAAGGACGTATTGGAACAGGGCCTTGGTCAGCCAGGCTCCGGTTGCGCTCCGCCAGGTCTGTCCCGCCGTTCCCAGACGGTAGCCTGTCTCCTCTGTAAAATAGGAGTTGCACATAATGTAGGGCTCACAGTATTTTTTATGGTATTCATGGTGGAAGGGAAGGATCTTTTGAAGACCCATCTGTACCTTTTGGTTGTCCTTTTGCATACTGTCCACAGCCAGCTTCCAGCAGCAGGGATGGAGGTAAACGCCCCCGTTTTCATGGACGCCTGCGGGTTTCTGGGTCATCTGGCCAATGGTATCCACATAGCTGTGGTAGGCGGGCCAGGATACCAGGGTCCCCAGATCGGTTTCCAGGTATTTGTCCACGGCATCCATTATCTTCTGCTTTCTCTCACCCTCGGCAACCTGGGCCAGGACTGCCCAGAGCTGGGGGATCAGATAGATCTTTCCCTCCCGGCAGGACATGGAGCCCAGAGGCTCGCCCTGGTCATTAAAGGCATCGATGTAGTATTCACCGTCCCATCCTGTCTCGTTTATGATATCCTTCATTTCCTGGCCGCGGAGCCGGGAGAAGAACAAGTCTTCTTTCCTGTCAAGGGCCAGGGCCAGGGCGCCGAATCTCTCATTGGCCCGGCACCACGCAAGGGAAAGCCAGACGCTGGAGCCTTTTCCCTCTAATCCGGCCTGGTTCATCATATCATTCCAGTCACCGCCCCATAATTTGACCAGCCCATGGATTCCCCGGAAATCCCAGAGAAAATCCACGGCGCGTTTTACATGCTCATAGACGCTGGCTTCTGAACCGTCATTAAAGGGCACGGATTCCTCCAGGCATTTGACATCGCCCAGTTCCTCAATGATGGAAGCCGCAGCCATGGGGATCCATACCGCGCAGTCTGCAAAGTTGTTGTCACGTATCTCCCCGTCCAGCCAGGTTCTGGGAGCATACCCATTGCTGTACTGAAAGGTCAGGGCACGCTTGAAACGTTCCCAGGCCAGCTGCGGGTTAAAGGAAGCCAGGCATTCGCTGTCGCTTACCATGTCCCTGTATCCGTTGTGGCGCACCCTGGCCCAGCGGCTGCCCATGTTGGTCTGGTGCTTGGTCCAGAAGTTGATGAGGCAGTTAAGGGACTCGTCAGGGGTGCGGATGGTTACGCCCTTTTCCTGTGCGGCATACTGCTCCCTGACATCCATGAGTCTCTGCTCCACGGTCCGGGCATTGTTTCTGCGGGCGGCTTCCTCCAGTTCACCGGAGGCTAGGGCCACGCCCAGTGCGTAATGGAACTGGGCCTCTTCTCCGGGCTTAAGGGTAACGGTGTGTTCAAGGGCCAGACAGATCTTTTCCCCAATGCAGCAGCTTCCCGTACATCCGCCCATTGCCAGGGCGTCAGGCTCCTGTTCATTGCCGTAGGTTCCGATAAAAGCGTTCTTTCTTGTATCATATCCGCTTACCTCGCGGTCTGCCAGGAAGTAGGCGGAAACTTCCTGGAAGTTTTCCGACTGGATCTTGGCATAGGAGCGGGTGGCAACCCCGTTTAATTCAGGCCGGAAACCGGCTGTGTCCACGTTGTAGCCCTGGGGGCGGTACACACCATCGGTCTCAGTCTTGGCGTAGGGGATGACTTTGATGGTACGGATTCGGTTGGATGTATTTTTTACTTTGATGCTCCATATCTCCTCATTGGCATCCTGAGGCACAAAGATGCGGAAACTGCTGGAAATACCCATATATTGGGAGAATATCTCCGTATAACCGATTCCGTGCACACAGGAAAAATCCTGGTATTCCTTTTTTACGGGCAGTCCGTTGGCAGTCCAGTATTGGCTGCTTTCCGTGTCCAGGATATAGACCTGGCGGCTGTCCGCCAGCAGGATCCGCCGTCCCAGATGTCCCTGGATCAGGCTTTCGCCGTAGCCCACCTGGGAGGTAAATGTTATATAGCTGTCATTATATAGGTAGTTGTACCAGTGGCGGGGCGTATTGGGGGTGGTAATGACAAACTCGCTGCCCTGGTTTCTGAAATATCCGTATTCTTTCATGTGTTTATACTATCTCCTTCCGGGCCATAACCCTTTGTGCATTACCCTTTGATCGCTCCTGCGGTGATCCCCTCGATAAAATACCGGTTCAGAAACAGATAGACGATCAGTATGGGGACAATGGACATTACGGTTCCGGCCAGCATGGTACTCCATGCAGCCACGCCGTCACCCTGGTCCTTGAGCAGCACCACGCCCACTGTCAGGGGACGCAGTTCGGAGCGGGACAGGGTAAATGCCAGGGGCATCATATAGTTGTTCCATGTATCCCTGAAGGCCAGGATACCGGTGGTTGCAAGGATGGGTTTCATGATGGGCATCAGGATCGTGGTATAGACCTTAAAGAAGCTGGCGCCGTCAATGGTAGCCGCCTCGTCTATCTCCTTGGAGATCCCGTTGCAGTATCCCATGACCAGGATACAGTAAAAGGGCTGGGCGGTTGCGATCTGGGTGATGACCATTCCCCAGATGGAATCCAGAAGCCCGAGCTTGCGGCAGAGCTGGAAAATAGGGAATAGGGTAACTGCCCCGATCAGGAACATCATAAAGCCAAAGGTGCCGGTGAGCAGTTTTTTGCCCGGGAAATCGCACCTGGACATGGCATATCCTGTCATGGAGGATGTGATGATGATACCGATCACCGATGCCACGGCAAAGAACACGCTGTTTAAGGTGTATCTGGCAAAGTTGGCCTGCTTCCAGGCTTTCATATAGTTCTCGGGACGCCATGTTTCCGGAAATATCTTAAGACCGCCTAACAGGAATTCCTCTGTGGATTTAAAGGAACCGCCCACTGCGTATACCAGCGGAAATACCAGCAGGAAAATGATGACTGCCAGCAGGGCGTATAATAAGATCATATCTCTTCTGTGGTTTGCTTTTTTCGACATGAAGATCCCTCCTAGTAATTCATGTTTTTGGTGGCGCGGATATAGAGCAGCGTAATGAACATAACCAGCACCGTGGACAGGATACTGATGGCAGAGGCGTAACCCTGCTGGGCAGTGCCCATGGTCTCAAAAAAGTATCTGTAGATGTACATGGTCATGACTTCCGTGGAATTTCCCGGACCTCCGTTGGTCAGGGCTTTTACGGAGTCAAACAGCTTCAGCGCGTTCATGATGCACAGGGCCGTGATGGTCTGGAACATGCTTCCCATCATTGGGATGGTGATCCTGAAAAAGGTCTGGATCTTGTTGGCCCCGTCCACCCTGGCGCTTTCGTATACATCGGATGGGATGCTCTGAAGGGCTGATAAAAACAATACCATGTAAAATCCCACGCCGCTCCAGGTACAAAAGAGCACAATGACGATCTTGGCCATGGTTCCGTTGCCGAACCATTCAATGGCTTTTTCGATCAGGCCCATTTTGATCAGCACGCCGTTGATAATTCCGTTGTAGGAGGCGAACATAAAATAAAATACGATTGCCATGATGGCAGTACTTGTGATATTGGGTACAAAGATGACTGCCCTGGCCAGGCTCTGGCCTTTGAACCGCTGGTTTAACAGCACGGCCAGCAGCAGTGAGCAGGGGATCTGCACCAGCGGGATGGCAACACCCATCTGCAGTGTGTTGATCACCGAGTTCCAGTAGGTCGCGTCCTTAAACAGGCGCGTGTAGTTTCTTAGCCCCACGAACACGGCGGGGGAAAAACCGTCATATTTGAAAAAGCTGTAATACAGTACGTACAGCAGCGGATACACTCCAAACAGTATTACCATGAGGATGGTGGGGGACATCATCAGATACGGCTGTTTATATTTGCCCAGACGGGCCAGGAAACCCTTATTTGTTCCGGCAGTTTTCACTTTTTTTACCTATCCTTTCTGAATTTTGGTCAAAAATAGAGCTGCTGCAAAACATTACATTTTACAGCAGCCCTGCTTTCTCCTATTTCACGCTGCTCTCATCAATGGATCCGCTGGCAATGGCGTCCTCCAGGCCTAATGTATAGCGCTGGTTCAGGTCTTCCACGGCTGCATCCAGGTCAGCCGAAATATCGGCTCCCTCAGCAGCCTTGGCAAACAGGTTGGTGAATACCGTGTTACGGTCATCACCCTCCAGGCTGATGAATTTGTGAGGTTCAAATTTAGGGATATCCAGGTCATCTGTCTTAAAGCTGTACTCCACACCCTGCAGGTTCAGATCCTCGATGCCCAGGGAATCCAGGTCATTGGCGCGGTTGTCATTTCTGGGAACCGGCATGTACTGGTTGGCAATGGTCTGGTTGGACAGCCAGTAGGTGTAGAACTTCTTGGCAGCCTCCACGTTTTTGCCGTTGCCCACAACCCAGTTTACGCCGCCCTCTGCCCAGTACTTGTCGGCAGTATCGCTTTCAAATACGGGAAGGGGTGCTGAATCCCAGTTGCATTTTGCATCCATCTGGGTTGCGTAGCTTCCGGGCATCCAGGTTCCGTCAATATACATTCCAATGGTCCCCGCTGCAAAGTTGGCCCTCAGGGTGTCGATTCCCAGTGTCAGGTATCCTGGGAACAGGGAGCCGTCCTTCATCATATCCACATAGAAGTTAAAGTAATCCTTGTTGGAGCCAAAGTCATAGGACTTGGTGGCATTGTTCCATCCGTAACGCTGTACATCGCTGGTGGCGTAGAGAATGGGGTCGATCACACGTTCCCAGATCTGGGCCACGCCCAGAGGCAGCCCGAAGCCGTATGCTTCCCCGCCGCCTGCCTCGGTGATCTTCTTGGCATATTCCCGCATTTCCTCCAGGGTTTTTGGCGGTTCCTCAGGATTTAAACCCGCCTTCTCAAAAAGGTCTTTGTTGTACAGCAGACGGTAGGCGCTGACACGTACCGGTACGGAGTAGAGTTCGCCGTTGAGATAGAACTCCTCTGGTGTAAATGCGCTGGGGTTGTAGTTTTCCTTTATCTCATCCGTGATGCAGTCATCCACGGGAACGATCTGTCCCTGCTTTGCCAGGGTCTGGACCGTGATGCCGCCGCTGCATTCCAGAATATCGGGGGCTGAATCCCCGGAGATGGCCATCTGTACCACGCTGGAATAGTTTTCTCCATAATATTCATAGGTGGCATGGACTTCACTTTGTGACTCGTTAAAGGATTCGATCAGTTTCTGGATGCCCTCATCCGGGCCGCTTCCCTTGGTCCAGATTCGTATTTCCGTGGTCTCTCCAGACGCTGCAGAGCTTCCTGCCGAACTTCCGGCTGTCCCTGCCTCGGAACCTGATTTTGTGCTGTTGGAAGATGTGCTGCCGCATCCGGCGGTGGTAAATGCCATTGCCCCGGCCATGGCAAGAATGGTGATTCTTTTTAGGTTTTTCATAACTCCCTCTCCTTATATTTGATAGTGACATTATATCGGATTGAAAAACCCTTTTGTGAACCTGAGATTATATGGTTTTAACTTTTTGTTAGGTCTTATTTGTGTTTCCGGTATTCCACCGGGAGCATGCCCGCGTACTTTTTAAAGGTACGGGTAAAGTGCTGGTTGGATGTATAACCCACCAGTTCCGCTATGTACTGTATCTTGTGATCCGTTGTGGACAGCAGCCGTCTGGCTTCCTCCATGCGTACCTGGGTCACATAGTCGGTAAACGCTTCTCCTGTCTCGGATTTAAACAGCTGGCTCAGGTAGGAGGGGTTCAGGAAAAAGTAATCAGCGGCCTTTTGCCTGGTCACTGTCTGGTAATTCTGGGAAATGTAATGCTTCATCCGGTCAATGAGACGGGTGGAGGCTTCCAGGGACTCCTGTCCCAGGAACGCTATGATCTGTTCCGTGACAGTCTCCAGCCAGCGGCGCAGTTCCCCCGAGGTCTTAAACTGATACAGATAATCGGGCTGGAAGATCTGGGATGTGTCGTAGGCTCCGTTTTCAATCTGGTGCTGGAGCAGGATACCCTGGTAATCCGTAAGCAGGCGGATGATCTCCGTGTAGATGCCCTCCCTCTCCATGCCCATTCCGTCAAACATACCGTGACAGAAACGGCCCAAGCGGACCATGGCATTTTTCTGTTCCCGGTGCTGTACCGCGTCCAGCAGTTTTTCTTTCCATTCCAGCAATTCCTTGTAATCCACATCCTCCCTTTTTCCGCCTCTTTGAATGCCTCCCTGGTAAATACCGGTTTCCCCGGATTCATAAAAACGGCGCTCCAGGGCTTTTTCAGCCTCTGTATAGGCGGTGCGCACATTGTCCGGAAATGTAACCCCGCTGCTGATCCCGGCTGACATGGGTACGCGGCAGAACTGTTTTACGGTGTCAAGGAGACGGGAAATAACGGACTGAAAGGAATCCTCCGCCCTTTCCCGTGTCTGCCCATGGCTCTGTACCTCATGGGAGGAAGGAGCATGGAGAGAAGGAGCATGGAGAGAAGGGTCATGGAGAGAAGGGTCATGGAGGGAAGGATCATGGATGGAGGGGAGATGGATGGAGGGGGTATACAGAAACAGGATGGCGGAAGTTTCATTGCCCAGGGAAACGCACTCGCAGCTGCCCGCCTCCAGGCAGATCTCCTCGATCATATTGTCAATAGCAAACTTGATAACGGCCTGTTCCGTGTCCCGAAGGGGAATGTCCGTATCCAGCAGGGCCACCATGGCCATGGATTTGGGAGGACACAGTTCCATGTTTTCCCACATATGCAGGATATGGGAAGGGGAGAGGTCTTCCCTCAGCAGCTTGCGCAGAAAATTCTCCTTGGCCCCGCGTTTCAGGTGGTAGAGGCGGACCGTGGCCTCCTCCTCCTTTTGTTTCTGCAGGCGTTTTTCATCCAGTTTTTTTACCGCCTGAAGGATCCTCTCCCGCAGATCCTTTTCCAGCACAGGCTTTAGCATATAGCAGGCAGCGCCTTTTTCCAGCGCTTTCTGTGCGTATTCAAAGTCACTGTAACCGCTCATGATCATGATCACCACATCAGGAAACTGTTCCTTTACATGGTCGATCATTTCCAGTCCGTTCATGGACGGCATGCGGATGTCCGTAATAATGATATCCGGTTCCGTCTCATTGATGATGTCAAGGGCCTCATCCCCATCATAGGCAGCCCCTTCGATCCGGCATCCCAGGGATTCCCAGTCCACCAGCTGCTTCATTCCTTCAATGATCAGCTCCTCATCATCCACTAAAACCACTTTGTACATGTTCATACTTCCCCCTTATCCTGTGAAGCCCGCGGCAGATGCAGGCTCAGTGCTGTTCCTATCCCCTCCTGGCTGTCAATTCTCAGTCCGTATTCCTTTCCGTAATACAGCTTCAGGCGGGTGTTGATATTGTTTAGTCCGATGTGCTCGCTTTCCAGCGTGTCCGGCTGGTCCAGGGTTGCCCGTATTTCTTCCAGCCGCAGGGGGCTGATCCCTTTTCCGTTGTCCTCCACCGTGATATCCACGGTCTGATCCGTGCACTGGGAACTGATGCGGATCTGCCGGTTCATCCTCCGCTTTTCCAGTCCGTGATGGACCGCATTTTCAATGAGAGGCTGCAGGGAAAATTTAGGGATGATCATGTCCATGACATCCTCCGGAATCTGTACATCCAACTGGAACTTGTACCTGAACCTGAGATTCTGCAGTTCTATGTAACAGGTGACATACTCCAGCTCTTCCCGTACTTTTACGTACTCGGTTTTCATATCTGTTGTGCGCCGCAGCAGAAGGCTGAGCTTTTCGATCATTTCAGCCGCCTCGTGGTCCTGGTTCAGCAATGCCTTCATACGGATGCCGTCCAGGGTGTTGTAAAGAAAATGGGGGCGTATCTGGCGCTGGAGCATCATGATCTCCGCTTCCTTTTTCTTGATCTCAATCTGGGCCTTCTCCTCCATCAGTACTTTGATCCGGCCCGCCATGTGGTTCAGGCCCGCGGCAATGGTGCGGATCTCATCATTGCTGTCCACCTGAATCTCCACATCCAGGTTTCCCCGCTCAATGGCTTCGATGCCTTCCATCACCCTGGAAACGCCCCGGCTCATCACCTTGGAGGAGCCCACAGCCAGGGCAACGGCCAGACCGCCGCCCAGGACCAGGAGCATGACGGCAATGCGGCTGAGTTCATTGAGATCCCTGAGCAGCACATCCTGGGGAACAATGTAGGCCACATACATGTCCAGATAGTCGGAGTGTTCCATGCTGATATTCCATGCCTGACCGCCCAGAACTACCTGGAACGGGCCTGATTCCCTGTCCAGCCTGTGTTGGATCTCCTCCATGACCCGGCTGCCCGGGTCAGTCCCGGAAAGATAGAACAAATTCTGCTTCCGGTCAAACAGGGCCACGCTGTTCTGGTCCAGTCTGTTTTTGCGGCATATCTCGTCCAGAAGCCGCCGCTTCATATCCACCCGGACCACCCCGTTGATCTTCATCTCGCTGTAGCTTCTCAGCTTTCTTGCAATGGAAAACACCTCGTCCGCATTGGTCTTGTGAAGGGGCATGACACAGAACATTTCCGGGTCATCCATAAAGGTGAGGTACCATTCCTCCTGGGAAATGTTGACGCCCTGGCGGTAAGGTACATTGGGCCCCCCGGTGAACACCCGGCCGCCGGAATCCGCTATGAGGATCCCGTCCGCATCGATCCTTACATTGAGGATCCGCTCAATGGAAGCCATAACCTCATTGTAGTAATCCACATACCTGGGGCTGTCCTCAGGGATCTGTTCCCCCAGCTTTCTGATCATATCCTCCTGAAGCAGGAAGGTCATGCTCAGGCGGTCGATCTCCCGCACCATATTGGTGATGGAACTGGTAATGCTGTCCACATAGACCTCGGAATATGCGATCATATTCTTTTTCAGTACCTGTCTGGATATTCCATAAAAGGCGGCAAACACGCTGCCTGAAAGCAAAATTATGCCCAGCAGAAGAAGCATCAGCTTTTTTTGGAATCCCATCTTCTGTTTTTCCCGCATTTATTATCCCCCCCGTAATAGCATTTCCTTTGTTTTTTGACTAAAATTATAACATACAAAGAAGGGAATTACAAAGATGGGGAATTTTAATGTTAACATGGTTATCAACCCTGTGGTATTCATGCTATAATTGTAACTGTTTAGGACATCCGATGTAAAAATGGGTCTGTTACCTATAATTTAGGGATTAAGGAATAGGCGGAGCCGAAAAGGGCGGACCGGGATACCCGGAAGACAGGGAAATGTAATGGGGATGACCGGAAGATAAGGAATGGGGGAGGGCTTGGCATGGACAAGATCATGGGACGGTTTATCAGGGAGTTGGAGGAGGCGGAGGTCTGTCTGCACAGCGTGGCCCTCATTTATAGAGGGAAGGTTATAGGTGAGCGGTATTTCGGACCCTTTGGGCCGCATACTCTGCAGCGCATGTTCTCCGTGAGCAAAAGCTTTGTATCAGTGGCGGTGGGGCTTTTGTGTGAAGAGGGCAGGATCGGGCTGTCTGATCCAATCCTGCAGTATTTTCCGGAATATGCCCCGGACATCATTCCTCCTCAGCTGGCCAGGATGACCATCAGGGATATGCTGAGGATGCAGACCTGCTATGATAAGACCACGTACAAAAGGGACCCCGGACAGCCATGGGTGCCCAGTTTTTTCCATACACAGCCCCATCATGAGCCAGGGATGGTCTTTATGTATGACACGTCATCCTCCCATACCCTCTGTGCGCTGGTGGAAAAGCTGTCAGGAAAAGAGATCATGGAGTATCTCAGGGAGAAGTGCCTGGACGAGATCGGATTTTCTAAGGAGGCATATTTCATAAGGAATGAGTTTAATGAGGCCATGGGGGGCAGCGGCCTTATGGCTAAAACAGGGGATATGATCAAATTTGCCAGGCTGCTGATGGAAGGGGGAGTGTTCCGGGGAAAGCAGCTCTTGCCAAAGGGATATATGAAACAGGCTGTCTCCTTTCAGACTCCCACCCGGATGAGGGGAGCTGTGAAGGAAGAACGCCAGGGATACGGCTACCAGTTCTGGCGCCTGACCCATCACGGATTCGGTTGTTACGGCAAGGGCGGACAGCTGGTCCTGTGCTATCCGGATCATGACCTGGCCGTGATCACCACCGCGGATACCACCAGCCTGCCTGAGGGAAACCAGGCGATCTACGACAGCTTGTACCGGAATATCTTTCCAGCACTGTCCTCCCGGGGACATTCAGGAAATCCGTCCCGTGGGAGCGATGGACCATGTCCAGGCGGTTTGTCCTGTGGGGACACCTTGGCCGGTTACCGCGGCCGGTCCTGCGCGGGCAGGGGATCATCGGAGGATGCCGGGGCTGGCGGCATGACCTGGTCCGGGGAATGCCCCGGGGATTTCCTGTCCGCCAATGCCAGAAGCAAGGATGCCAAGGAAGCAGGATCCGACCTTTGGGGAAAAGAGTATTGGTGCGAAGATGCAGGCGTCTGGAAAAAGATAGTGTTTTTCAGCGACAGGATCTGTTTTTGCACAGGGGATGAGGTATATGAACTGCCGGTGGGATGGGAAACCGCCCGGCCCGGAAGCTTCCCTCAGTACAATGATGCCTGTGTCACAAAGGCGGAGTGGCTGGATTTTTGCTCCCTTTACATAAGATCAGACATGCTGGGCGAAAACATGGCTGTTTTTGAAATGCAGGCTGTCTTTAAGGGCGCCGGGCTGCTGTGCTATATGAAACATACCCAGGAATTCCGGTTTGAGGAGTTTGCCGGGATATGGGAGGGGAAGCTGAAGAAGAAATAACCAGGAGGTATTAGCGTGTCAGGGATTGCTGTATTTTTACCCAATGAGACCATGTGCCGTCAGGCGGAGGCCATTCTCAGCAAACGGAAAAACCATGTGATTGTCAACAAGCCCACCACCATTGACAATGTGGTGGAGGAAACCAGGAAAGCCATTGAACTGGGGGCGAACATTGTTGTGGCCAGGGGACATCAGGCCAGTGACGTAAAGCTTTATACCAGCATTCCCACGGTTGAGGTGGTGATGACCGCCCAGGAGCTGGGACTGCTTATCGTTAAGGCAAAGAAGATGGTAAACAAACCGTTTCCCAAAATAGGGATCTTCTGCTGGGAGGGAATGCTCTGTGACACTACTTATTTTGAGCAGCTCTACGAGGTAAAGATCACCACCTATCATCTGGAGAATCAGGATGATTGGTATGAATTGGTGGAGCACGGCATTGCGGAGGGGATCGATGTGCTCATAGGAGGAGAAAAATGTGTGCGCTACGCCACGCAGAAGGATTTTCCCTCAGTGTTCCTCTCAACCACAGGAGAATCCATTGAAATTGCCATCAACCAGGCAGAGACCATGTATGAAATGGCTGAGTCTGAAAAGCACAGTTACGCCCAGTTCTCCACAGTACTTGACAGCTCCTTTAACGGTATTGTAAAGATCGGGGCGGACGGGCAGATCCAGACCATGAACCGGGTGATGGAGGAAATGCTTAAAACCAGCGTCAAATCAGCTGCCGGCCAGCACATATCAGAGATCATGCCATTCATGGACGGGGAAAAGATCGGGAAAGTGCTGGCAGGGGAAGAGGAAACCTATTCCGCCTTTATCAGCAATGAGAAAAACGCCATGGTGGTGATCGCGGAGCCTATTGTGGTAGAGCAGGTGATTACAGGCGCTATCATATCCTGCAACCGGACCATGAGGCTGGACTGGTCGGAGGACAAAATGAAGGAAAAACTTCTGGCCGGGTTTGTAGCCCATGAGAATCTGGACCATATGCTGCTCAAACGGCCGGGGTTTAAGGATGCCGTGGCCCTGGCCAAAATCTACGCCCAGTCCAGCAGCCCCATCCTGGTGGAAGGATATTCCTACGAAGAACTGGAACAGTTCTGCCAGGGAATCCACAATTACAGCCTGCGCAAAAACGGTCCCTTTGTGGTGGTGAACGCGGGCAATATACCGGTGGAGCGCCAGATGCACGCTTTATTTGGGATCTCGGAAGCCGGCTTTGATAAAAAGCAGAGAGGTGCGTTACTTAAGGCAAATGACGGAACCCTGGTGATACGCGCCGTGGATAAGCTGGAGCTGCCCGTGCAGAGATATCTTCTCAGCGCGATCCGCAAAAAAAGGTTTGGTCTCCTGGACATTGAAAATGAAAGCGTGCAGCGGGTGGATACCCGTATCATTGCGTGCACCTCCAAGGATCTGAAAAAAATGGTCAATGAGGGAAGGTTCCGCAAAGACCTGTACTACCTGCTAAAGGCCTTTGGGATCACACTTCCCAAAGCCTCGGAGCGCAGAATGGATCTGGAGATCCTGCTGGATGAATATTATAAGAAATACCTGGAACGTCATACCAGATACCATGTGCTGACACCGGAGGCCAGGGAAAAGATCCTCAGTTTCCAGTGGGATAACAATGACGTCCAGTTGGAATCCTTTTGTGAGCGTATGATCCTTACAGCCACCAGGAGGAAAATCTCAGGGGAATATGTTCAGGACCTTCTGGACTCCCTGTACGATCTGTCGGAGCAGGAGGTAAAGATACCCCAGACATCATCAGACAGAGGTTTTCTGGAGGAGGCAAAGATAAAGGATATCCGGGATGCCTTGATGCGATATAACGGGAACAGGATGCTTACGGCAAAGCATCTGAATATCAGCACCTCCACCCTTTGGAGATACATGAAGAAGTATGGGATCTGACCATAGTACGGCCTAAAACAGCGTTGCAGACCTCAGGCAACTGGCGGATGCAGCGCTGTTTTAGGCTGTTTTGCTGTTTTTAAGGGATTAATAAATAAAAAATTTTTATTCTATATCTGCATATAGATTTCAGCGGTGAGATGATATGAAGCGTTTTGTTTTTAAATGAAATAAATTGAACGGCTAAATGAGAAAATAGATATATTGATTAAAAAATGTCTCGGATATCGTATAATATGTCAATTCTCACAAAAACAAAGCTCTGATATAATGATTTTCAGTTAAAAACATATGAAACGGGGAAGAAAAATGTTTGAATTTGCAGACAGAATATGTTTTACAAAGGCCGTATATTACAGTATGAAACAAATTCCTCTTTACAAACCGTTTAAGGACGGGACAGGGGGGATGGGAAAGTTTGCACCGGAAACAGGTTTCCTGGATTTATATGATGATGAAGGATGCTGCGCACACCATCTGGCCATTGGAAGAGGGTTTGTGGAGACCATGCTTCCAAAGCTGTTCGGCGGTGGAAAAAAAAGTTACAATGATTGGCGGCATGATCTGTACTGGCAGGTACGCAATGCCGGTTTTCAGAGCAGCCAGGCAGTGGATGTGGGGCAGGTGGACCTGATGATGCTGGATATCCTTGCCCAGAGACATGGAAAACCCCTGCACCGTTTTCTGGGGGCTGATAAGGACTGGGCTGTCTGTTATAAAGGGGGAGGTTCCCTGCTCCTGACCGATGATGAGCTGGTGGATGATATGACCAGATATGTGTCGGAGGGATATAAGACAGTAAAGTTTAAAGTGGGCAGTGACTGCGGCAGGGATATGGAGAGGGACATCCGCCGGATCGCTAAGGTCAGGGAAGCTGTGGGCAGTGAAGTCGGAATAGCGGTGGATGCGAACCAGGTATTTGGGGTGGAGGATGCGGTGCGGTTTGCAAAGATGGCGGAGTCATATGACCTGGAATGGTTTGAGGAACCCATCCACGCCCATGATATGAACGGCATCAGGGCACTGAAGGAGATGGGCGTCAAACAGCCTCTGGCATTTGGGGAATCCATGCGTATCTCCTATGCATATGAGACTTATCTGGAAAAAGGAGTGGATCATCTGCAGCCTTCCGTGGGCAGGATGACAAGAATGGATGACCTGTTGGCCATCAGGGATATGTGCAGGGCCCAGGGAAAGACATTTTCTTCCGGAGGACGCTTGTACCTGAATCTTTTGTTCGGATGCTTATATAATGAGGACGAACGGATTGAGTACCACGAACCCATCAGCGCGCCTGTGGGGGCATACACATTGTATCCGCCCACCAAAAAAGGAAATCGTTTTTACTGGGAGGATGGTTTTGTGGGAAATCCCCTTCGCATGAATATAGAGAAGCTGGAAAAGGACGGTCTTTTACTCAGCAGGGAAATTTATCTGCCGGATTAAGAACTGGAACTGACGGCAGCAGCCCGTGATCTGAAGATGCGGGAGTCTTGACCAGAGGGAAAGGTGAAAAGGAGGTTATGAATGAAGAGGACAGGAAGACGGGAGAAATATCTCTATTATAAAAGGCAGGCCACACCTTACATACTGCTTGCGCCCATATTGCTTTTTGTGTCACTGTTCCTGCTCTGGCCCATGATCAATGTGTTTGTCATGAGCGTTCAGGAATACAGGCTGCTAAAGCCGGATGAGAGACATTTTATAGGGTTTCAGAACTTTGTGACCGTGTTTACGGAAGACAAAGTATTTATGAAAGCGATTAAGAATTCAGTGGTATGGGTGGCTGTCAGCGTTGCGGCCCAGACCATACTGGGATTTTGGCTGGCTTATCTGCTGAACCAGAAGTTTAAGGGAAGAGGCCTGTACCGGGCCCTGGTCCTGTCCCCCTGGGCAGTGGCAGGCGTTATGGTGGCCATTATCTGGTCCCTGATCTACGGAGAGACCTTTGGGGTCCTCAATGACCTGCTGTTAAAGCTGGGGCTGATCGACCAGAATATATCCTGGTTCTCAGACAGCACCAGGGCTATGACAGCTGTCATTATTGCCAATGTGTGGAGAGGGATTCCCTTCTTTACCATCAGCTACCTGTCGGCACTGGCGGGAATATCCGATGATATCTATGAATCCGCCAGAATTGATGGCGCCAGGACAATGGTGACCCTGTTTAAGATCACCCTGCCCATGATCAAGGATACCATTGTCATCACCACCTTGCTGCGCTCCATCTGGACCTTTAATGCGGTGGATTTGATCAATACCCTGACAGGAGGCGGACCCAATAACGCGACCATGACCATGCCCCTGTATATTATGCAGAAGTTTAAGCTGGAGTATAATTACGGATATGCGTCCGCCCTGGCAGCCATTGCAAGCTGTATCATGATGGTGGTGGCGTTCACCTATATTAAAATCGGTAAACTGGGCAAGGAGGAGATGTATTGATGGGAACAAAAAGAAAACAAAAACTCAACAGGTTTTTCTTCCTGGCAGTGCCTCTGGCAATCTTTCTGCTGATCACCCTGGCACCATTTTACTGGATCCTGGTAACTGCGCTGAAAACCAGCACCGAGGTGTTTGCAAAACCCCTCACCTACTGGCCTGTCAATATCACCTTTGACAATTTTGTGAACCTATTCAAAAAGCTTCACTTTGAACAATATTTTATTAACAGCTTTATCGTATCCATCTCCGTTACCACACTGGTCAGCGTCATGGCACTGATTGGAGGATATGCCATGTCCAGGTACAAATTCAGGGGAAAGTCATTTGTATACGTGCTTCTTCTATGTACCCAGATGTTTCCGGCAGTGGTGCTGATGATCCCTCTGTTTCAGAGCATGAACAATCTGAAGCTGATCAATGACCTGCGCTCTCTGATCATTGTCTGTTCCTGTACAAACCTTCCTTACTGTATGTTTATGATGATGGGTTACTACAATGCGATCCCCCGGACATTGGAGGAAGCGGCCCAGGTGGATGGCTGCAGCCTTCTCCAGGCAGTGTTCCGGATCCTGCTTCCGGCCATGAAACCAAGCATTGTGGCCACCGGAGCCTATGCGTTTATTAACTCATGGAACGTGTATGTGTATGCCACTGCATTTATCACCAGAAAAGAAAAATATACGATTCCCCTGGCACTCAGCATCTTTCAGGGGGAGGCCAACACCAACTATGGGGGAATTGCCGCAGCCTGCGTGGTTGCCCTGATCCCTGCGCTGCTTTTATTTTCCATTATACAAAAGAATCTGGCAGGAGGAGCTACCAGCGGCGCTGTGAAGGGTTAGTCAGCCCGAAATGGAATGTCACTTTCCAGTCCCGGACCTGTTTTGGCCACAACGTCCGCTTTATGGACAGAATACCGGGGCATGGAGGAAATCACAATAAAAATTAGTAGGAGGAACTATACTATGAAAAAAACATTAGCATTGATCCTGGCAGCCTCTGTGGCAGCAGGAAGCCTGACCGGCTGCGGCGGTTCTGGAAAGGATTCATCTTCCGCAGCACCTGACAGTGGAGCGGGAACAGCAGCGGGAACAGAGACAGGTACGGCGGCGGCCGCTGGTGAGAAGCAGACGATCGAGTTCTGGTATCACGCATCGGACGAGCAGTCATCCGTTATGTTTGAGGAGATATTTGATGAGCTGAACGCGTCACAGGATCAGTATGAGTTTGTGTATACCGGATTTGCCAACAAGGACTTCCCGGACGCATTTGCAACAGCGGTGGCAACCGGAACCATGCCGGATGTGGTAAGCCTTGGTTTCTCCAATGTGATGACCTATGTTGCGATGGATGCATTACACCCCATCCAAACCGAATTTGAGGCATGGGAGGACTCGGGAAAGATCGTCCCATCCCTTATTTCCACATTAAAGGACTTGGCAGGAGGAGAGGACCTGTACGGTGTTCCCTACGGATACAATCAGGACCTTTCCTGGTACAACGCAGGGGTATTTAATGAAAAGGGGATCCAGGTTCCCCAGACACAAAAGGAGTTTTTGGCAGACTGCGAGAAATATGCGGATAAGGACAGCGGAACATACTTTTTCAGCCTTCGGGGCAATAAGCCCTATGATAACCTTCTTGGATGGCTGTTTACCTACACGGACGGCCTGGGTTATGAGGGCTCCTACTTTGATGAGAACGGGCAGTGCATTATCAATGCGCCTGAGTTTGCGGAGGCCATGGATGCATATGTAGACATTTATAAAAACGGATGGGTATCCGGGGATAGTGTCAACAATGGATTTAATGAGATGGTGGCTGAGTTTGGCGCAGGCACAGCCCTGTACATCATGCACAACTCATCCTCCGAGAAGAGCCACAAGGCTAATCTGGGCGATGGAAACTATGGGATCACCAAAGCCTTGACCAATGACAAGGGCAGGTACTTTACATCCGCCATGCAGCCCAACATCTTCTCCGTGTGCGACAAAGGCGAGGGCGCTGATTACAGCGGCGCAATGTACCTGATCAAATATCTGTGTTCAGCAGATATCATGAACCATATGGATGAGCTTATGGCTAAGGTCCCCACCAACACGGACTGCTACGAGACAGACTGGTTTAAGGCAGACCACACAATGCAGACCTGTATGGAGATCGTGCAGGATGAGAATTTTGTACAGATCCAGAATCCGTATTGGCTGACCTCATACTTCTCCTTTATCAACGGAGATATGACAACTGACTTCCAGGCCGTTATGCTGGGTGAGATGACCTCTCAGGATTGCCTGGATAAGTGGGCGGATTTCCTCACAAAAGAGCAGGCCGCTTACAAATCAGGACAGTAAGACACAAGGCGCAGGCAGCTGGACTGGCTGCGCCTTTTACATGAAAGGTTGCCGGAGGGGGGTCTGAGGCATACGGGACACGCCCCGGCAATATAAAGGAGGATGCATCAATGGATTGCATATTATTACAGGATGATTTTACATCATTTCCAATCGGCTCATTTCCCTATGACCATGCCCATACGGCCATGGGAGAATATCATTATTATCCGGTTCAGGGCTACACGGGCCAGTGGTATGATCCGATCGTAAATGCCAATTACCGGGGACCTAGCTGGCTGATCACGGAAATGGACGGGGACAGGTATATGGAACAGATGAGGGTGCGTAATCCCCTGACAAAGAATGTCAGCCCTCTTCTGGTTGCCGGAGAGGTGGAATGGAGGGATTACACGGCACAGGTCAAGGTGCGGCCTTTGTGTACCACGGAGGAAGCCGGGCTGGTATTCAGATACCAGACATCCCTGATGAATTATGCATTCTATCTCAATGACCAGAAAGTACAGTTCTGGAAGATTCATAAAAAAAACAGATACGTGATAGCCGAGGCAGAGTACGCATTTACGTCTGACGAACATTACCTTTTGGAAGTAGAGTGCAGAGGAAGTCATTTCACAGGCAGGATCAACGGGGAGACCGTGCTCACAATGGAGGATTCAGACTACGCCTATGGAAAGATTGCGATTTCCAGCTATATGCCGGCCCAGTTCACCGATGTCCTGGTCCGGACAAGTGAGGAATCCTACGAAACCTTTCTTAAGGAAAAACGGGAAAAAGAACTGCGGGTGGCAGAAAAGCGGAGCAGATATGCGCAGCCAAAGCTTCATAAGGTGATCGACCTGAAGAATTATGGGGCAGCAAGGCAGATACGTTTCGGACACCTGATGGGGGGAGATGACTGGTACTTTGTTATGGCCCAGCACCAGAAACGTGTCCATAAGGATCGCTATTCCAATATCAGCTGCCTGACTGCGGTGAATATGGATACAGGGGAGATCCTCTGGCAGGTGGGCGAGCCCTCCGGCATGAAGGAGAACCAGAATGTCACAGCCGATCTTCCATTCCAGGTCTATGATATTGACGGGGATGGGTATGATGAGGTGATCATGGCCAGGGACTTTAAACTGATGGTGCTGGACGGCCGTACGGGAGAGGTAAGAAAATGGATCCACACCCCAATGAATGAGATACCCGGGGACCAGCTTCTGGGAATCGAATTCCAAAAGCACGGATTTGACCGGCTTAACGTGGATGCTGTCAGGATCGTAAATGTGTCAGGCAATGAGCGCCCATCAGACATCCTGATTAAGGACCGGTATTCGCGCCTCTGGGTGTATAACAGCAATCTGGAGCTTTTGTGGAAATTTAATTACAAAAATACAGGACACTTCCCATATGGTTATGATTTTAACGGGGATGGAAAGGATGAAATTTTCAGCTGCTATAATATGATAGGCAGTGACGGGAACCTGATCTGGACACTTCCCATTGAGATTGACCACACGGACGAGATCATTGTGGGAAAATTTGACCCGGACGAGGATGAGATGATCGCAATGGTTTCCGGCTGGGAAGGCTTTATGATTGTGGATAAGCAGGGAAATATCAGACACCGGGACCTGAACGGGCACGGACAGCGGATCAGCGCGGCCAATTACTGCCCGGATAGGAGAGGACTTGAGATCTGCACCACAACCTACTGGGAGTACCAGGGTATCATCTATCTCCATGACTGTAAGGGAAATGAGCTGTGGCATATGGAGCCGGGATCCAATGGTAATATTATAGCGCCTGTGAACTGGCAGGGGGACGGAACGGAATTGATCCTCCTTAACGGAAATATCAAGTACGGAGGTATGCTGGACGGTGATGGTGACGTGGTGGTTACATTCCCGGACGATGGCCATCCGGATCTGTGCGCAGAGGTGATCAACATGACCGGTGATGCCAGGGATGAGATCGTGCTATGGGACGCCGGACGTATGTTTATCTACACCCAGGACCGTCCATGCGCTATAAAAGACCGGGAATATATCCCGGAAAAATATCCCCATTATAATTCCTCCAATTACCGGGGAGAATATTCCTTTGCCAGGTGGACCCGGAGAACAGGGGAGGAACATGAGATATCGTAATCCGGTGCTGCGTGGATTTCACCCGGATCCCAGCATATGCAGGGTGGAAGAGGACTTTTATATGGCTACCTCCTCCTTTACCTATTGGCCGGGGGTGCCAGTGTTCCATAGCAGGAATCTGACGGACTGGTCTTTGGCCGGGCACTGCCTGACCAGGGACAGTCAGGTACGGCTGGAGGAGAGGCGCAGCTCCAGGGGAATCTTTGCACCCACTCTGCGCCATCATGAGGGCAGGTTTTATATGATCACCACGGATGTGGACGGGATCGGAAACTTTATTGTGCATTCCCCATCCATTGGCGGGCCATGGTCCGACCCTGTGGTCATTGACCAGAACGGCATCGATCCGTCCCTGTTCTGGGATGAGGACGGGACCTGCTGGTACTGCGGGAAGGGGAGTCTGGAAGGAAAACGGGGGATTATTGCATTTGTGCTGGATCCCCTGACCGGTGAGATCCTATCGGATAAATATGTGATCAGTAAAGGCTGTGGTGGAAAATGCGCGGAAGGTCCCCACATTTATAAAAGGGATGGATGGTATTATCTGCTGACCGCGGAGGGCGGCACGCAGTACAGCCACAGGGCAGTGATACAAAGGTCCAGGAACCTGATATCAGGATATGAGCCCTGTCCCCACAATCCGCTGTTATCCCATCAGGAGGAGAACTGGAGGGTGGTCCAGGCCGTAGGACACGGGGACCTGGTCCAGGACCAGTACGGAAACTGGTGGGCTGTGTGTCTGGGAATCCGGATGTTTGGGGATTACCTGCTTCATAACCTGGGCCGGGAGACATTTCTGGTCCCTGTGGTGTGGAGGGACGGATGGCCTGTTATGGGAAAGGACGGACGCGTGGAACTAATGATGGACAGCAAAACGGAACGAATGATGGATGGACCGCCCGGAACAGAGAGGGATGAAATGTGTGCGGCCGAACCTGAAGGGGACGGAACCGGGACTGCAAAAGCGGAGGAAACAAAATCAGAGGAAACAGAGTCAGAGGAAATTGTCCGGGAGCAATGGGAATTGGATTTCAGAGCGGACAGGATGCCCGGGGATTTATGGTACATACGCAATCCTCACCCACACTGCTATGAAATCGGGGGCGGGCGTCTTGTGCTCAGGGGAAATGATACCGGGCTTGACAACGCTACGGGAAGCCCTGCCTGCATTCTCAGGGAACAGAGGGAGTTTGTGATAGATGCGCGCTCCTGTGTGGACCTAAAAGACTGCGGGCAGGGGAGATTTGGGATGACAGCCTATTACAGCAGCTATAACCACTACGATATGGCGGTTGTGAAAGATGAAACAGGATGCAGGCTCACCCTGTATAAGCACATACATGACCTGGGCGCTGTCACCGGTGAGATCCGGCTGGACCGGGAGAGGGAAAAGCTGTGGCTCAGGATACGGGCAGACAGAGAAGGATATTATTTTGACTACAGCTTAAACAGCAGGGACTGGACAGAGCTGGGCCGGGGAGCGATTGCTGGTTTATGCACGGAGGCCATGATGGAACGGTCATATACGGGAACCATGGTGGGACTGTTTGCAGAGCATGGACAGGGCGTGTTTGAAGAGGGATTTTTAATCATTAGTGAATGGATGGAGGGGGAAATGATCCATGGAATACCAAGATGAAATACTGTGTTTTACAGGAGCAGCCGTCATAAATATAGCGCCGGTTCCCCAAAAGGAGCATTTTTATGACGCCACAGGAGGGCCGTTTACCCATTCCAAGGTAAACAAGTATCTGGAATTGTACACAGAGGACGGAATCATAGGCGTATGTCCCTGCTCCGGCATTATGGAGCTTACTATACTTCCCCTGATTCTTACAGGAGAGAAAAAGACTTTCAGGGAGTGGATGCACAAGGTCTATTGGGCGTGCAGGAACTCCGGGTTTGATGGGGAAACAGCGGCAGAAGTGGGAAGGCTGGAGTATATACTAATCGACATTCTGGCAAAACGGGTCCGGATGCCCTTCCACCGTTTCCTGGGGGCTGTAAGGGACAGCGTGGCCGTGTATGGCAGCGGGGGAAGCACTCATCTGAGCGGCAGGGCCCTGGCAGCAGAGATGGAGCATTTTTTGGAATGCGGCTACCGCACTGTTAAGATGAAAGTGGGAACAGAATTTGGGACCCGTTTGGATTATGACGTGGAGCGGGTGAAACTGGTCCGGGCAACCATTGGTCCGGATGTGTCCTTGGCGATTGACGGAAACCATGTGTTTTCGCCGGAGGGTGCCAGGCGGTTTGCAGACAGGGTGGAGGCTTATAACATTGCATGGTTTGAGGAGCCTGTCCACGCATATGATTTTGCAGGTTACTGTGAGTTGGCCCGGGATCTTCCCATAATCGTGGCAGCGGGGGAATCTGTGAGAAACCACTACCTGTTTAAGCCTTATTTGGAAGCGGGCGTCAGGCACTTCCAGCCCACGCCTTCCACTTTTTCCGGGGTAAAGGAATGGATGATGGTAAGGGATATGGCGGCAGATAACGGACTGGATTTTTCCTCCGGCGGCCTTCCTCTGTTTGCCTGTCCTCTCATGGCCACTGCAGGGGAGGATACCATGGAGGAGTTTCTGGAGGTATGTAACCAGCCGGTTCTGGACTGCATGGAAGTTACCATTGAGAACAGGGATGGAAGGTTTCATATCCCCGACCTGCCCGGACTGCCTTTCCGTTTGGATGTGGAATGGCTCAGGCGGAAAGGATTTTTGTTGTCCCATATGTTTTACAAGGCTTTTTAATATATTGTAACAGTTCAGGAAGATGAGCCGTCCTGAACAATTACAATATTTATCACAGAATAATCCGTACAGGGTGTGCTATTCCTACCATCTCCCGCATAAGATATAAAAAAATCCTCAGGAGACTCATTTTGAAGGAGTATATTGAAGAACGTGCGGTAGCCATCGCCAATTACATCATAGACCACAATGCCACGGTAAGGCAGACGGCGAAGAAATTTGGGATAAGCAAATCCACAGTACATAAGGATGTAACCGATCGGCTGGAACACATCAATCCCACCCTGGCTGCCCAGGCAAGGATTGTACTGGACGTAAATAAGTCCGAGCGCCATATCCGGGGAGGTCTGGCTACCAGGGAGAAATATCAGCACAGGCTTCAGATGTGCAGCAGGGAGACAGAAGAGTAGTAGCTGGATAAGGGTGCATTTGCAGGTAGAAGGATATTCCTTGCCTGCAACTGCATCCTTTTGTTAATGAGTACAATACAAAAGAACGGAGGTTGCGATGAAAGAGACGGCCACAGGATTTGAGACATACTTCAGGCAGTATTTAAAGCAAGGTATTTCCGGGGGCGGACCATGGAGTCGTTGGGATTATAAGGATGATCTCATAGTTAAGGGGTGTTATGACCTGTTTTGTGTCACGGGGGATTCCTTTTACCGGGACGTTATTTTTAAAATAACAGAGGGCAGGCTGCTCCCGGATGATGCGCCCTGCCCCTATAATCTGGACATGATCAGCGGAGCCAGGACGGATATGGTCTTTGAACGACTGACTGGGGAGGATAGGTTTCACCAGCGATTTTTGAAGAAGATGGAGTTGTTTAAGGAATATCCCAGGACCAGAAACGGCAATTTCTGGCACAAGGATATTTACCCCAACCAGGTGTGGCTGGACGGACTTTATATGGCCATGCCGGTTTATCTTCAGGATCCCGTTAATTCAGAAGACGCAATGTCCCAGTATGAGAATGTGAGAAGAATACTGTTTGTACCGGAAAAAGGGCTTTATGTCCATGCATGGGATGAGGAACGAAGGAGAGAGTGGGCCGACCCGGAAACCGGCCTGTCTCCCAATGTATGGCTGCGGGCAATGGGATGGTATCTCATGAGCCTGGCGGACTGTTATGAGCTGGTGGAACAAAAACAGGAAGAACGTCTGGCTGAGCTGCTCCAGGAAGCGCTGGATCACTTGATGAAATTCCAGGATCCAGGGACAAGGATGTTTTACCAACTGGTGGACCTGCCCGGGGAGAAGGGGAATTATCCGGAGACATCCGGCAGTGCTATGGCGGCATATGCCTGTATGAAAGGGGAACGCCTGGGAATGCTGCGGTCCGGCAGCTTTGAAGCAGGTGCGCAGATCCTTAAGGGTATTGGGGACACTTGGCTTCGGAACAGGAATGGGACCTGGACACTGGGAGGCATCTGCGAAAGCGCGGGCCTGGGACCGGGGCCCTATAACCGAAGGGACAGGGATGGCAGCGTGAAATATTATCTGAGTGAACCGGTGGTGGAGGACAACCAGCACGGAGTGGGTGCGTGCATGATGGCCTGGAGCGAGTGGCTTCTGGGAGATAATCCCCCACACTAGATATGATGATAACAATCTGCTACAATTATTTTATCAAGGGGTAAAATGGGGGCAGATATGTTAAAGGATAAGATAAAATTGAAGATCGTGCTGATCGCGCCTACTCCGGGCTGGGATTCTATTTTTCAGGAGGTATTGAAAGTTTATCAAACCAATAATCCCAGGACTTATGAGGAGTATACGTTTTCCCTGGAGACGATTGCCAGGCCGGATTATGTAAATTTCCAGAACTTTCATGTGCCCATGGACGCGGATGTGCTGATAACCAGGGGAAGCGCCGGGGTCATGCTGCGAAAGATTGTGGAGATACCAGTGGTTCAGGTCCATATTGGATTTAACTCCCTGGAACGGGATGTCAAGCGGGCGGTCAGCATGTTCCATTCAAGGAAGATCGGTCTGATCGGCCACAATTTTATCATGTTTAATCTGTCGGACATTAAGAAGATAGGAGGTGCACAGTTAAGTATCTACAATGTTGCGATCCCCAATGATCCGGAGGAGATTAAGCCTGCGGTGGAGGCGGCAATGGACCAGGCGGCAGAGGATGGATGTGATACCTTTATCTGCGGCAACTATGGATATTCTTATGGAAAAAGAAAAGGGTTGAACGTGATCTTCCAGGATATCAGTTTTGAGGAGGCATGGCACGCCATTGTGGAGGCTCAGCACAGCGCGGTGGTCTATAGCCGGCAAAGGCTGAAAACGGAGTTCTATAAGAATATTCTGGATCATTCCTTTGAGGGGATCATCTCCCTTGACAAGGAGTTGCATTTTCGTGCCTATAACAATGCAGCGGTCAAGATCCTGCTGGGGGACATTCCTCCATCTGACAAAGTGGAAGAGCTGATGCTTAAGGTGCTGGAACAAAGCGGGATCATCGGGCGCCTGCAGTCAAAAAAGAGCGAGACGGACAGTATTATTTCCTGCGGAAACCGCTTTTTCGCGGTCAATATTGTGCCGATGAAGTCAGGGGGCAGATTTGACGGAAGCATGATCATGATCCAGGATGTGACTCACATCCAGCAGCTGGAAGGACGGATCCGCAATCAGATCTATGCCCACGGGCATGTGGCAAAACGCTCATTTGACGATATTGTGGGGACAAGCCCTGCCATGTGCGATGTGATAAAACGGGCCAGGGAATACGCAAAAACCAGGGCCAATATCCTGATCTGCGGAGCCACAGGAACGGGGAAGGAGGTGTTTGCCCAGAGTATCCACCAGGAAAGCCTGTGCAGCCAGGGACCTTTTGTGGCTGTGAATTGCGCAGCCCTGACCGAAAGCCTGCTGGAGGCTGAACTATTCGGCTATGTAGGCGGGGCCTTTACCGGGGCAAATAAAAACGGGAAAGCCGGTTTTTTTGAACTGGCCCATGGGGGTACCATCTTCCTTGATGAGATATCTGAGATCCCTCTCAGGGTACAGGGAAAGCTGCTGCGTGTGCTGCAGGAGCGGGAGATCATACGTGTGGGGGATGACAAGGTGACTCCGGTAGATGTAAGGATCATATGTGCAACTAATAAAAACCTGGAGGAGATGATCGCCCAGGGCAAATTCCGGGAGGATCTGTATTACCGTCTGGATGTACTGCACCTGAGGCTGCCAAAGCTTTGTGAGAGAAAGGAAGATATTCCCCTTCTGGCAGAAAGCTTTTTCAGGGAATACATGAAAACAAATCAGAGACAGATGAGTGTGGATCCGTCTGCCTATGCCAGCCTGCAGCAGGCAGAGTGGAGCGGAAATGTAAGGGAACTGCGCAATATCTGCGAGCGCGTCTGTGTGGTTGCGTCTGAAAATATTATTATGGGTCAGCAGATTGAAGACGCCCTGCTGCAAAGAAACAGTGGACAGCATAGTATTCCTCCTGTGATGGAGGGCAAAAGAAATCCCCTGGAGGAGGCTGAACTGCGCTATCTCCAGGAAGAGCTGCATAAAGCCGGAGGAAATCCTGCAAAGGCGGCAAGCCAGATGGGAATCAGCCGGGCCACTATTTACCGCAGGATAAAGAAGTATGGCTTGTGATTTCCTGGGAAACAGATGGAATTGATCATGGGAAAGCGTATCATAGATGAGACATATTCTCAATTATAAAATAAAATTCTCATAAATGAGAAGCTATCAATGTAGAAAGGCGGATAAAGTGCAGTAAACGGTACTTTACCTGCCTTTTCCATTTGGCATCATATTTGCTTTTATAAAATTGTAAATAAAATAAAAGGAGAGAGTAAGATGAAAAAATTTAAAGTCCTGTTAACCTGTGTACTTTCCATTTCTATGATATGCGGATGCAGCCAGCTTTCCGCACCTGAGAGCACCACGTCCGCACCGACTTCTGCTCCTGCAACCACCCAGGCTTCCCAGGCATCAGACCAACCGGAAGCATCAGAAGCGCCGGGGCCTGAACTGGAACCCATAACCTTTAAGGTTGGATTTATTTCCTCCCAGGCAGCCACGGATGAGGCCCACAATCTGATGTGTGATGAGATCGAGCGTCTGTCCGGAGGGGCTATTAAGATTGAGCGTTACCTTCAGGGACAGCTGTACACCGCTGATTCAGACGGGAGTATTGCATTGTCCGAGGGCACATTGGACATGGTTATCATGGGGGACCTTATGGTATCTGCCGCTGCCCCCGAGATCGCGGGATTTACCCAGATCCCATTTGCTTTTGATTCCAAGGAGCAGTGTGAGGAGTTCTGGAAGACCGTTGCGGACCAGTGCAATGAAAAGATGCTGGAAAAATATGGGTGCCGCATTCTCTTTGACCACCTTGCCATGCGGGGACCCCGTGTGGTTGCGGCCAACCGTCCATTGATAAAGGCTGAGGATTACAAGGGGTTAAAGATGCGCCTTCCCTCTATTGCGGCCAGTGTGGCATCCTTTGAGGCCCTTGGGGTGAGTCCCATGACTTCCTCTATGGGAGAGTTATATCAGGTTTTGCAGACAGGCACGGCCCAGGCGTGTGAATCCCCCATATCCACACTGGATTCCATCGCGATTTATGAGGTCTGTGACTACGCCATGCTGACAGATCACACCTATTCGTTCCGCGCAGCCCATGTGAATGAGAAATGGTGGAGTTCCCTTTCACCGGCGCACCAGGAGATCATCCAGCAGGGCATCAAGGTGGGATTTGACCGCTTTAATGAGCTGGAATCCAATGGTGACGAGGCAATTCTTCAAAAATGGCGTGACAATGGAATGACTGTCATTGAGAACAGTGAGATCGATACCCAGAGCATCAAGGATGTGGTAACTCCGGTGATCCTGGAAAAGTATAAAGATGAGTGGGATATGTCTATATGGGATGTCATTCAGTCACTTAGATAATTGCAAGAGGATGCGTCCTGATCCTCAGAGTCATCCGGGAGGTGTTTCATATGGGGACATTAAAAAAGATTGAAAAACTGGTTTTGGATATCTCGATCCTTCTTTTTGTTGTGATGCTTGGAATTGTGCTTTTTCAGATCCTGGTTCGCAACCTGTTTGGAAAATCCTTTGCCCAGCTGGAGGAGCTTGCCATCATCATCCTGCCCTGGTTTGGTTTTTTCTGTGCCACCTACACGCTCTACCGGGGTAATCACGTGCAGATCGAGTATATCTATGGAAAACTGCCAAAGACTGTGCGCAGGGTCATATTCTGTCTGATCCAGGCGGTGCTTCTGCTGCTTATCGGCGCCATCTGTTATTACAGCTTTGGGCTGGCCATGCGCCAGATGAAGGTGGTCACACCAGCGTTGGGGTGGCCCAACGGAATATCCTATATAGGGTTTCCGATCTGCTCGCCTTTGATGGCGGCGCCGCTGGTCTATAACATTTATAAGATAGTCTGCTGGCCGGAGGAAGACGGGCAGGGGATTGATTTATTACATAAGGGGGATTAAGGGTATGGCAGGTGATCTGTTAGCGTTTTTACTGTTGTTTTTTCTGGTCCTGATCGCTCTAAGAGTGCCGGTATCCTATTCCATGCTGCTCACCAGCCTGGTGTATATCCTCTTATCCCACCGAATGCCCATGTCCTTTATCCCCCAGGGAATGGTCTCAGGTCTTGCAAGCTACAGCGTGATGTGCTCCCCGTTTTTTATCGTGGTGGGCTGTGTGATGAATAAGGCAGGTGTTACGGATGAGATATTTGAGTTTGCAGATTGCCTGGTGGGCCATATCAAGGGAGGACTGGGACATGTGAATGTGGTTGCAAGCCTGATCTTTGCAGGCATGTCCGGCTCTGCCAATGCGGATGCTGCCGGTCTGGGGAATATTGAGATCAAGGCAATGACAGAGAAGGGCTTTGACCGGGATTTTGCCGTGGGCATCACGGCGGCATCCTCTGTGATTGGTCCCATTTTCCCGCCGTCCAATCCAATGGTGTATGTGGGGATTATGGCAGGAGTATCCATCGGCGCCTTGTTCCTGGGCGGTATTGTGGTAGGAGTATTGATGATGCTGTTTATGTGCATCACGGTCTACGCGGTTGCGCGCAAACGCAATTACCCGGTGAGGAAGCGGGCCACGGTCAGGGAAATATGCCATGCGTTCCGCAAAGGCTTCTGGGCACTGATGACTCCGGTCATCCTGATCTTCTGCATCCAGAATGGAAATGTCACGCCCACTGAGGCCGGGGCAGTGGCCCTTGTATATGCGCTTTTTATCAGTATGTTTATCTACAAGACCATTAAGTTTAAAGATCTGTACGGCATCATGGCACAGGCCATAAACAGCATTGGCCTGGTGCTGATGCTGGTTTCCTCGGGAAAGGTGTTTGCCTGGGCCTTGGGGGACCAGCAGGTTGCTGAGATCGTGTCCAAAGGGCTGTTTTCACTGACCACCAATCCCTGGCTGATCCTGCTGCTGATCAACCTGTTCCTGCTGTTTCTGGGGACGTTTATGGAGTCTGTTGCCGCCATTACCATTGCAGCTCCCATCCTGTTCCCCATTGCCCTCTCCATAGGGCTTAATCCGGTGCAGTTTGGGGTTATCTTTGTGCTGAATCTGATGATAGGGGTCTTGACCCCGCCCATGGCAGTCGTCCTTTTCATTACATCGAAAATCGGAGAGATCAGTTTTGAGAGAGCTTTTAAAGCCGTATTACCCTACTATGTGGCATTACTCCTGGTGCTTGTGTTGGTAAATCTTTTTCCGGTGCTTACCCTGGGATTACCTGATTTAATGCTGGGTGGCTACAAGTAATTTTCAGGAGGTATATATATGCATAGCAAAATGAGAGTCGTGCTGGGCCAGTTCCAGACGTTTGATGAGGAGATGGCAAAGTTTGCCCTTCAGCTGGGAATATCGGAGATCCAGATGAATACACCGGCTCTGCCCGGGGAAAAGATCTGGACTTTTGAAGCTCTTAAGGACCTTAAGGAGCGGATTGAGAGCTACGGCCTTAAGTGGACAGCCATTGAAAATGTTCCTCTTATATTTTATGACAAGGTGATCCTGGGTCTTCCCGGGAGGGATGAGCAGATTGAGAACTATTGCCAAACCATACGGAACATGGGAAAACTGGGGATCCCCATGCTGGGACATCATTTTTCCCCTACCTTTGTGTGGCGGACCACCACACAGGCGCCGGGCCGCGGCGGGGCAAGGGCCACTGCCTTTGATGAAAGACAGCTCCGGCCCGGGGACAATGCGTTCCGGGAGATGATGGCCCGCAAACGCCATCTTCTGGATTATGATGTGTTTGAGGCAGTGGATGGAATGACGGCTGATGACCTGTTTGACAATTACAGGTATTTTATGGATGCAGTCCTTCCCACAGCAGAGAAGGCAGGGGTCATGCTGGCCCTGCATCCGGATGATCCTCCCCTGAGAAGGTTCGGGGGGATCCAGCGTATGGTGACTTCCCTTGAAGATTATAAGAGGGCCATGGAGATCGGGAACAGTCCGGCATGGGGCGTCAACCTGTGCCTTGGCTGCTGTTCCGAAAAAGGGGGAAGGGATTGTGCTCTGGAGATGATCCGTTATCTGGGGGTAAGAAAAAAGATACTTAGCGTGCATTTCCGGGATGTGCAAGGTACATTGCCCTGCTTTCAGGAGTGTTTTCTGGGAGAGGGAAACTATGATCCCGCGGAGATCCTGTATGAGTTGGGGAAGGTGGGGTATGAGGGGATCATTATGGAGGACCATGTGTTGAAAATGGATTATGACTCGGACTACGGCCACCGCGCCCGGTCACACGAGATCGGATACATACAGGGGATGATCCAAATGATGGACTTTGCCTGTGGAGAAAAATGAACTTAGTAGGAGGAACATGTTTTATGGCTTGGAATTATCAGTTTATCGCGCGGCTGCCAGAGGATTTTAAGGAGGAGGATATCCTGTTTCTCCGGCAGCTGGGTATTCCGAACGCGTATCTTGCATTGCCCCGTGACCAGCACGACCATCAGTCCCTGAAAAGGATCAAGGAGCAGATTGAGGCAGGAGGAATTAAATTTACATATGTTCACAGCAACCGTTTTACCTTTAATTCGGCCATTGCCCTGGGGACTGAGAACAGAGAAAGGGAATTGGAAGCATATCTGGAATTTTTGGAGATCATGGCAAGTCTGGGGCTGAATATGATTGAGCTGAATATGATGCCGTTTTTTGTATACTCCTCCAACCTGACCTCCTATACCAGGGGGGCGGTGACCAGAACCGTGGACCTGCAGACCATTCTGGACAGCAAGACTGCGCCCCTGGCCAGGTCTGCCTATATACGCAAAGGGCAGGAGGAAGAAAATCTCCTGCTGGAACAGGAATACCAGAGGGCGGCGGCCAGAGGATATACCAGGGAGGAATTGTGGGAAAACTTTGCAGTCTTTATGGAGCGTGTCCTTCCCACTGCCAGTAAATTGGGCATCCGGATCTCCCTGCACCCAAGCGACCCGCCCTGTGTTGAAACCGTGGGAGGAGTTCCCAATCTGATCCGCAGCTTTGAAGATTATAAAAAGGCGTTCCGGATCGCTGACAGCGATTCCCTGGTCATGACCTTTTGCTGCGGGTGCTGGCTGGAAGGAGGGGAGAGATTCGGCGATATAATGGAAGACGCCAGGTGGGCGCTGGAGCATAGCAAGATAGCCACCGTTCATGTGAGGAACATAACCGGTCCGCTGCCCCATTTTGACGAGACATTTTTAGACAATGGATTTTTTGATATGTATCCTTTTTTTGAGCTTCTCAGGCAATACGACTACCAGGGTTTTATCAATCCGGACCATCACCCCATTATGGTAGACGGACCCATAAGAAGGATCCCTCAGGGATACGCCTACGGCTATATGAGAGCGCTGGCCAATTGTGCGGACGAAGCAGCACGGGGCAGGATTTTTTAGAATCCCGCCCCGCCCTAATTTGCTCCAGCTGTTGAAACTCAGGAACCGCTCACCATAACCCCGTCCCCTCCGATGACATATCCGTCTACCGTGGTGTTTGTCAGCATTTCTCCGGTGTCCGTGCTGAGATAGTACCACTTTCCATCACTGTCCTGGAACCATCCTGTCTGCATACAGCTGTTTTCGTCAAAATGATACCATTTACCATCGCCTGGATTTTTCACCCAGCAATTGGCGGCATAGGAGCCGTCTGTTTTTCTGTATTTATAGTGTCCGTTGTCATTGATCCACCTGCCCTGGGCTTCATCCGCAGAGAGCATGGATGCTTCCTCCTGATCATAGGCGGCCATAATGATCATGATGGTGCCGCTGCTTTTGTAATATCCAACCCGTGTAAACCAGGTGTTCTGGACAGCGGCAACTGCATCCTCCGTGAGATATACATAGCTTTCCCTGTCGGTGGCCGTGGCGCGGATAAACGCAACGTGGCGGATGTTATGTCCGGTGGCGGATGCCAGGGAGTACACCTTTGACAAAGTGATGCCGCTGCCGTAATCGTAGGCAGCCTTGGCAACGCCGGTCAGATCCGAATCATAGGACAGATCAGACACGCCTTTCTGCCTGCGGTAGGTGTTCAGGTAGGTGAGCTGGTCCGATTGGCCGGAGGGGAAGGGATTCTCCAGGGTCTTGTCCGCGATGTTGCTGATCACACGGCCGTTCTCATCCGTGTTATAGTTTTTACCGTCAATGGTGATGTTCCTGTTTTTCAGCACAAAGTTCTGATAGCCAAACACATAGTCCTGCCCATCGATGGTTTCCACACATTCGCCCTGGACCACGCGTCCGTCCGGCTTGAGATAGAAGGTCTGGCCCTGGTCATCCAGCCAACCCGTCTGCATGATCCCATTCTCATCAAAATGATAAAATTCAGCCGCGGTGTATCTGCCGTTCTTTTCATACACGGCCAGCCAGCGGTTTTTCAAAAGCTCTCCTGTGCTGTTTAGGGTACAGGTCCACTGGGAGCCTTCCTGGTTCCAGGTGATCTGGCTGGACGAGGATATGCGGCGTCCAAGATTCATGGGAGACTGATTGTTGGGATCCTGTGCAAACGCGGTCATAAAGCAGATGAGCGTAAGCATTGCTGCGATCACCATGGTTTTTATTGCTTTTTTCATATGGTATACCCCCTTACTTATTCTGGTAGTGTCAAGTTTCACTACCTGTTTTATTGTTTAAACCTTGATTTTATGGGAGTTTGCAATAAAAAGAGCAATGACCTCCCTTTTTTTGGTATAATGTCCTCGACCAAAATTCCAAAATACCAGAAAGGATTTCATTGCTCATGGACATTATACTTTATTTACTTAACATTATTCAATACCTTTATCGCCAAAACTGCTGGCTAATCAACTTTATTTGCAGATACATCCCTCTCAAACAGTGGGCTTTTGATGATTCTCATTCTCCCAAGTACCAAAAATTCAAAATTGATGAGCTTCCTCTGATCACTGACTTCCGGCAAGACTGGACTTACAAGGATCTCATCCCTTACTACGAAAAACGTTACGGCAAGATGATCCGCCCCATAAGCCGCCGCTCCGATTGCCACATCCCGGATGACTGCTCCTGTCCTCGCTGTGATGCCCCCAAGCCATTCCTTTACAAGAACAACGGCTCCAAAGGGCAGCTCCTGTGCAAAATCTGTGATACCAGGTTCTCTCCGGATGAGAGCCGTTTTTTGTTGACGAAACTCCGTTGCCCGCATTGCAGCAGCTCCCTTGTCCCCAAGAAAGACCGCAAACACTTCACCATCCATAAGTGTGTCAACCCGAAGTGCCCTTACTATCTCCACAACCTCAAAAAAGTGGATAATCAGGACCTGAAAGATGAATTCGGCAAAAATAAATATAAACTCCACTACATCTACCGCGAGTTTACTGTGGATTTTTTCAGCATGGAACTGAACTCCCTGCCTAAGAACGCCTCCTCCCTGAAATTCAACAAGCACAATGCTCATGTCATGTCCCTGGCCCTGACCCTGCATGTCAACCTCGGCCTTTCCCTGAGGAAAACCTCCCAGGCACTAAAAGACCTCTATAACATCAGCCTCTCACACCAGCAGATTGCCAACTACTGCAAAACCGCCGCTGTCTGCATTAAGCCTTTTGTCGACCAGTATCCATACGAAAAGGGGGCTGCCTTCACCGCGGATGAAACTTATATTAAAATCCGTGGCATTAAAACCTATATCTGGCTCATCATGAATGCCGCAAGCCGTTCCATCATCGGTTATCAGGTATCTGACAACCGTGGCATCGGCCCCTGTATCCTCGCTATGCGGATGGCTTTCCAAGGCCTTACAAAGCTGCCGGAGAACTTTAAGTTCATTGCGGATGGTTACAGCGCCTATCCGCTCGCCGCAATGGAATTCGTAAAGAACTTCGGGAAACCCTTTACATTCCATATCACTCAGGTGATTGGGCTTACCAACAACGATGCTGTTTCTAAGGAACACCGTCCATT
>Ga0192243_10047_pt1 | contig 53339 bp, 50 predicted proteins | sample Koala_Koa27_K3_FD_131233 | JGI IMG/M metagenome (GOLD analysis project Ga0192243, IMG submission 131233) | Enriched cells from koala feces incubated with labeled cellulose particles, San Francisco Zoo, California, United States - Koala_Koa2-7_K3 ... | reverse complement strand
ACCGACGCCGTCCATCGCGCAAACCCAGCAGACCGTACGAAAAGACGGTACGCCCATTGAGATCAATATTGCCGGCCGGCACGATCCCGTCATCGTCCCGCGCGCCGTCGTCGTCGTGGAATCCATGGCCGCCCTGACACTGGCGGATCTGCTTCTCCTCAATATGTCCTCCCGCATGGATTATCTGACAACCATATACACTGACTGCAAATAATAAATCTGCTGTCAGCCGAATATCATTTTTAAATAAACGAACCTGTCCTCTGACGGGGACACCACCATGTATGAAAACCGATGAGATGGCTGCCCTGCAGTCATCTCACCATCATCAGCATTTCCGCCGCAATATATCATACTTATCCGCTGCAGACTGTCCGATATCCACATACAACACCTGCTTCGGATGAGGTGCGGATGCCATCTCCTCTCCCTCTTCGTTCAGGATGCGTTTCACCTGCACCTTCGTATTCTCTCCGTTCGGTTTCATAATCTCAATCATCTCACCGACAGAAAATTTATTTCTCTGTTCAATACGATACAGGCCGTCTGCGTTCTGTCCGCCGATGATTCCCAGATAAGTATATTCCTTTTCATAAGTATTACTGTCATAGATCTGCGAGGACGAATCCGGCTTTCCGAAAAAGAATCCCGTAGTAAACTGCCTGTACGTACAATTGGAAATCTGATCCAGATACCAGTCCATATGTCCGTGATACAATTCCGGATCCGACAGATAATCATCGATCGCCCGCCGATAGGTGCGCGCCACCGTCGCCACATAGAGCGCGGTTTTCATCCGTCCCTCGATCTTAAAGCTGTCAATCCCGCTTTCGACCAGTTCGGGAACATGCTCAATCATACACAGATCCTTCGAGTTAAAAATATACGTGCCTCTCTCATTCTCATATACCGGCAGATACTCGCCCGGCCGCGTCTCCTCGACAACAGCATATTTCCAACGGCAGGGGTGTGTGCATGCGCCGCGGTTGGCATCCCGCCCCGTGAAAAAATTGCTGAGCAGGCACCGCCCGGAATAGGAAATGCACATTGCTCCGTGAATAAATGTCTCCATCTCAAGTTCCGCAGGTATCCGGCGGCGTATTTCTTTTAACTCCTCCAGAGACAGCTCCCGTGCCGTCACCACGCGCTTCGCGCCCAGCGCATGCCAGAACTGAAAGGTCCCGTAGTTGGTATTGTTCGCCTGCGTGCTGATATGAATATCTATCTCCGGGCAAACTTCTCCTGCGATCGTAAATACACCCGGATCCGAAATAATCAGGGCATCCGGCCGCAGAGGACGCAGCTCCTCAAAATACGCCCGAACTCCCTCCAGATCCTCATTATGCGCCAGAATATTCGCTGTGATATACACCTTTGCGCCATGATCATGGGCGAACAAAATCCCCTCACGGATCTCATCCATGGAAAAATTCTTTGCTTTCGCACGCAGACCGAAAGCCTCTCCGCCGATATAGACCGCGTCAGCGCCGAAGATTACGGCAACCTTCAGCACCTCAAGACTGCTGGCGGGGATCAGCAATTCCGGTCTTGTTTTGTTTCTTTTCTCTGCTTCTGACATGAAAATAATCCTCTATCCGGCAGTTTTTACACTGACCGCCGCGCCGTCCCCGACCGGCAGTACCGTCGTCGTGAGCAGCGGATGATGCGTCAGCTCATACAGATATTCCCGCATCCGTTTATGAATCGTCCGATTCCGTCGGGTCACCGCAAATTTAGACTCTATGATATCTCCGTCCTGCAGCACATTATCGGAGAGAAGAATCCCTCCCGGAACAAGCAGACGCATTACTTCCGGCAGAAAATGAATATACTGCCCCTTCGCCGCATCCATAAAGATAAAATCAAAAGATTCTTTCAACTCCGGCAGAATCTCCGCCGCATCTCCCTCGATCAAAGTGATCTGTCCGTCTCTGCCGGCGCGCATGAAGTTTTCTCTCGCGACCGGAATCCGTTTCTCATAGTTTTCAATCGTGGTGATGCTGACCTCTTCCGGTGCATATTCCGCCATAAAAAGAGCTGAAAATCCAACCGCTGTCCCCACTTCAAGAATGCGTTCCGGCCGGCTGACGGCCAGAAGAACTTTCAAAAGGCTCTGCATCTCGCGTCGGATAATCGGAACATGATGTTCCCGCGCCTCTCTCTCAATCTCCTCCAGAAGCGGTGTGTTTTCCGTACCAAGTGAATTTATAAAAGTGACAAATCTCTCATCTGTTATCATTTTATCGGGCTTTCAAACTCCAGGCATTCGACCAGTTTCTGATTTATCTCCTGGACAATCCGGCAGACCGCTACCTCAGCAGCCAGAAACTCCCGCGATACCGCATCATCATAGAGATCATGATATTCGTTCATCAGCTTATCTGATTCCGAGAACAAATCAATCTGTTCTTCGGAATTCTGCAGCAGATAATTCTTCTTACGAAACTCCTGCAGCCGTTTCTTCTTTTCCGGAAAATCACGCAGCCTGGCACAGACCTCTCTGTAGCGCCTGAACTCATCGCATTCCTTTAAAGAATCCACCAAATTCTCAATCGTGTTTCTGGTCTCTGACATCTGTCTCTATACCTCCATAATGATCGGTATGATCATCGGCCGACGCATGGTTTTCTTCCATACATATTCGCTGAGCGTATCCCTGATCACTGACTTGATTCTTCCCCAGTCGGTAACTCCGTGCCCGGAAAGATCAGACACAGCCGTATTTAATACCTCCTGCATCTCATCCATCAGGCTCTCGGAACCCCGCACATACACAAATCCCCGGGATACAATATCCGGTCCCGCCAGAACCTGTCCCGATCCGGACTCAAGCGTCAGGACGACAATAATAATACCATCCTCCGCCAGATGCTGCCGGTCGCGCATCACGATGTTGCCTACATCTCCGATGCCGAGTCCGTCCACAAATACGGAACCGGACGGCACTTTTCCGGTCACCTCCGCGCCATCCTCATTAATCTCCAGAACGTCGCCGGAGGAGATCATCAGGATATTTTCCTTCGGTATTCCAAGCTCCAGAGCCAGCTGTGCCTGCGCTTTCCTGTGTTTAAACTCGCCGTGAACAGGAATCGCATATTTCGGATGCAGCAGGCTGTAGATCAGCTTGATCTCCTCCTGACAGGCATGTCCCGAAACATGAGTATCCTGAAAAATAACGTCCGCGCTCAGACGATACAGTTCGTTGATGATTTTTGAGACAGCCTTCTCATTGCCCGGTATCGGGTTTGAGCTGAACACAATCAGGTCATTCGGACTGATTTTGACCTTTTTATGTGTGCCGTTCGCCATACGTGAAAGCGCCGCCAGCGGTTCTCCCTGACTCCCGGTTGTAATGAGCACCATCCGGTCGTCCGGATAATTTTTCAGTTCTTCCACATCAATCAGCGTGTGATCCGGAATATCCAGATAGCCAAGCTCCGAGGCAATGGAAATAATATTTACCATGCTGCGGCCTTCGACCACTACCTTACGGCCGAACTTGTGAGCTGTATTGATAATCTGCTGCACACGGTCCACATTGGACGCAAAGGTAGCGATGATAATCCGCTGTTTCTCATGATCGCTGAAAATCGCCTCAAAGGTCTTACCGACCTTCCGCTCCGACATGGTAAATCCGGGCCGTTCAGCATTCGTACTGTCGCACATAACGGCAAGCACACCCTTTTTCCCCAGCTCGCCGAAGCGCTGCAGATCGATGGCATCACCGTAAACCGGTGTGTAATCCACCTTGAAATCTCCCGTGTGGACGACAATCCCCGCCGGACTGTAAATCGCCAGAGCAGCCGCGTCCTGAATACTGTGGTTCGTTTTGATAAACTCCACACGAAAATCACCGGCATTGATATGCTGTCCGTATTTGACAATTTTTCGTTTTACCTTTCCGAGCAGATTGTGCTCCTCCAGCTTATGGTCGATCAGCCCGATCGTCAGCTTTGTCGCGTAAATAGGCACATTGACTTCCAAAAGGACATAGGGAAGCGCTCCGATATGATCCTCATGTCCGTGCGTAATAAAAAAGCCTCTGACCTTCTCCAGATTGTCCTGAAGATACGTAATGACCGGCACACAAAGATCAATGCCGTACATACCATCCTCCGGAAATGCCAGTCCGCAGTCCACCACAATAATACTGTCCCCGTATTCAAAGGCAGTAATATTCATCCCGATGGCTTCCAAACCGCCAAGCGGGATGATGCGCAATTTTGAATTGTCTGTTTTTTTCAAAAATATACCTCCGTTTTCACTTTTCCACTGTAACCGTTCCGTAGCTTCACAGTTACATTCCGTTCTGTTTTGTTCGCAGAAATTACAGAAAAAGAATGCGTCCCCCTGTCCGGACACCGACCGTAAATGGTCCGTCAAAAAAATATTTACTCGAATTCGATGTCATCCAGAAGCTCGGCAAAAACTTTTATAATCGCGTTCAACTCTACACCGTCTTCCACCATCTCATAGATTACGTCATCTTCTTCTGTCTGTATCTCTTTTAAAATGTACGCGAGAGAGTCCTCCTCATCATCCTCTGTCACAAGCAGATAGGAAACTCCGCCGATACATGTCTGCTCTAATACATAAAATTCACTATCTTCCCCTGTCTCAGGATCCGTCATAATAACCGTCTCCATCTGAAACCTCCTGCTGTCATTTTCATTTACTTTGATTCCATAGAGTCAAGATAATTCTGCAGGATAAAAACCGCAGCCAGCTTATCCACATACTCTTTACGGTTCTCCCTGCGGATGCCTCCCTCCATCATGACATGTTCCGCCATAACAGTTGTCAGACGCTCATCCGCAAGAATCACTTCCAGTCCGGTTCTCTTCACCAGCATATCCCGAAACTCTGCTGTCTTCTCACAGCGTTCACCCTCAGTATTATTCATATGCTTCGGATATCCCAGAACAATCCGGCCCACCTCATACTCCTGTATCAATTCATCGATCCTGGCCAGCGTCTGTCTCAGCTTCCCGGGTGATTTTCTTCGTATGATCTCGACTCCCTGCGCCGTAAGAAACAAAGGGTCGCTCACAGCAACCCCCACTGTCCTGGAACCGAAATCAAGGCCCATAATTCTCATTCGCCGCTCCTATTCAAAGACTGTATGGCAACTCTGTACAGCATGTGCGGACATGCACATCAAACTACGATACAATCTAATGATCCCATGAATGCTTCTTCACATAGTCTTTCAAAATCTCTTCCACCAGTTCATCTCTCTCTACCTTCATGATCAGGCTGCGGGCATTATTATGGCTGGTGATATATGTAGGATCACCCGACATGATATAGCCGACGATCTGGTTGATCGGATTATAACCCTTTTCAAGCATCGCCTTATAGACAATTTCAAGGACATCCCCCACCTTCAGCTCCGGCGCCTTTTGAACTTTAAAATACTGTGTGCGGTTTACGTCCTGCATCGCTTCATCCTCATACCTGTAAAAATTTGTGATTCGTCCGGTCACTGTCCGTCACTTCTGAGCCCGGCTCCTGGTCATCACATACCCATCTCACCCTATTCTATACGATAAAACGGAAAAATTCAACCATCATTATTCGGTTTCTGAGCGATTCATCGCCGAAAACGCCGGTTTTTACATATTCCGGAGTAAATCCCTCCTGAAAATTTCTGCCGTTTAACAACACCGAATCCTCAAAAAGGACCTCTACCTGCCGTCCCTCATACCAGCTGACAAACTGTTCTTTCAGCATCGCCGACAGGTTCAGAAGGGCTTTGCTCCGCTCTGTTTTTACCTGTTCCGTGATCTGGCCGTCCATGCGTGCGGCTGCCGTACCGTCGCGTTTTGAATATTTAAAAACATGTATTTCATAGAAAGAAACCCTTTTTACAAATTCACAGGTCTCTGCAAACTCTGCCTGTGTCTCTCCCGGAAAACCGACAATGATATCTGTTGTCAATGCCGGATGCTCATAGTATCTCCGCAAAAGCTCACATTTATCAAAATATTCTTCCGTAGTATATTTGCGGTTCATTCTTTTCAGCACCGCATCACTGCCGCTCTGGAGAGACAGATGAAAATGCGGACAGACCTTTTTCATTCCCGCGAGCTCTCTCACAAAAGATTCGGTAATAATGCCCGGTTCAAGTGAACCGAGCCGAATCCGCCGAATCCCTTCAATATCATGAATTTCGCGGATCAGATCGAGAAGCGTACAGCCGAGATCCGCGCCGTAAGAGCTTAAATGAATCCCTGTCAGGACAATCTCCTGAAATCCGTTTTCAGCCAGTTCATATGTCTCCCGGACGACATCCTCCGGCCGCTGGCTGCGCACGCGGCCTCTGGCATAAGGGATGACACAATAGCTGCAGAACTGATTGCAGCCATCCTGAACCTTGAGAAAAGCGCGTGTATGCTCAGCCGGATGGCTGACCTTTAAATTCTCATATGCCTGTCCCTGCCGGTTGATATCAGGCGACATATGCACAACCGGATCATGCTGTTTTTCCTTTCCGGCCCTGTTTTCCGCTAAAACCTGAGCGCGCCGCTCCTCAAACTCTCTTACCGCTGTGACCAGATCCTGCTTGCGGTTGTTTCCGAGTATAATATCAATTGACTCATCCCGTTCTGCCTGCTCCCGCGACGTCTGCACGTAGCATCCGGCCGCCGCAACGATTGCATCGGGATTCTGTTTTCTGGCTCTGTGAATCATCTGCCGTGATTTATGGTCAGCGATATTTGTCACCGAACAGGTATTAATCACATACAGATCCGCCGCCTCATGAAACGGAACAATCTCATATCCCGCATCCTGCAGCATCTGCCGCATGGCTTCTGTTTCATATGAATTCACCTTACACCCGAGACTGTGCAATGCCGCTCGTTTCATCATCATCTTATTTCCTTTTTACATACATAAACAAACTATAATCTTTCTTAGATTTTTCTAAGATTTTCCATCGCTTTATTGACATTTATAAAGAATAAAGTTAAGATACTATGAAAGTGTCATCAATAGGCAGACTCGTGACGTGCTTGCACGGCTAAGAGGCTGGATATTGGATGACCAAGCCGGTATGAGTATGTAGGCCGATAGGCCGGAATACGAATACTGGCGGCGATTGCGGGAGCTCGCAGAGCGGAGCAATCGGCTTTCATGGATGTTGGTGCGCTGCATCAGCAGCGCATTGGAGTTTACCGGCGATAACAACAAATAAACCTGTGTCAGGGGAGGGCATTTATCATGAAGAAAGTAATGGTATCTTTAAATTCCATTGATAAAGTAAAAACCTTTGTAAAGGATGTTTCTCAGTTCGACTGTGACTTTGATCTGATCTCGGGCAGATACGTCATTGACGCGAAATCCATGCTCGGTATCTTCAGTCTGGATCTGTCAAGACCCATCGAGCTCACCATCCACGCGGACGATGAGACAGCGGACGGGATCATCAAAGCATTAGAGGTTTATCTGGCATAGTCCGGATGACCGGCTGTACGCTCTCCCGCCACACGGCGGGAGAGCGTTTTTCATTTCATAGGAAAGGCCTTGTTTTTGTATAGTGTTAAAGTATTGGCTTTCCTATGAAACAAAAAAACACTCCGTGAGGATGCGCAGCTCGCGGATAGGAAGATTTTGCTGCGTAACCGCTCGCGCGTGAAGTGTCGCGGTGCGACACTTTTTTACATCACAGAACATTTCATCCTGTGAAAACTTTCATCTCAGTCCACGATCATCGTCTCCGTTGTCCGGATGGCTTCCTCTACCATCTCATCAATCTTTTCACGCAGATTCTGTTCGGAACGTCGGATGATATTGACGTTAGGCTTTGTCACCGGATGCTTCGCCACAAATATCGTACAGCAATCCTCAAACGGAAGAATGGATGTCTCATAGGTGTCGATCTTCTCCGAAACGGCAATAATCTCATTTTTATCAAACGCGATCAGCGGGCGATATACCGGCAGCGTACATACCTCATTGGTCGCCATCAGTGATTTCATCGTCTGGCTTGCCACCTGACCGATGCTCTCACCGGTCACCAGCCCGAGACAACCGTCCGCCTTCGCGAAATGCTCCGCGATCTTCATCATATAACGGCGCATAATGATCGTCAGTTCATCATGCGGACACTTATCATAAATATATAACTGGATATCCGTAAAATTCACGATATTTAATTTGATCGGACCGCTGTAGCGTGCGACAATTTTCGCCAGATCCACCACCTTCTGCTTCGCGCGTTCACTCGTATAAGGCGGCGCATGGAAATAGGTTGCCTCCAGACTCACACCGCGCTTCGCGATCATATAGCCTGCCACCGGGCTGTCAATACCGCCGGAGAGCAAAAGCATGGCCTTGCCTGCCGTCCCCACCGGCATGCCGCCGGGTCCCGCGATCTCTTCCGAATAAATATTGACCCGGTTTCGGATTTCCACATGAAGCTCAATCTCCGGATGATGCACATCCACATGCATGGACGGATAAGCATCCAGAATCCTGCCGCCGAGCTCCGCATTGATCTCCTGCGAATCGAACGGAAAGTTCTTATCCGCCCGTTTTGTAAACACCTTAAAGCTTTTATTTTTATCCGTATAGACGGCATCCATATAGGACAAAACGTCAGCCGCCAGCTGTTCCATATCCCGAAGCTCTACCTGCCACATCGGGCAGATGCCGACAATACCGAACACGCGCGTCAAAGCAAGAACGGTATCATCGTAATCATAATCTCCTTTCGCTTCCACATAAACGCGGCCGCGCTCTGACGTGATCTCAAACTCGCCTTCCACCGGCTTCAGAGCCAGCGTGATCTGACGGATCAGAGCCTCCTCAAACACATGCCGGTTCTTTCCCTTAATGCCGATTTCCCCGTATTTTATCAAAAATGAACGAAACATATGGTTCCCTTTCTTTCTATAACTATGATGTCGGTTTCAAAACCCTGATAGTGCGAATTACCGCGCACCCCGTACCTCTGATATTATCACTATCTCCGCCTGTATTTTCTGAGAACCGGCAGCAATTCCGAAAGTGCCTCCGCGACAGCATCCAACTCTTCCTTCGTCGTATGTACGCTGAAGCTGAAACGAAGCGTGGATTCCTGATGCTGTTTGTCCAGGCCGATGGCAGCCAGCGTATTGCTGTCGGACGGATGATGTGAAGCACAGGCACTGCCGGCGGATACGTAGATATCTTTGTCCTCCAGCGCATGCAGGAGCACTTCGCTGCGCACTCCGGGGAAAGCGGCACTGACAATATGAGGCGCGCTGTCCCTGCCTGTTTTACCGTTGATGGACACCTGCTCCAGTTCCGACAGTCTTTTCGAAAAATACTCCTTCAGTTCATACATGCGGTCCGCATTCGCGTCCAGATTCTCATACATCTCCTGCGCGGCGGCACCCATCCCTGCGATACCGGGCGCATTGACCGTGCCGGAACGCATGTTTCGCTGCTGTCCGCCGCCGAACACAACCGGGCGGATTTTTGTCTTTTCCTTGATATATAAAAAACCAACGCCCTTCGGTCCGTGTATCTTATGTCCGCTGACCGAGAGCAGATCGATATCCATCCTCTTCGGAATGATGCGAAACTTGCCGTAAGCCTGAACCGCATCCACATGAAAAATCGTCTGCGGATTTCTCTCATGGATCATACGCCCCGCTTCCGCGACCGGCTGCAGGGAGCCGATCTCATTGTTCACCATCATAACGGAAACCAGTATCGTATCGTCCCGAAGAGTCTCTGACAACTCCTGCAGAGAAATCTCACCATCAGCGTTTACCGAAAGCCATGAGACCTCAAACCCCTGTTCTTCCAGAAAAAGCACCGCGTTTTTCACTGACGGATGCTCGATGGCCGTCGTAATGATGTGCTTTCCGCTCCGTCGGTTCGCCAGCGCACTGCCGAGAATGGCGAGATTGTTGGATTCCGTTCCTCCGGAAGTAAACACAATCTCCTTATCCTTACAGCGCAGGGTTGCGGCGATATCGGCCGCTGCTTTTTTTACATAATTTTCCGCCTCCACACCCTTTAAGTGCATGGAAGAAGGATTGCCGAAGTCCTCCGTCATAAGACGTGCCGTCAGATCGGCCGCTGTTTTCGAACAGGCGGTCGTGGCTGAATTGTCCAGATATATCTGCATGATAAGTCTCCTGTTTCTTTTATCTCTCACATACGATGATGTCGGGTTCAAAAATCCTTACAGACTTTCCAGCGTCAGCATCACAAATGACATCGCACAGATAGCTGCCGTGTCCGTACGCAGAATACGCCTGCCCAGAGAGATCACATCCATATTCTCCCGTGCCGCCGCGATCTCCTCCGCGGCAAATCCGCCCTCCGGACCGATAAACAGGCTGACGGAGCCGGCGGATTTTAATTTCTCCGCGGCCTCCGCCGTCGCCTGCATGCCCCTTTCATTCTCATAAGGAACCAGACGAACATCGCAGGAAGACGCATAGGCCAGCGCATCCGCATAGCTCATCACCGGATGAATCTGTGGAATCCGGCTGCGCTTTGACTGCTTGGCCGCGCTCTCGCTGATCGCCTGCCAGCGTTTCAGCTTTTTCTCCGCCCGTTTTTCATCCAGCTTCACGACACAGTATTTCATCTCCACCGGGATGATCTCATAAACCCCCAGTTCGACCGCCTTCTGGATCACATATTCCATGCGGTCGCCCTTGGGCAATGCCTGAAACAGGTAGATTCCGGCGGAAAGCTCCGTCTTCGGAACCTCCTCATCCAGAATATCCGCCTGCACAAAAGCGTCGCCCAGTTCGGCAATCTCACAGAAAAAATCCCGTCCGGATGAACTGCTGACGCGGATTTTCTCACCGATGCGCATACGGAGAACATTTTTTATATGGTTGACATCACTGCCTGTGATCGTCACATATTCTTTTCCGATCTGCTGATCTTTTATAAAAAACTGATGCATACGATTCTCTTTCAAATATGCTGCAGCCTGTGCAGCGATTCATTCCCTGTCAGAACAATCAATCTGTCATCTCACGCCATGGAACCCGGAGTCTGTGCTACCGCTTCCGCGCCGTGATTCCGACCCACTCACCCTGATGAGCCACCGAAACCACTTCCAGTCCGGCCGCCTCGATTGCAGAGACAACCTCCTGTTCTTTAAAATCAATGATACCCGAAGATATAAATATCCCGCCCTTCTTCAGACGCGCCGGTATAATTGGCGCCATCGGTATGATGACATCCGCCAGAATGTTGGCAACCACGACATCGTACCGCTCCGTACCGACCTTCTCCTGAAGCGCCGTATCATCGATCAGATTGCCCACGTAAAAATCCCCCAGTTCCCTCTCCAGATGGTTGACCTCGAAATTGGCATACGTAGAAGTCAGGCAATCCTCGTCGATATCTGTTCCGACCAGATGACCCGCGCCGAGCTTCAGGCTGACAATAGACAGAATCCCGCTGCCGCAGCCGAGATCCAGCACCTCGTCGCCTTCGCGCACATACTTCATCAGCTGCCGGATACACAGCTGTGTTGTCTCATGCTTCCCCGTTCCGAAGGAAATACCCGGGTCAATCTCGATCAGAATGCGATCCTCATCCCCGGCCTCCGGCTCTTCCCAGGTCGGTTTGATCCGTATATCCCGCCGGTTCGAAGCACTCCCGGAATCCTCCCGATCCGCCTCAATCGTAAACGCATGAAAAAACTCTTTCCAGTTGTTGATCCAGTCGATATCCTCCGTCTCGCTCTCCGTGATCTCCCCCGAACCTACGTCCGCAAAGCGGCGAAGCTCTTCAAGAGCCGCCCGCACCTGTGCCAGCTTTTCCGAGTGGTCTTCCCCCGATTCCAGATAAAAACTCATGCGGCTCACCCCGTCGTCGGGCGGAAGCTCCGGCAGGATATCGATAAACATCTTCGCCGTATCCTCCTCGGTGAGCGGAATATTGTCCTCAATCTCCACCCCTTCGATCCCGAGATCATTCAGCATACTGCTGACCAGATCCTCCGCCTCGGTCGTCGTCGTTATCGTGTATTTATTCCATTTCACTGTCTGATTTCTCCCTTCTTTTCTCCGGCGGAAGAAGTATGGTTCCGCTCTCGATCAGCTTCAGGTACTCAGGCGTCGTCATTCCCGGATAAGGCTCGCCGAATTCGATCAGGGTACAGCCCTTCTTATTCTTATATATCGGGACACGCTTCATCACCTGAAAAACAAGATTGCAGAAATTCTCATAGCTGCGGTAATGATGGTTCGCCGGATAACTCAGACAGGTCGTCCAGTATTCTCCGGTATTATATATGACAAATGTATGCCCCCGCATAATGATTCCGTCATGAAAGCAGAGCCTTTTGACCGGATATCCCTTCAGTTTCAGGTAATGGGCGACAAGCTCCATATTATCCCAGCAGCCGAAAACCGGCGCGTCCAATACCCGCCGGTCTATCACCGGCATCTTCCAGTATTTAACCTGCAGTTCCTCCTCGATATCAAAACGCCTCCGGTCAAAATCCTCCCTGTCACGGTACAGCGCGCGTTTCTCCTGATACATCCGATCATAAAGTTCCGTGACGCGGGGATTTTTAAACTTCAGCCAGTCATTCATAAAATCATGGTGAAAAGGCAGCACTGTCACCCGCCCTTCCCAGGGAAGATAGACGCTTCCGCCGTACTCACCCTCCTTTTCCATGTAAGCCAGCAGCTTTTTCAGGGAGGTAAGTCCGTACGAATCAAAGTCATCCAACGTAAGCTCCGGCCCGGCTTCGCGGTTTACCACTGCTGTAACATAATCATATTTTTCCGTAATATGCGCCTCATATGCCTTCCGGTTCATCCGTGCCGGCAGACTTCGTATCGCCGATAAAAACATATGTCCGCCCCCTTCCGTGTCCGCAAAACTGATTCTCAAAAGATTCCAGATACAACAAAGTCAGATAATAGTCCCGGGCCGCCTCTTCCGGCTCATATTTTCGTGTCAGGGAAAAACTGCTGCTGTAATATCTGCAGCGGGCCGCCGCGGCCATACAGTCAAATCCATCCTCAAACAACGCGGACATATCCGTGGTGCCGCCCTGCTTCACGAGAAGTTCAGCAACTCTCCCCGGCAGAATCTGACGGCAGCGCTCCTTATGGTACTCCTTCGTTCTCTGATTCATCTCCCGCGTCCGGTAACCGAGATCAAACATCTCATAATCCAGGAAAGGATAATACCCGTCCACCCCGAAGGAACGCAGCAAAAGCACATTTTTCTTCAGAACGACATACGCCGCCATCTCATAGGGTGTATCCCAGTAACCGTAATGAAAAACATCCCCGGCTGCACCATTCCCGTTCGGAACACCCGCAGCAGATCCGCCCCACCCGGCATAGGTCATCTGGTGAAAAACCTGATCCGCGCATTCCCCGCAGATCAGATGAGAACAGCCTTCCTCTGACAGTAATTTTCCCAGTTCATACTGTAAAAAAATGCCTCTCTCGTAGACATTTCCCTCCAGACGACAGACAATCTCATCCATATGCCGCAGCGTCTCCGGCGTCACCATGGCAGACGTCAATGAAACACCGTCGTACATCCCGGCGATCTCACGGGCTGTCCCGGTCTCGTCAACGCCGCGCGCACCGCCGACGGAAAAGCCGCGTATGTGCTTCGCAGGCGCGATTTCCTTTAAATAATATAAGATGCAGTTGGAGTCATAACCGCCGGACAGAGCCATGCAGTAATCCTCATCCGGGTTCTTCACGGGACGATTATCAAAAACAGCCTGCCTCACGACTCTCTCATAATGTTCACCGACCGGCTCCCGGCTGTCCGCGCCCTCAAAAAACACCGGCATCTCCGCCGTCCGGATACCGGAACGGCTCATCACAAGATTCCGGCGGATCGGAAGCTTATAAACATCCCGGATCAGAGTATCCTTCCCGGGAAGAAAACCGTTATACAAAAAAACCGGCAGCACGGCCTCGTTCAGGGAAAATCCATTCCCCGTCGGCGGATAAAGCTTCTTCAGAGAATCGGCAAAGTAAATCTCATCCGCACACGCCGCCACATAAAACGGAACCGGCGCACCGAAAAAATGCTGCGTTACCGTCAGTTCCTTTTGCCGTTTATCATAAATGTACAGCAGATACGGCCCGTGAAACCACTTCATAAAATGACGCTGTGAGAAATCACCCGCCAGTTCATCCAGCCTGTCAGACAGATCAAACCGCGGACGGCCGGCATAATCCAGAAAAAACCGGTCATTTTCCAGGGAATGCTCCGCTTCCAAAACAGTGAATGCACCTGTTTTTACATGATATATCCCGCGCATCACTGACCTCGCAAAACAGAACTCTGCACAATCGCGAACGCCGGGGCAAACCATGCCGTAAAATCCTCCGGACTGCGCGCCATCCACGCCAGCAGATCAGGGACGGAAATCCATTGTACCTCGCTCATCTCATCCGGATCCGGCGCAAGCGAAATCTTTTCATCCGGAACCGACAGGTAAAACACATGATCAATCTCATGTTCCGCGCAATCATCATACTTCTGATAATATTGAAAACAGCCGAGTTCACGCAGACCGCCATACGTGTCTGCCGCATCCTCCGGACTGCCGTCCGCTCCCCTTTCGTGCAGCATGAAACCGGACTCCTCCCTCATCCTGTGATCCGCGTGTGCGACAGCTTTTTCACCATCTTCACACAGTGTGAACCCAAGTTCCTCTTTCATCCTGCGAATAACGGCATCGGTAAGCAGTTCGCCCTTCCGGGGATGGGAACAGCAGGAATTCGTCCACAATCCCCCCGAATGATACTTCCCCTCCGCGCGCCTGTGGATCAGCAGCTTCCCGTCGCTCTCACGAAAAAGGAACACGGAAAAAGCGCGGTGAAGCTGTTCTCTGATGTGAGTATCCATCTTTTCACCGCTGCCGATCTCCTGATCATTTTCATCAACCCAAACAAGTAAATCTTCCATCTGAACTCCGATTCTTTCCTCTGCTGCCTTCTGAACGGACATGAGTCGCTGTTATAGTGAACAGACATCCATGAAAGCCAATGATGTATTCCCCGATAGCTGCCGCGACTTCTGTGCCGCAGTGCTCAATCATCCGTAAAAAACGATTCGTGCGTGCTTTCTGCGGGAATATATTGCTGATAAGCAGTATAACATACCGACTATGGAAATGTAAATGTCATTTTCCGCAGTTTATCATGCCCGGCAGAAGCACACATGATGATTCACGCATCGGGCACTCACTCCACGGCAGACAAAACACAACAAATCAGGCAGGCATGCAAAGCATGTCTGCCTGATATACATCATCATATCCTGAATCTGCGATTCATGATCACATTTCGTCGCCCGCATATAAATTTCCAGTCAGATATAATACATTATCTCATTAACCTGACGGCAGTTCATATACTCCCTCTCAAGATCAGCCAATGTAACACTCTGCAGCACCTGATCCAGCTGACGATTTACCTCATCCACAATCCTGCACTGTATCGCATAAGCCTCCGCATTTTCAGACGGATCTCCCGAAGAAATCTCATCCGGCAGCCGGTAACTCCCCTCCAACGCCTCAATAATTGACGCTGCCGTAATACGTTCCGGTGAATCACCCAGCAGATATCCTCCCTGCGGACCCTTAACGCTCTGAACAATGCCCGCCCGGCGCAGGGAACCGAATACCTGCTCCAGATACTGCACGGATATTCTGTTTCTCTGCGCAATGCTGCTCAATGCCACATGACCTGATTTCGAATATACAGCCAGATCGATCAATGCGGTAATACCGTATCTGCTCTTTTTTGAAAATTTCATAATGTTTTGAATGCCTCATCCAGATCCTGAATAATATCATCTATATTTTCAATACCGATAGACAAACGGATGGTATTTGGATATATTCCCTGATCCCGCAGTTCCTCCTCTGTGCACTGGCTGTGTGTGGTCGTTGCCGGATGAATGACCAGCGATTTTACATCCGCCACATTCGCCAACAGGGAGAAAATTTCCAGATTATCAATAAACTTATGGGCTTCCTCCTGTCCGCCTTTGATCTCGAAGGTAAAGATACTTGCGCCGCCGTTCGGGAAATATTTCTCGTAAAGAACATGATCCGGATGATCCGGCAGGGAAGGATGGTTTACCTTTTCCACCAGCGGATGATGTACCAGATAATCAACAACCTTTTTCGTATTCTCATTATGCCGTTCGAGACGCAGGGAAAGTGTCTCCGTCCCCTGCAAAAGCAGGAAAGTGGCAAACGGAGAGATCAGCGCACCGGTATCACGCAGCAGGATGGCACGAATATAGGTGACAAATGCCGCCGGACCCGCCGCGTCCGTAAACTTTACACCGTGATAGCTGGGGTTCGGCTCGGAAATCCACGGATATCTGCCGCTCGCCGCCCAGTCAAAGGTGCCTCCGTCCACAACAACGCCGCCCAGCGTCGTGCCGTGTCCGCCGATAAATTTGGTTGCTGAATGAACCACAATATCCGCACCATGTTCAATTGGACGGATCAGATACGGCGTGCCGAAGGTATTGTCCACGACAACCGGAAGTCCGTGTTTATGCGCGATCTCAGAAATGGCATCCAGATCCGGAATGTCACTGTTCGGGTTGCCCAGCGTCTCCAGATAGACAGCCTTCGTATTCTCCTGAATGGCAGCCTCTAACTCCTCAAGATTATGCGCATCCACAAAGGAGGCCGTAATACCGTAAAGCGGAAGTGTGTGTGCCAGAAGGTTCGACGTACCGCCGTAAATGGTCTTCTGCGCCACAATATGCTCACCGGCCTGTGCAAGAGCCTGTATCGTATAGGTGATAGCCGCCGCACCGGACGCCAGGGCAAGTCCTGCGGCACCGCCCTCTAACGCTGCGATCCTGTCCTCAAATACACCCTGCGTGGAATTCGTCAGTCTGCCGTAAATATTGCCCGGGTCAGTCAGACCGAAACGGGCCGCCGCATGTGCGGAATCATGGAATACATAGGACGTCGTCGCGTAGATTGGAACCGCTCTCGCATCGGAGGCCGGATCCGGCAGCTCCTGTCCCACATGCAGCTGTAAGGTTTCAAATTTTAAATTTCTGTCTTTTCTTGCAATTTTTTCTGCCATATTCTATTGCTCCTGTATATTTAATATGATTTAATGCCGCTATTCTGCTTTTGTTTACTGTTTGACCCTGTGATACCTGCGGATTGTTCCGCACTTCGTGCTCTCACAATCCTCAAAACAATCGAAATCCGCTCATTTTAGCCTGAAAAACGGCTAAAATGGCTACTTTCTCATGTTTTGGCGGGTCCCAAAGTCATGAATCGGACCGCAAGCGCTCCATTCATGACTTTTTGACCCTGGTATCATCATACAAACAACGGCGTCGAATAATATCTGTCTCCGCTGTCCGGAAGCACCGCCACGATGGTCTTTCCCTCGAATTCCGGGCGTTTTGCCAAATCTATAGCCGCTTTCAGCGCCGCGCCCGAGGAGATTCCGACCAGAATGCCCTCTTTTTTCGCCAGATATTTGGACCACTCAAACGCGTCATCATTCTCAATCGGAAGAATCTCATCGTAAATCTTTGTATTTAAAACATCCGGCACAAAGCCCGCGCCTATGCCCTGGATCTTGTGCGCTCCGGCTTTTCCTTCTGAGAGAACCGGCGAAGAAGAAGGCTCGACCGCTACAATTCTGATATCCGGATTGTGCTCTTTCAGATATTCACCGGCACCCGTCAGAGTTCCGCCCGTACCGACGCCGGCGATAAAGGCATCCACCTCTCCGTCCGTATCGTTCCAGATCTCCGGACCGGTCGTTGCATAGTGAATAGCCGGGTTCGCCGGGTTCTCAAACTGTCCCGGGATGAAGCTGTTCTCATTTTCCTGTGCCAGCTCGTTCGCCTTCTCGATCGCACCTTTCATGCCTCTGGCTCCCTCGGTCAAAACAATCTCAGCGCCGTAAGCTTTCAGAATATTCCGGCGCTCCACACTCATGGTCTCCGGCATCGTCAGGATGATCCGGTACCCCTTTGCCGCCGCGATGGCCGCCAGACCGATGCCAGTATTTCCGGACGTCGGCTCTATGATCACGGAATCCGGCTTTAATATGCCCTTTTCCTCCGCATCCTCGATCATCGCTTTCGCGATTCTGTCCTTCACGGATCCGGCCGGATTAAAATACTCCAGCTTCACCAGAATTTTTGCCTTTAATCCGAGATCCTTCTCAACATTCACAACCTCCACGAGCGGTGTATTTCCGATCAGTCCCAGCGTTCCCTTATAAATATTTGCCATTTTGATGCCTCCTATAAGTCATATAAGATTTATATGTTTTTGATTTTCTGTATTATATTCCCATAATTCCTATTTGTCAAGTATGATTTAGAAAAAACAGGAATAAAATAATAGGGAGAAAAACAAGGCCATTTCAAATCCCACCGAATTATATTAGATTCGGTGAAATTTTTTATATGAAAAGGCCCGGAATCTCAACAATTCCGGGCATCCTTCACACCTGTTCTATCACACAGCTATGCTTTTTTGCCTCTTTTCCTTTTGCGTCCCTGTCATAATTGACTCCCACCAACAGCAAATTCCCTTCCTGTGGGAAACTCCCGGACGATCATATAATCATTTCTTGCCGTATAGTATCCAATGTAAATAACGCACGCCAGAGAATTTTCATCATTATACTTAAGCGCGGATGTGCATTCTTCATGTACCAGTTCTAAGGTTTCCGCCACAGCGGCACTGTCACGGCAAAGAGTAGCCTCTAACAAATCTTCTGCCTGCCCAATCGCCCGCTCTACTTCTCTCCATCTCCCGCCTTTTGTTGATACACGGAATATCTCGGCAACTTCACGGTTGGGTATATATACCACGCCTGCAGGCTGATCATAAGCCAGATATCCAAGATGAATCAGTAATGTCAACACATCATCCTTATTTTCAAAGGATGTTAAATCATTTTGAAACGTGTTGATATCAATTTTCACACGCTGCCCACCCAGCATCATGATAATAGCATCCTTTAAACCATCAAAATTCTCACCGATATATCTCTTCAGACTTTCAAATGTCTCTGTCTGCGTCCAGTAATTCCGATATTTTCGAAATTTTATGGCATTCATAACCGAATTCGGACTGTATACAGATGTCACATCCTCAAACGAATAACCGTCATACCACTGTTTCATTTCTTCAAAATCCATATGATAAGCAGCGCAAAGTGTCCGCACATCTGATTCGGTAAAACCGACATATTCCGATAATATAAGGGGGTCGGCCATCGTAAATTCCTTAAAATCAGACAACGCGGATTCTGTCCCGAATTTCTTAATCGGAAGAATACCTGTCATGTACGCTGCCGCAACGGTCTTTGAAGTCAGATCCTTATTTTTAAAAAGGTTTCGTAAAAACAGAATATAGTCTTTTTGAAGTTGAGTGTCCTCCTTAAACTCACGAAACAATGCATCCCATTCGTCAATAACAAAAACGAATTTAGCATTTCCCTTTGAAACAACCTCATAAAGAGCCCTTCCGAGATTCCTTGTCGCGGCACCGATACAGTCCTGGAAAAATTCCCTTAATTCCTGTAAAAGAGCATTCTTTATTTCCGAAATTACATTTGTTCCGTTTTCCTTCGCATCCGCAATAAAACCGGTCACATCAAAAGAAACCACATTAAATTGGTTTAGCCTGACTTTAAAACTGTCTGAATCTGCAATCTGCAGATCTTCAAAAAGTGCATATGAATCACAGCTTCTGTCATAATACGCGCACAGCATATTCGCTGTAAACGATTTCCCGAATCTTCTTGGTCTGCTGAAACAAACTAACGGCTTTGGCTTGTCAATCAAATCATTCATATATGCGATCAAGCCTGTTTTATCTACATAGATATCCCTTCGGATCTCTGCAAACTCTTCATTTCCGGGATTCAAATATACACCCATAAATCAGGCGCCCCTTTCACTATTATCATGTAAACTACTCCCTGATACAGTAAAAAGGATAACATATGACTTCCGGTTTTTCAAGTAACGGAACCATTCAATTTTCGGGCAGCATCTGAACGCGAAAATCTCCCGTATCTGTTCTGCAGACGGATACGGACAGCGGATTTTCCGCACCCCACTGCGGATCTGCATCCGCTTTCTTCTTCCGCTGATCATAAAACTCTAAAAACTCCCCAAACAGACATTCCTCCGCTTTTTTCCGGACAGCGGCCGCTTCCTCCAGCGTTTTATAAGTCCCGAGCCGATAGGTCGTCCCCTGAAAATGAATGATTGCCCTGTATTTCCCGCGGTACATATTCACGCCCGTCACACCGGTCGAACTGTCACTGCGAACCTTTTTATTCTGAATCAGTTCCACCGTAGTGCCCGCCACATGAGTTGTCCGGTCTTTCAGTTTTTTCTCCGCCTCCCGTTTCAGGCAGCCGCAGCTGATGTAGCTTTTTCTCTGTAAATCCCCGCAGGAAAGATCAACCTCATTTCCGCAGTCGCACCGGCAATGCCAGATAACGGACTGGTTGATATCCCGATTGTCTGTCGGATACAGGGCTGTCAATATACCGAACCGCTGTCCGGTGATGTCCCGTCTGGGCCGTTTTCTGTTCCGGCAGGTTTTGCAGCTTCGGACGCTTCCATCTTTCAGATACTGCGTCCGCACAAGCACAGTCTCGCCGCAATCACACCGGCATTCCCACACAATCTGCCTCTTTTCTCTTTTTTCTGTCACTCTTAGAACGGTCAGGCTCCCAAAGTGTCGACCGGCCAGGTCATTTGCGGTAAACTGCTTTGTTTTTTCCTCTCTTACAGTCAATTATTTCACCATCTCCTGTTGCGATAAGCTTATATTATTAATTACTCCCGTCACCGTACATAACATATAGTTACTAAACAGCCCCGCCTGACTGTTCAAATCGTCCAATCAGACGGGGCGTTCGTATGAATTTTATTCTTTACTCTTCACGCGATGGGTTTAGTAGACCGTTACGGTCCTGGTTCCGGTGGAACCATAATTCACGCTGGCTGAGGCAGCAGCCAATACCTTATAGCCGCCGGGTGCCGCCGCCTTGATTTCGCTGGCGGAAAAAGTGGCTTTGCCGGCGGAACCGGTCTGCACGCTGGTCAGGGTAACAACACCCACTGTGGTCTTTTTGAACAGACCGCTGTACTTCTGATAGGTCACGGTCAGGGTGGCGACCTTGCCGATTTGAATATTCACACTGCCAGTCTCGCCGTAGACCACGGTTTGATCGGTGATACTGTCCTCGTCAACCAAAGCGTAGCCGTTGGGCAACGTCTCATTGACGGCGGCCAGTATGTCGCCGGCAGAGAATGCAGTGCTCTCACCTTCGATGCCGTTGTCGGTCAGCTCGGTGCCGGCAATGACGGAACCGGTGTAATCCACCAGATTCACAGTCAGGGCAGCATCAGCAATGGTCTCCGTCCCGGCAGTCTCGCCGGTCAGAGCAGCCACCACCTCGTCGGCGGTCAGGGAGCCGAAGATGCTCTCATCATTGCTGTCAGACACCTTGATGTCAGTGATAGACAGGATGCCGCCGCTGGTCACGGTGATGGTATAGGTTGTTGTGGTCGCGTCACTATTACTCTTAGCCTGAAGGTCATAGAACATATCCACGCTGGAGCTGGTAGTATAAGTGCTGGGCGTGGAGCCGTCATTGATGGTATAGGTCACGCTTTCTCCGGTGACAGACCGCAGACCGATCTGCACCTCACGGTTGGTGTTGATCTTGAACACTACAGAAGCGTTTTCGTCAAGATACAGCTCATTCTTCGGGCCGTCGTCCAGAAGATCCGCAACAGTAGTATCATTCATCAACAGACCGCTGGCAGAACTATAGACTACGTACGCACCGCCCGCTTCACTGACGACATTGCCGCTGGCGTAGACCTGAGCCAGAGCATATTTCAGATCGTCCGCATAGGTGCTGCTATTGGTGTCCGCTTCCAGTCCGTTCAAAACATAGTTCCGCAGCTCATAGTAAGAGGGGTTATCCTCCAAATCGGCTTTGTAGACGGTCTCGGCGCTTTCGTCGTTACTCTCGTCGATGGTGTCATAAACACGGAAACCGTCGAAATTAAAGCCGCTCTCTGCCGCATTGCTCAGGTAAATGGTCACGGTGTGGCTGCCATGGGTCAGATCGCTGATGGACGCAATGGGGGTATTATAGGCAGTGCCATCGGGAGCATAGCTCCCGAAATCCGCCATGTTGACATACAGCATCTTCTCAATAGAACCGTCACTATCTGTTACCCGAATCGTCACCTTACCGGAGCCACTGTTGCAGTTGGCAAACAGATCCACGCCGGTGCCGGTGAAGGAGAATGTCAGGGTGTCGGCAACGGTGGATGTGCTGGCAGCAGTGCCTTCGCTGCCGGCGGCATCATCGGTATAAGCGCTGTCATAATTGTAGTTGTTGTAACTTGTGTCCTCGCTGGTGTCGTTGGCAATGTGGGTCTCCTGGATGGAGCTGCCCTTATTGGTAGTATTGCTCCAGGTATCGGTCTCGCTCACAGCCCAAGTCGTACCATAGGTAGCGAAGCCTTCCTCGTAGTAGACCGTGGTGGCGGGGTAAATCGTAACATTTACCACGGCAGCAATTTTGCCTGTGCCACTGGTCGAAGTTCCGGTAAGGTTCACTGTCATGGTCGTGGCATCTGTAATTACACTGGTCGGTGTATAGACGATTTTTTTGCTGTCACTGCTAACCACTGCGTTACCATAAGACGGATAGGTACCAATAGAACTGATCGACCATGTATAATTAGATTCTTTTTCATCTGCACACTGGTCAGCGACATCCAGTTCCACGGGCAGGCCGAAGTCCACTACGTAGTCTACATCTGATAATTTTTCATTCGTCCACTGTGCAACAAACTTGACATGGGTGAAGAGATAGATGCTGGTGTTGGAACCATATTCAATATCACTCTCCACCAGCGACAATTCTCCGCTCAAAGTGGGATACATGCTAGTTGAATATGTTTCGTCTACTGAGTTATAGTTCAGGTAAATATATCCGTCATCATCCTCATATTCACCAGTTGCATCCGTGTAATATGTCACGGCCCAGCCGGTGAAATACCATATTTCTCCATTACTATCTTCATACTGAGTCACAGCAGGATTCAGCACGGTGTACTGATAGCCGATATCCTTCAGATCATCCTGACCCAGCACATAGGATACGCTGTTTTTGGTTTCGTTATCGGTATTGGTCTTGGAAGATGCCCAGTAATAAGCTGTGCTGTCCACAATAGCGGCATCAATATAGGAATCGCCGGCACCCGCCTCATACTCCACATACAGTGGCGTAGGGATTTCCGCAATTTCAATCAGGAGAAAATAGGGATCCTTCTGGCCGAGACTACCGCCTGACTGATAATGCACGGTTAAAACATCTACCATATCTAACGTAATAGAAGTACCTGAAGTCGGAGTATAGGATGATTTGAATGTTCCGCCCGAACCCATGGTTTTGCAGCCCTCGCCGTACACGTTCAAATATTCTGTCTGTCCCAGTGCATTTGTATAGGAGCCATACCTGGATGTACCAGAATAAGCACTCGTTGTATCGTTACAGGCGGCGGCAAGATCAACGACGTAATAACCGGCTGCCGGGACAATTACGATGTAATCATAATCATATAGTGTGTCGCTGTCATACTCGACTCCGTTTGTTGATGCCGCGGTAGCAAGAGTCATTGTCAGGTCGGTCCATTCACTCTCATCCGGAATATTGCCGTTTTCGTCCAAATCGTAGCCGTAGACCGTGACATTCAGCGAAACGTTTCCCTCCTCATCCTTGGAAAAGTAAACATCCTCATCATAGCCACTGCTAACTTCTGAATCAGGAGCCGTCACAGCAGAGACGCTTGTAGTGTTGTTTGAAGTAGTTGTTGTCAGGTTTGCGATATGCCATCCATAATTTTGGTTGATGGTAGTAGAAGAATTGCCATAGGTAGCAGTAAAAGTTTTCTTTGTTTTCACCGTTACGTTATAGGTCGTGTTGCCGATGGTAACGGCACCAGTCCCGGTGTTGCTGCTGCTGCCGGTAAAAGTAATGGTATAAACGTAAGTGGTGGACGCATCGCCCGGAGTCACAAGATAAACAGAGCTGCCGGAGCTGTTGCTATAGCTGCTTCCGTTGATGTAATAATAAGTACTACTATTGTTCCCGGAGGTATAGAATCCGCTGTTACTGCTATAGGAAAAAGCCGTGGCGTTGTTGTTACCACTGCCGGTCGTCGTTGCTGTAGACAGAGAGTATCTTCCGCTGCTTTGGGCCAGACGCAAATAGTATCCTGTGGCCTCGTTGTACAGATAATAGCCGCTGCCTGCGCTGACAACCTTCCAGATGGAATACTCATTGACAGTCGTTGAAGTAGTCAGGTTGCCATTGGAATCAACGGTAAGGTATCCGCTGGAAGTGTCGCCGATCACATAATAGTAATTAGCGCTGACGCCCGAGGCGGCAGAACCTGCCAGAGTATAGGTACCATAAGTCGTGACCGTCGAGGATGCCACTTTATAAGTTGCGATTACAGTGGTTTCGTCGGAACCATAAACGCTTCCACTCGCCGAAATACTCAACTCGGTTGAGCTGGTAATCGTCTTCGTAGAGCTCGCTCCCGTATACAGAGTTACAGAATCGGTTGTGGCCGAGTCAGACGAACCAGAGGATTCCGATGTGTCCTCTTCTGCTTCGTCAACAATTGCTTCTTCGGAGGCTGCAGAAATTGCTTCCTCCTCATCGGTTTCCGTTTCTAATTCTCCTATTACATCAACGTAATCAAGACTCGTCGTTTCCGTGTTTTCAACAGAAGAAATTCCTGTTTCTTCCTCCGTTGCATCAACGTAATCAAGGTTTGCTGTTTCCGTGTTTTCAACAGAGGAAGTTTCTGTTTCTTCTTCCATTGTTTCTATCGCCGTGGCTGCCGTTTCTGTATCACCGGTTGCGTAGACGTTGATCGTCAAACCCAATGCCAGACAGAACACTAATGCCAGGGATAGAACCCGTTTGATGTTCTTTATTCATATAGAACCTCCTGCTCATAATTTTTTGAAACGTGGATACATTTCTATATAAATGCAGGTTCACCCCCCAGCGAGCCTTGCAATTTATATCATTTCAGTTTCTCTGCTCTTCCGTCCGCAAGCTCTGTCACGGCAAGTCTGCGGATTTCCTCTGCCATGCGGCAGAGATACGTGGGAATACCGGTATGAACGCCGGTTTCCGCCACAGCCATGGCCATGCAGCTATGGCATACATTTTTGTTCCGGCAGCTCTGACATACACCGGACAGGCGAATGTCATTGGTCTGCTCTACGACGCGCCTCCACGCCTTGGAAAAACCCAGCGCCGCCACATCCGCGTTTGGCGTCGGCACCATACCGCAGGGGAGCATATAGCCGTCCCAGGTGATCCAGAAGGAGCCGCGCCCAGCGGCACATTTCACTGTTCCGTCCACGGGGTCTGTGCAGCTTTCATCCAGACCGGGAGCCGGGACAATACCCTGCGCCGCCTGTTCCAGATAAGAGCGATACTGTTCAGATTCCAGAGAAAAACGCTGTTTCTCCACACTGTAAAACGCCGTCTCCTCCGGGGTGAACCGGTTTCCGCAGCCAATGCTGTCCGCATCCCGCCGAATAGGCGGGAACATATAGGTTCCCATCTCCAACAGCAACTCGCGTTCCTTTGCGAAACGAATGATATCCTCCATGTCGATGGCGTTATCAGGCGTCATGGAAGCGTTCAGCTTCACACGGATTCCCGCATCCAACAGTCGGTCAATATTGGCCGACACCTGCCGATAGACATTTCTCCTGCCGCAAAGCCGCTCGTAAGTTTTATCATTGGCCCCGTAAAGTGTGATATTGATACGTGCCGGAGGGTGATCGGTCAGCCAACTCACCACATTCTCAGAAATCAGCGACCCGTTGGTGTTAACAGAGATCAGCAGCCCCTTAAGATGCAGATACTCATACAGTTCCCGAAAATCCGGCCACAGAAACGGTTCGCCGCCGGTCAGCAATAAGAACAGCGCTCCGGCATCCACGGCTTCATCTCCAATACGTTTCCATTGATTCATGGTCAGAATCGGTCTGCTATGCGCCGCTACCTCCTCCGATGTCTTCCGGACATAGCACATCTTGCAAGCCAGATTGCAAACCGGAGACAGTTCAAATGTGCCGCTAAGCGGCAGTCTGTCCCGCCGGGCCCTGGCGTTGAGGCAGGCGGTGATGGAACGGTTATTGTCTGCCATTCGCTCCCTCCTTTCTCAATGCCTCGCACAGAGCGTTAACCGCTCGAGCATCCGGGGTGCAGCGCAGCCGGTAGACGGGAACGGCAGTGAACAGTTCTATCACCAGATCGCACAATCGCTCTACATCCTCAGTTCGGCTGTGGTCTATCGAGATTTGCAGCATCAGCCTGCGGAACACCTCAGCGGATGAAACTATATCAACCCGGTTCTCCGCTGCCTGCTCCAACAGAACGATGGCCCGTATCGGCTCGTCTCGGCATACATAGTACCCGGAGGAACCGGCATAGGGAGAGCCGTAGGCCCGCCAATCGTCTGCCTCTTTCGCCACAATTGCCCGGTCACCGTTGATAACGGTGCTATCCATGTGTTCCCGCCACAACTCCGCCTGGGTGCTCTTACCAACCCCGGAATCACCGGTGAACAGCAACCCGCCAAAGGGTGTAGCTATGAAAGACGCATGGAGGAAAAAACGGCGGTGTGCTAAGAGAATCTGCTCCATGGGAATGTAAATCATGCATCCTCGGAGTGCCGCAAAGCGATAAGACAAACCCGGATGATATCGCACCGTCACTCGGTCAGCCGCCGGGGAAACCGTAACCTCTGCGTCCGAAACAGATTCATCAGGCCAATACTCCACGGCAACATCACATGTTCCCTCTGCTGCTGCCACGAAGGGAGCAATCTCCCTGTCCGCACGGGGCAACGCCGAAAGCTGCAAACAAAATTTCAAACCGCCGATGGAAAGCGCTGTCTCAGACATCAGGAGAGGAATATCTTGTTATTATCTTGTCCGTCCCAATAGCAATATATCTCGTATTGGTTGTCAGTCAGATATGTCTCACAGGTATAACCCTGATTGTTGGACGGATTAGATTCCAGAAAATACCCTAAACTTTGAACGGAGGAGACAAAATCTATCCCATCGCTGCCGCACCCCGCTGCTATACTTTGAGACAATTCATAGGACTCAAAGTACAGGTCAGGCGCTACATATTTCTTTTTCATGTCTATCAGATCCTTTCTACCTATTTATATTTATTGATAAATCCTGACTGCAGCAACTTCACCCATCAGAGTGTCGTCAGAGAGCGTGTAACTCTCCCCTGCCGCCAGACTATCTATCATCGTTGTATAGGACGTTCCGCCGAGATACTGACCAGCCATATCACAGTGATAAACCACCGTCAGATTCGTCAGGCCGCTGTCCCCCATATTAGTGATAATTGCATCAGAACCGCTGACCGTGACCTCAATCATATCGGACATCAATACGTCCTCATCTGTATATTCCTCCGATGTGCAGACCAGCGAGGTACAGGTCACATCCGAATCTAAAGTCTGATTCTCCGTATCAAAAATCTCCGCCGTCGCTCGCGCAGGGAGGTCGCTGACTGTGAAATAAACCTCTGTTCCATCAGACATAGTGGCAGTCAACGCCGCATGCACCAGATAATTGTCTGAACTGTTTGTGACTTCCAGACTGGCTATGTTCTCTGCATACTCACCTTCGCAGTCAGGATTAGGAATGGAAGATGTATATACGGAACTTAACGTCAGTGCGGCGGATTCCTCAACCTCAGGAAGTATTCCTTCTGTTTCTTCATCATCCTCGATATCCGAAACACTGCTTACGACATCTTCTGCATCAGAGGAAACGCTCTGATCATCGGGGCTTCTGGAATGGATCATCATTACAGCAACCACAACAACAATTATCACAAGAATCAATATTGCAAGAACCGCTTTTATATTGCTCCTGCCTCTTCTTTTTCTTCTTCTCTTCGAAGTCTTTCTATTCCTGCTCATAGAAGTCCGCGCTCTCTCAATTTATCAAGAAATTTACTGACATCCTGTTCTGCCTGTTCTGGCTCAACCTCGTATTCATCCAACAGACAATTGACTAAATCCTCAAATTCGCAGCCTTCCCTGAGTTTTTGCACCAATAGTTCTCCACTGTCCGTCAATGTAATCAGGCCGGGATTATTCATGGCTGCCTTTCCGGTCGGGATCAGCAGTATTTCACCTGCGACATGGCGAATCACCAGCTCATTGTCAATTTTCATTCCTCTGATACCCCAAATCTCTAAACAAAACATTGGTTTAAATAAACAAAATCGGTTTCATTTGTTCTATCCGACCACTGTTCATATTTCGCAGAGTAGATACCTCTGCGAAATAATAAGCTGTCAGATATAAGAAAATGCAGTTGTTTTAGCATATCAACACAAGAATGCATTGCTGTCACAGGCTGATCTGAGGTATTCGCCGGAACCTGTATATTTGGTTTCCGATCCATGTGATTTGTTAATTGAAAAGAAAGAAAATACGTTAGATTTATGAATACCACATTTTGATTTCAAAGTGGTATTCATGCACAAAAATACAAGATAAAATGGCAATATTATTATAGAATATGCACAATTTTTAATTGACATTCATAAACAGATGGTGTAACCTAGTATTAGCTTAGAATACACATGGTGGGTAAGAGTGTAATGATCTTAATCCAATAAATCATTTAGAGAAAATATGTGTATTAATTACATTTCGCAGAGGTATCTACTCTGCGAAAATGCTATGTTCTTCTGCTTTTTCTAAAAAGCAGCGGTTTCTCAAGATTTTATAAATTCCCTTACACATTTTTTTGTAAAAGAATTTTTTCAAAATCGTATCATCCAGTTTCAGAAAAACGGATTGCCTTTCCTTTAAAATACAACACAGGTACCGAAAACCTCTCGGTACCTGTGTCGATAATCTTAAAGCTATTTCTATTAATAGATACATAACATACTCAGGGATTTGCCTGCGGAATCCGTGCCATAAGTTCCCGAATTCGGTCAGTCGATTCCAGCAGATCCTCCGCAATCTGATCCACGGAACGCCCCTTCCTTATATGGTGCTCAATCTGGGAAATCAACTTGTGTTCCGCTTTCTGCTCTGCCGCCTCAGCTTTCTGCTCCGCCAGCTGAAGCCTACGCTCAAACGTATAATCCAATGTCATCATCCTCTTCACCTCCGATCGCCTGCTCTTCAGAAAATCCTCCAGAATATGGTTTTTAATACATTTGTCAAATTGCTATTCTTCCGGGCATTCGCAGTCAAAATTGCAGTAAAATAACCTCATTACACAAAAGGAGGTTGACTGTTATGCCAAGAAGAGGCGAAAATATATTTAAACGAAAGGTCTCTTATTACTGTGACAAATGGCTGGATCAGCACAAAACAGCCATAAAACCATCAACGCAATCAAAATACGCTATGATTCTTGATCGCTATATCAAACCCCGGATGGGAAACTGTCATCCGTCGGCTTTATCCACTCAGATCATAGAAAATTTTAAAGCAGAGCTTTTAAAAGACTATGGTCTTTCGGCAAAAACTGTCCGGGATATCCTTATGGTCTTAAAACTGGTGCTTACCTTTATCCGGAAAGACATGCCGGGCGCGATACCGGAAATCGACATCATTTATCCGAAAATACCGAAACAGGAAATGAGGGTTTTGACAACGGAAGAGCAGAAAATACTGGTTGATTATTTGAATGAAGAAATGGATTTATGTAAATTCGGTATTTATCTGGCGCTGACAACCGGTCTGCGTATCGGCGAACTGTGTGCTTTGCACTGGAGCGATATCTCTCTGTCATACAGGACGGTCACTGTTTCTGCCACCTTACAGAGAGTAAAAAATTTTAACGACGCCAACGGCAGGAAGACAATTCTTTATTTCGGCAGTCCGAAAAGCGACTCTTCATCCCGGACGATCCCGTTAACCGACCGTATCGTCATGCTGTGTGAACAGTTTATGCCGGACGATATCGATACGTTTGTATTGACAGGGACTGCAGATTTTATGGAGCCGAGAACCCTGCAGTATCGGTTTCAGCATTATATGAAAATCTGTGCGCTTGAAGGTGTACATTTCCATACCCTGAGACATACATTCGCGACCCGCTGTGTGGAAGTCGGGTTTGAGACAAAGAGCCTCAGTGAGGTGCTGGGTCATGCCAGTACCACGATTACATTAAACCGCTATGTTCATTCTTCCATGGATTTAAAAAGAGAAAATATGAATAAATTATCTGCGGCCGGTTTCTGATTTATTTGCAGTCAGATCGCGCCGTCGTATAAAGAAAAGCCCGGAGTTGTTGAGATTCCGGGCTTTTTCGTGTCAAAATGTGCGGAATTCGCATAGCAGGCAGTCCTCACTCCGAGCACGAATTCGCCACCGCTTCCGGTTCGGGTACAAAGCTGTCAAAAATGAACATGTCAAACATATCATGTGCCTGCACCAGCTCCTGCTGGCTCTTGATCGTCCATGCAGCCGTCTTCGCGTGGAATATCCTGCGGCAGATCCGGAAACCGCGTGTTCTCTTATCCTTGTGGTTATACGCGATAAAATCCGGCTTTGATAAGAAATTAAACCAGAGGTTTGTCATAAAAATCTTAATCAGCATCGGGACTTTTTCTTCACAATACTTAAAATCCATAGATAACTGGCCGCGCAGAACCCGCGGCATGTGCCTGCGGTACCACAAAAGCGACAGCGGATGAAAGGACTCCACACAGTAAACGCCCGGATAAGACCGGAGCAGAGCCGCCGCCGCACGCGTCGTCTTGCGGTAAACGGAACTGATCTTAATCTCAATAACCATTGGTACCTGACCCGCCACAAGATCCAGTACATCGGCAAACAGCGGTATCCGCTCATCTGACTGTCCCAACGGATAACTCACCAATATCTCATACGGCGTCTCACTCACCTGCAGGTCCACGCCGGCCATTCTTTTCAGATCCGGATCGTGAAACACAAGCAGTTGCCCGTCCGACGACATCTGTACATCCAGTTCGATCGCAAATCCGGCATCTATCGCTTTCCGAAACGCAGCCATTGTATTTTCCGGCGCGTCGCCTTCATTGTCAAACAAACCGCGATGAGCAATCAGAACATTTTCAAACGGTTTCATTCGCTCTCTCCTGCCCCGTCCCGGACAGGTCATCGCCAGAAATAAAGCACCGCATCCGGCAATAACGCAAATAATAATGATGATTGCTTCTTCTAAACCGTTCATACCTTTCCCCCGCAGCAGACAAATCATTTATCTGCAGAAAAACATCAAAATCAAAATGATTTCGCCTGAAAGATCATAAAAACCAATCTGTTTAAAATCAACATCTAATTTCATTATAGTGAACACTCATTAGAATATCAAGATAAAAATAATAATTTCTCACTTGTAAATTCAAACCATATATGTTATCATTTCTTTTATTCGAATTATCTTACACCGTTCTGAATGATCTATGGAATATAATACCTTTAAAGAAACTGTCCTGCGCCGTCTGGCCGACGATATCCCGAATCCGAAAAAGATTACCGTGCAGTCAATCTGCCGCAATAACGGAGATGTTCTTGACGGTCTCGTCATATTGGAAAATGGCGTCAACATCGCACCGACACTCTATCTCAACTATTACTACAAATCCTATCGGACAGGCACCTGTTTTCAGGAAACCTATGAGCAGATTCTGAAACACTATGAGGCAAATAAAACCACGGAAAGTATTGATGTGAGTTTTTTTACCGATTTTGACAAAACCGAATCCAGAATCGTGTTTAAACTGATCCATTATGAGAAAAACAAAAAGCTTCTGCAGGATACGCCTCATATTCCGTTTCTCGATCTCGCCATCGTGTTTTACTGTTACATTCCTCTGGATCCGTCTGTCGGAAACGCAACGATCCTGATCCGCAGTTCTCATCTGGATCTCTGGAATCAGACAGCCCAATCGCTGTATCCGATTGCCCGGAAAAACGCCGCGCGGCTGCTGCCGCCGAAGTTTCATAACATGAACAGCCTGATGGAAGAGATGCTTCAGCTCCGTCCTTATCCAACCGTCATGATTCCGGAGGATCCTCTTTATCCGATGTATGTTCTTACCAACAGTCAGAGCATGTTCGGCGCATCCTGTCTGCTCTATGACGGTCTGATCCGCTCTCTGGCAGATCGATTTCAATCTGATTTCTATATTCTGCCCAGCAGCATTCATGAAACGATCCTGATCCCGGCCTCCTGCGACAGCCGGATGAATGATTTCTCCGACATGGTCCGTGAAGTGAATGAAACACAGGTCGCGGATGAAGAAATTCTCTCCGACCACGCCTACTATTATTCCCGTGAACAGGATCGCATCACCTTTACATCCGAAACATAATCCGAAAAAAGAGCGTTGCAGATCCTATGGTCTGATAACGCTCTTTTCTTATTTCATCCTTATTTAACTGTCTTCAGTCTTGTCGTCCGCGGTTTTCTCCGTTTCACTGACGTCGGCTTTCTCTGTTCTTCCTCCGCCTCTTCCTCCGCCAGCGCTTTTTCCATGCGAAGGCGCAACAGCATCTCTTCTTCCTTCTGTCTCTGTTCTATGCGTTCCTGCTCCTCCCGAAGGCGCCGCTCCTCCTCCGTCCGTCTGCGTTCCTCCTCGATCAATGCTTCATAGAGCAGCGCATACCGTTCGCAGGAAACCTTCCAGGAAAAATCCGCTTCCATCCCTCTCTGAACAATACCGAGCCATTCTTCCGGATACTGATCATAGACCTTAAAGGCGCTTCGCACCATAAAAAGCATCTCATGCGCATTGTAATTATGGAATGAAAAACCGGTACCGGTATGTTCAAATTCGTTATAAGGCTCCACCGTGTCCTTCAACCCGCCTGTCTCGCGGACAAGGGGAACCGTACCGTAACGCAGAGCCATGATCTGACTTAAGCCGCAGGGTTCAAACCGGGAAGGCATCAGAAAGGCGTCGCAGGATGCGTATATTTTCTGCGCCAGTTCCTCGGAATAACAGATGTTGGCGGAAACCCGCCCCGGATATTTGCCCTCAAAGAAACGAAGCATGTCCTCAAATCTGTGTTCACCCGTACCGAGAACCACAAACTGAATCCTCTCATTTCCGAGAATCTCATCCAGAATATAATCCGCCAGATCGAAACCCTTCTGATCTGTCAGCCGGGATACCATGCCGATCAGGAATGCGTCCTCCCGCTCATCCAGTCCGAGTGTTTTCTGAAGATCCGCTTTGTTTGCATTTTTGTAGGAAATGATATCGCCCTCATAACGGGACGCAATGTGCTCATCCGATGCTGGATCCAGCACTTCATAATCCAGTCCGTTCAGAATACCGGAAAGACGGGAATCTCTGGCCCGAAAAAGGCCGTCCAGACCCTCTCCGCCCTCTATGGTCTGTATCTCTTTCGCATAAGTCTCGCTGACCGTGGTGACAAAATCCGAATAGACGACGCCGCCCTTTAACAGATTGGCCTGTCCGTAGCTCTCCAGTGTATCCGGCGTAAAATACTCTGCCGGCAGTCCGGTCACATCCCGGATCGCGTCGATGTACCAACGTCCCTGAAACTTCAGATTATGTATGGTAAATATCGTCCGGATATGATGATACAGTTCCTGCTGTCTGTACTGCGCCTCCAGAAAAACCGGGATCAGCCCGGTCTGCCAGTCGTGACAATGGATGACATCCGGGAAGAAGTCAATGATCGGCAGGATCGTCAGTACCGCCTTTGAAAAAAAGGCGAATTTCTCCGCGTCCTGATAAATCTCTCCGTAAGGCGCCGGTCCCGCAAAATAATAATCATTTTCGATAAAATAAAACGTAATGCCATCTTCTGTGAGCCGGTAAACCCCCGCGTACTGTTTCCGCCAGTTCAACTGAACTTCGCAGGACGCAAGAAATTCCAGCCTGTCACTGAATTTTTCCTTCATACACAGATATTTCGGCAGCACTACCCTCACATCATGCTCATCTTTCGGAAAATACTTCGGCAGTGATCCCGCCACATCCGCCAGTCCCCCCGTCTTGATAAATGGCGCCGCCTCAGATGAAGCAAATAAAATCCGGTTCATAATACCCCCTCCAAATATAGAAATAAACTCCGCATCCTTTATATCATCTGCATCATCATATGATCCAGACTGCTGTCTGTTCCATCATACAACATTTTCAGCCGGGACACCAGAGTTATTTCATTTTTCGGAGATAGCTTTTATCCGGATCGTATATACTATTTATCTTTCCGTTTCATTTACAGGCCATTTCCTTTTTATAATCCAGCCTGATCTTGTCCGCGATCAGCGCAATGAATTCCGAATTCGTCGGTTTGCCTTTTCCGTTATGTATGGTGTAGCCGAATAATTCATCGATCGTATCCATCTTTCCTCTGCTCCACGCCACCTCAATCGCATGACGGATCGCGCGTTCTACCCTGCTCGGAGTCGTCTGATATTGTTTCGCTATCGTCGGATACAGTATCTTCGTAATGGAATTCAGCATATCTATATCGTTAACTGACATGATAATCGCTTCCCTCAGATACTGGTATCCCTTAATGTGTGCAGGCACGCCGATCTCATGAATAATGTCTGTGACGTCTTTCTCCAGATCATGCTTTTGCTGCCCGATGCCATTTGCATAAACGCCGCCCTTCCCCGCATCGACCGATTTTTTATTAATATGATTCTTCATAAACCGGAGTCGGCTGACCAGCGTTTCCTGATCAAACGGCTTCATCAGATAATAAGTCGCTCCCAGACGAAAAGCATCCTCCGTCACATTCTCCTGCCCGATCGCACTGATAATAATATAGTTCGGCTGCTTCCTGATTGTCTTATCCTTATTCGTTCGATCCATGACGCCGAGCCCGTCCAGTTTCGGCATGACAATATCCAGAAGTACAATATCCGGTTCTTTTGTTCGTATCACCTCACAGGCTTCCTCACCGTTTTTTGCCGTTCCGACCACATTTAATTCTTCCTCTCTGGAAACGAGATCAGTCAGTATCCGAAGCGTATTTTCATTATCATCGGCAATCGCAATCTTAATCAATTTACCCAACACCCCTATCTAAGCTTACATTTTTTGAGCGGACAATAGAAGTATAGACAAATTGACCTGCTTATTTTGTCGAATCCTGTCGACAAAAAGTAACTATTCTCTATCTGTGTAATTAAGACGCAAAAAAATGATCAATGAAATGATCAGAGCAGCGGAACAGTCGATCATAACATCCGTAAACCGGCCGGCCCGGCCGGCGACAAACAACTGATGAAATTCATCGGAACAGGCATACAAAAAAACGGTCAGCACAGACGCGCCGATCCACTTTCTTTCGCGAAGCCCGGTCACATGCCATGCTGCCAGTAATGTAAAATAAAACAATGTATATTCCGTTATATGCGCTGCCTTTCGGATTGGTGTACTCACCCTGTCCAGAAAAGCAGCAGAATCTATCGCCGGATCCCATCGAGTCAGAAAATCCAGCAGCCTCAGCGATAATCCGCCGCTTAAGCGTGCGGATTCATCGCCCGGCTGCGCCGAAAAACAAAAAATCATGATGGCAACAGCCGTCGGTAAGATCCAGATGAGGTATCGGTTAAATTTCATGTTGACTTCCTCTTGTTTTTCAGGGTTCCAAAGTCATTTGGTCTCTATGATACAACACAAAACCGGTATCTGTCAAACAGACACGGTATTTGCTTCTTCTTACTTTATCCTTCTTTCAGCATATCTTCGATAAAGATAGCATATCCCTCCAGAGGATCTGATACAAACACATGGGTGACCGCGCCGATGATCTTCCCATTCTGCAGAATGGGTGCTCCCGAAAAGCCCTGTATGATTCCGCCTGTCTGTTCAATCAGTTCCTCATCGACAACACGGATCCGAATACTCTGATTCGCCTGTGCGGCATTCAGATCTACGCTTTCTATCTCAATATCACAGTATTTCAGTTCCCCGTCCAGTTCCACAAGCATCTGAGTGGAACCTTCTTCCGCTTCCTGTTTATAGCCGACAGAAACAGGCTCAACATCATTCAGTTCATCCGGCAGACCTGTCAGTGTCCCGAAAATACCGTTTTCAAGATTTTCTTCTATATTTCCGAGTTCTCTGCTCTCAGCATAGCTGATCTGACCCACCAGTTCCCCCGGAGTACCCTTTTCTCCGCGGATAATACTCAGTATGTCTGCCAGATACAATGTCCCGTTTTCCATCTCAATCCGGCTATCCGTATCTGCGTCACTGATACTGTGTCCCAGCGCACCGAACTCTCCGTCCTCCGTCACATAAGTCAGTGTTCCGATTCCTGCCATGTCGTCCCGCACCCATACGCCGATCTGATACCGGCCGTCCGTATTCTGAGCCGGTGTCACCTTACATTCCGTTATTTCCCCGTTCCGCCTGACTGACAGCGTCAGCGCCGTTCCGTTCGAAGTGGATACCGCCCCGACCAGTTCCTCCTTCGTCTGTATCTCCGTTCCGTTAACCGCAACAATATAATCACCCGCTTTTAACGCACGTTTTGCCGGGCTCACCGTTTTGCCCTGAGACGTCTCCACCTCTGCCAGATCTACCACATATACACCCGCCGTCTGCACATAAATTCCGACCGGGATACCGCAGGGAATCACCTGCTGCTCTTCCACAATGTGAACTGTCACATGTTTCACCGGAATCACGCCGAACAGACGGCATTCCAGTTCATAGGAGCCGGATTCGCCCGTTCCGACAGTTCCGGAGGACGTCACCGCACCGCTCCCGCTCATTACCGTTTTCGTCACAGGCAGAAAGCTTCCCAGTGAAACAGAATCTCCGCGCGCCACCGAAACGGAGTCCGGAATATATGCCCGCACAGAACACAGGGAAAAAGCAAGGATACAGAACAGATACAGATAAAAAAATTTTTTTCGCTGCCTTCTGTAAAAATAAAACATACGCAGTCCCCGCATATCGCCTGCCTCCATTTCTTTCATAATCACTTTCAGAAATCATCCGGTCTCCCCGCGGAGCGCTTATATTTCACAGGACGATCTTTCCTGGTGAAATACAAAAAGGATGCTCTTTTCAGGCACCCTATTTAGTATATTTCATTTTCGGTTTTACACACTGTATGTTCTTACCGCATCTGCCATATCTTTCATCTCACGCGCCGTCTGCAGCACGGATTCCGTGATTTTCGTACCTCCGAGCATCCGTGCCAGTTCCCGAATGCTCTCCTCCCGGTTCAGATCGTTGATTCTGGAAATCGTAGACAATTCCTCCGAGGTTTTTTCAATCAGAAAATGCGAATCAGCCATGGCCGCGATCTGCGGCAGATGCGTGATGCAGATGACCTGATGATTCAAAGCGGTCTGCTTCATCTTCTCAGCCACCCGCTGCGCCGTCCTTCCGCTGATACCGCTGTCGATTTCATCAAAAATCAGTGTCTCAATCTCATCATTCTCAGCCAGCACCGTTTTTATGGCCAGCATGATCCGTGACAATTCTCCGCCGGAAGCAACCGCATCCAGCGGTTTAAGAGGTTCTCCCGGATTCGTGGAAATCAGAAAGCGGACGTCATCCCACCCGTTCTCCGTATAATGATCCAGTCTCTGAAACTCCATCTCCAGCCTGACATCCTGAAAGTTCAGCGAAATCAGTGCGTTTTTTATTTCTTCAGCAAAAACAACGGCAGCCGATTTACGGATATCAGAGATCTCTCCGGAAATTTCGCGAAGCTTCTGTTCGCTTTCGGATAGTTTTGCCTCAAGCTGCCCGCGATATTCATCATAATGCTGCAGCCGCTCTGCCTCCGCCTCTTTTTTCTCTTTCTGTTCCAAAATAATTTCAATCGTTTTTCCGTATTTTGATTTTAAATGATTGATCTGATCCAGACGGGACTCCGTTTCGGCAAACAGTTCATCCGAAAATTCAAAATCATCCATGTAACCGCACAGATCGCGGTTAAAATCATTGATCAGACTGTCAATCTCCTGCAGCTGACCGGCAAGCGCATCAACCTGCTCATCGTATTCCGACACATGCAGCAGCGCACGAACAGCTCTCCCCGATGTGTCCGAGATACTGCCGGCTCCGTCCGAACACAGTTCCCTGCACTCTGCCAGAGCGTCCAGAATCTTTCTTCCGTTGGATAACCGCCTGAAGTCCATCTCCAGCTGCTCATCCTCTCCCGGCCGCAGCTGTGCCTGTTCGATCTCATCAATCTCGTATTGCAGGAAAGAAAGCTCCCGTCTCTGCTGTTCTTCATCCAGGGAGGCCTTCTCCAGCTGCCGTTTACACTCCGCCCAGGTATGATAACAGGAAGCAAGCAAACGCTTCCTGTCTCCCAGATCACGTTTCGCCCAGGCATCCAGATAGCGGATATGATTTTTTTTCGTAAGAAGAGACTGATGCTCATGCTGCCCGTGAATGTCGATCAGCAAAGACGCAACCCTGCGCATCAGCGACGCGGACACTGTCTCTGAATTGATCCGGCAGACACTTCTGCCGTTCGCCGTCAGCCGGCGTGTCATCACGACCTGACCGTCCTCCGGGAATACATCCATCCCGCGCAGTGCCTGAATCTGGGCATCCTGTTCCACGGAAAATGTCAGCTCTACCAGCGCATACTCCGCCCCCTCGCGCAGCATATCCTTCTGAGCCTTTTCTCCGAGCGCCAGATTGATCGAACCGATCAGAATCGATTTGCCGGCTCCGGTCTCTCCGGACAGGATATTCAGCCCGGAACCGAAGTTCACCTCAGTCTCCTCAATCAGAGCAAGATTCTTCACATGAAGATTCAGTAACATATTGTTCCTTTCCACTCTCTCATTTTACAGGAAACGGCATTCAGCCGTTTCCTTCATTATAGAACCTTTTTCAGCCTCCGCATCAGGGCAACAGTATCCTCAACCGTCCGCACGGCGCACATGATTGTATCGTCTCCGGCAATGCTTCCCACGATCTCATGGCAATTCATCATATCAATGGCCGCCGCCACAGCCATGGCCATCCCTGACACGGTACGGATCACCAGAATATTCTGCGCCATATCTATGGAAAGCACACCGTCCTGAAACACGCGGCGATATTTTTCGCTCAGTCCGTCCTCCGTATCCGAAATCAGGGCATATCTTTTCTGTCCCCCGTTCAGGGAAATCTTTGTCAGCTTTAACTCCCTGATATCACGGGAAACCGTGGCCTGTGTTACGGAAAAACCCTCGCTGTTTAAGATGTCGCAGAGCTCCTCCTGCGTATCCACGTTCTGCCGCCGTATGATTTCCAGTATCTTCGCGTGACGTTTTTCTTTCATTGCATTCCTCTTTCATGCAATCTGCTGCTTTGAAACCCTCTACTTTTCATGATACTACGGATTGCTCCGCTCTGCGAGCTCCCGCAATCCTAAAAACATTCGTAATTCGCACTATCGTGCTTCTTACTCATGTTTTTGGCGGGTCTCAAAGTCATACAATCGGATGCAAGCATCCATTGCATGACTTTTATCCCCTTGGTATCATGACATTTTTTTCCTCAATATTTGAAGGAAGCTCAACTGATCCAGTCTCATGACCTGCGCATACACATCCGTCTTTTTCACCTCGATGCGGTCTCCCACTTTCAGATGAATAAAATGATCTCCGTCGAAGGTCACCTCCGCCTCCTCGTCTTTTTCCAGTCTGCGCTTTGACAGGATAACTTCAACCCTCGCGTCCGCGCCTACGACGATACTCCGGGTTGTAAATGACTGCGGATTGATCGGCGTAATCAGCAGAAGCTCCGACCTGGGATCAACGATCGGACCGCCGGCGGACATACTGTATCCGGTAGAACCGGTGGGTGTGGAGATGATCATTCCGTCCGCACTGTAGGTCGTCAGATATTCCCCGTTCACCATCAGAATCAGATTGATAATCTGCGCGCCGCCCATCCGATGAATGACAATATCGTTGAGCGCCATCGTCGGCTCACGAACCGAATCCTCACCCGGACAGACGCCCTCGATCATCATACGGCTCTCCACCTCATACTGATCCTCAAACAGACGGTCGATCGCCTGAAAAACTGTTGTCATATCCAGTTCGCACAGATACCCCAGCATTCCGAGGTTCACGCCGATCAGTGGGATGCCGATCCGCGCCATATCACGGGCCGCCCGCACCAGTGTGCCGTCACCGCCGAGAACAATAATGCAGTCTGCTTCCACATCTTTATTCTGCAGATATCTCAGATGACGTTTTCCCCACTGTGACTTATTGCTCACATAAAAGCTGCTCTTTCCACCCTTCGCCTCTATATAATTCTGAATGGAACGGGTGACGGACAGATCTCTGTCCCTGTGTTCATTTGTGATGATGAAAAAACGTTTCATAAATCTAATCCAGATCCGCGTGCGCCGCTTCGACCACGGCCGCAGCATGGATCTCTGCCTCCTCTGTATCTGCCGTCATGTCTGTGTGCCCATCAGGGTATGAATTCTGACACACAAAAGCCGTTTCACCGGAAACAGTCTGTCCGGAAGACTTCTTCATAATATGTATGAGGTACTCAATATTCCCCTCCGGTCCCTTGACGGGAGAATAATCCAGATGCAGGACCGAAAAACCAGTCTCCCGCACAAAAGATATGATTCGCTCCACGACCTCCAGATGAACCTTCGGATCGCGAACGACCCCCTTTTTCCCGACTTTTTCCCTTCCGGCCTCAAACTGAGGTTTGATCAGACAGACCATCTGCGCGCCGTCCTTCAAAAGCTCTCCGGCCGGGCCGAGCACCTTCGTCAGAGAAATAAACGAGACGTCCACGGAGGCAAAATCCAGCTGTTCCCCGATATCCTCCGGCTTTACGTAGCGGATATTTGTCTTCTCCATACAGACCACCCGTTCATCCTGACGCAGCTTCCACGCGAACTGACCGTAGCCCACATCCACAGCATAAACCCTTGAAGCGCCGTTTTGCAGCATACAGTCCGTAAATCCCCCGGTCGAAGCGCCGATATCCATACAGACCATCCCTGTCAGATTCAGCCCGAACTGTTCCATCGCCTTCTCCAGCTTGAGACCGCCGCGGCTGACATATTTCAGCGTACTGCCGTGAATTTCAATGGAAACCGACTCATCAAAGGAAGCTCCGGCCTTGTCCTCCCGCTGTTGGTCAACGAAAACATTGCCCGCCATGATCATGGCTTTCGCTTTCTCCCTGGAAGGAGCCAGATTTCGTTTTACAAGAAGGATATCCAGTCTCTCTTTCATTGCATTTCATCTCCGTAAGCATCCGTAATCTTCCGTGCGATATGTGCCGCATCCAGTTCCAGATTCTCCAGCAGCTGTGATACCGTACCGTGAGGAACAAACCTGTCGTCAATACCGAAACGCAGCAGAGAAACATCTGCTTTCTCAGAACAAAGATAATCGCCCACCGCATCGCCGTAGCCGCCGCGAAGTACATTCTCCTCCATGGTCACGATCATCTCATGCGTCTTCCACGCCTTCCGTATCGCCTCCCGGTCGATCGGTTTGATAAAGCGGACATTGACAACAGAACAGGAAAAGCCCCGCTCATGCAGCAGTTCACGAACTGTCAGCGCCGTTTCCACCATACTTCCCACAGCAAAAAGGACAATCTGCCGTTCCTCAAAGATCCACTCACTCTGCCCATAAACGATCGGCGCACGGTATTCCTTCAGACCGTCATACGCCTGTCCCCGCGGATAGCGGATGGCCACCGGCCTCTCAAAGCGGGAGCAGAACCAGAGCATATAGGCAAGTTCCCATTTGTTTTTCGGAGCCATGACCGTCATATTCGGGATAACGGACAAAAAAGACAGATCCAGAATACCCTGATGTGTCTCTCCGTCCGCCCCGACCAGACCGGCACGGTCAACCGCGAAGGTCACCGGCAGATTCTGAAGACAGACATCATGTACCAGCTCGTCAAATCCTCTCTGCAAAAAAGAGGAATATACGGCAAAAACGGGATGGAGTCCGGCCGCCGCCATCCCTGCGGCAAACGTCACGGCATGTCCCTCCGCAATACCGACATCGAAGAAACGATCCGGATATTGTGACCGGAACCGGCGCAGTCCCGTCCCGTCAGCCATAGCCGCCGTCATGGCGACAATCCGGTCATTTTTCTCCGCGATCTTACAGATTACGGCTGAAAAAACATCTGTGTAATTCGGCTTCTTTTTCTTTTTCAACGGCTCACCGGTCGCCACGTCAAAGGGTCCGATCCCATGGAAACGGTTCGGACGCAGTTCGGCGGGAAGATAGCCCTTTCCCTTATCCGTCTGCACGTGCACAACCACCGCCCCGTTCACCTTTTTAGCTTCTCTGAGGATATGCAGCGTATCCTGAAGATTATGTCCGTTGACCGGTCCCAGATAGGTAATCCCCATATTCTCAAAAAGCATTCCCGGAATCAGCAGCTGCTTGACACTGCTCTTTGCCTTCGTCATACGGCGCGCCACACGTTCCCCGTAGGGCAGACGGCTCAGAGAATCATGGACGTCACTCTTAAACTCCTGATAAGCATCCGACATCCGAATCGAGGCCAGATGCCGGGAAACTCCGCCTACATTCTCGGAAATAGACATCCGGTTATCATTCAGCACAATGATAAAATTCGTATTCAGATTGGATGCGTTGTTCAGTGCCTCATACGCCAGACCACCGGTCAGGGCGCCATCCCCGATCACGGAGACAACACTGTATGTCTCCCCCAGAAGATCCCGCGCCTTGGCAAAGCCAAGCCCCGCGGAAATCGACGTAGAGCTGTGTCCGGTATCAAAGCAGTCACATTCACTCTCCGACCGCTTGGGAAAACCGCTGATGCCGTCCATCTGCCGGAGATGATCAAACTCATTCTTTCTGCCGGTCAGAATCTTATGCGTGTAAGACTGATGACCCACGTCCCAGATCAGCTTATCCTCCGGAAAATCCAGCATCAGATGCAGCGCTATGGTGAGTTCAACCGCGCCCAGATTCGAAGCCAGATGTCCGCCGGTTTTTGATACATGTTCCAGCAAAAAACTCCGGATTTCCCCCGGCAGCTGCGTCAGCTCCTGCGGTGATAATTTCTTTATATCATTTTCCCCGTTGATTAAATCCAGAACAGCCATATTCCCCTCCGAACTACTTTTCTCTTCGTATCAGATATTTCAATAACTCAATTAAAAAATCATTTTGTACAGGAAGCTGCCTCAAAACATCGATAGCACGCTTCGAAAGCCTCTCCACATCCTCTGATGCGGCCTCAAGTCCCCGCAGCGTCACGTACGTCGTTTTCTGATTTTTCTCATCGCTTCCGACCGGTTTCCCGATGACCGCCTGATCTCCCGCCACATCCAGAATATCATCCTGAATCTGAAATGCCAGCCCCACATCCACCGCCGCGCGCGCAATCATATCCTTCTGGCTGTCGTCAGCTCCAGCCAACACCGCACCGATCAGCATGGACGACTCAATCAAAGCGCCGGTCTTTCTGTCATAGATAAAATCCAGTTTATCCTGATCTATCGTCTCTCCTTCCGCCTCGACATCCGCCACCTGACCGCCGAGCATACCGTAGATTCCTGCGCCCCGCGCGAGAATCCTGAGTGCCTCTGCCGCACGCGGGTTCTCCTGTTCCTGCTCCAGCGCATTCAGCACCGTCTCATAAGCCAGATTCAGCAGACCGTCCCCCGCCAGGATTCCCATGGCCTCTCCGTAGACCACATGGGTCGTCTTCCGTCCCCGACGGTAATCATCATTGTCCAGAGCCGGCAGATCATCATGGATTAGCGAATAGGTGTGTATCATCTCTATGGCGGCCATAAACGGCTCCACGATCCGGCCGCATCCCCCGAAAAGCCGGTATGTCTCCTGCATCAGCATCGGTCGCAGACGCTTGCCGCCCGCAAGGAAGCTGTAATTCATCGCCTCAATCACCGTTTTCTGGTATCCGCTCTCCTCCGGCAGATATCCGGTAATAATTGCTTCCACTTCAACGGTTCTCTCAGATATTTTTTCTTTTATATTCATCACACGCCTCCGATCACATCCTGTATACGCTTTGTATCTCCCGGATATCCGAAAACCTTCCGGTCATTTATGACGGAGAAAAAATCTCCTCCGTGCCGTCCTGCGCGATCACCATCATCTTTTTCTCTACCAGATCAAGCTTCTCATTACATAGGCGGATCTTCTGCATGCCCTTCTCGTACAGGGAAAACGCATCCTCCAGAGAGACCTCCCGGTCGTTCATATCCGCGAGTATCCCGTCCAGATCGGCAAAAAGCTCCTCCAGCGTCATCTCTCTGTTTTCACCAGCATCACCATTCTGTACAGTCGCCTGTCCTTCCGTAAATTCTTCCATCATGTCGCCCTCCGATTTTCCATCGTTTACACTTCATGCGGCATTCCTGCACATCTTCCGCATACTTCCTTTTACCGGTTCGAATCCGTGCCGCCGTCACTCTGACATCTTCTCCGGCCTGTCATTCGCACAGACCTCATCCACGACCGCGAAAAAACTCCCGTCCAGCATATAAGCGTGAACCCTGTCTCCCGGATGCAATCCCGAAGTCCCATGCACTCTGCTTCCTTCCTCCGTCGACAGATACGCGTATCCGCCCTGCAGCTTTTTCAACGGGGAATCCGCATCCAGCGCCGCTGCGTACAACTGGAGCCGGTGCCGCATCTGCGTGATCATCTGCTCCATCCGGTTCTGTATGCGCTCGTGATAATCCGCCGTCATCTGCCGGTTTTCCAACAAACGGTTCTTCGGATTCAGGACCTCCAGGCGCAGCTCATACTGCCGGATCCTCGCCTCTGTCTGCTCCAGTTTATCTGAAACAGCCCGGTTCAGCGCCAGACGGCCGGCGTCGATCTGCTCCAGAAGGCGCCGGATATCAAACACAGCCAGTTCCGCCGCCGCGGACGGCGTCGGTGCCCGCAGGTCAGCCACATAGTCCGCAATCGTCGTATCCGTCTCATGTCCTACCGCGGATATAATCGGAATCGGGCAGTCAAAAATCGCTCTCGCCACAATCTCCTCATTAAAAGCCCATAAATCCTCGATTGAACCGCCGCCGCGCCCGACAATGATCACGTCAACGCCCCGTTCCTCCAGAGCGTGAATGCCGTTCACGACGGAGGCAGCCGCTCCCTCTCCCTGCACCTGCGCCGGATAGAGTATCAGCTGCACAAAAGGATTACGCCGGTGAGCAATATTGCGGATATCCTGCACCGCCGCCCCGGTGGGCGCCGTCACCACGCCGATGCGGGACGCATACTTCGGAATCGGCTGCTTATACTCCGGGGAAAACATCCCCATCTCCTCCAGCTCTCGTTTCAGCGCTTCATATTTCTGATACAACAAGCCGGCTCCCTGCAGAACAATCTCCTCCGCATAGAGCTGGTATCTTCCGTCTCTCTCATACACGCGGATCGAACCGGACACAATCACCTTGTCGCCCGCCTTCATATGAAACGCAAGCCCTTTCATCCTCGATCCGGCAAACATAACCGCCGACAAGACGCCCGACGCATCCTTCAGCGTAAAATAAATATGCCCGGAAGAATGGTATTTGCAGTTTGACACCTCACCGCTCACATAAATGCGGCTCAACATAAAATCCCGGGCAAACATATTTTTAATATAGGCATTAACCTGCCCAACGGAATATACACTGCCCGTCATACAGACACCTCTATCCTATCACAAACAACCGGATGCCGTTTACCGAAAATCATGATTCTGCCGCGGAATTTCGCAACGCATCATCATCTGCATCCTCTGACGTCTCAGGCACCAGCTGCGCCAGAATACCGTTCACAAAGCCCGGCCCGCGGTCATCCCCGTACCGCTTGGCCAGTTCCACCGCCTCATTGATTGCAACGGAAACCGGTATATCCTCCTCATAATTCATCTCATAGACCGCCAACCGGATGATTGCCAGCTCCGCCTTTGCCATACGGCTCGTCTTCCATTTTCTGGCGCGCGCATTGATCAGCTCGTCGATCTCAATAAGATGCAGAGAAATATCCCTCGTTTTTCTGCTGATATAATCGATATCCTCTTCCGGCGCCTGAATCTCTTCCACGCTCAGCTCCAGCTGTTCCTCCAGCTCTTCTCTCGTGTAAAACTCCGCCCGAAACAGGACCTTAAAAATCTGTTCTCTGATTTCTCTCCGACTCATGTATTCCTCCCCGTCTGCTGATAATCTTTCATGATAAACGATCTTACCCTTTTGACGCTCGAATCATAGTAATATGTAGTATAACAAAAATTCGTGTATTTGAAAACTCTTTCGTATATATTTATTCTCACTCTGTTGCAAAGAATCATCACATGATGCAAATAAGATTGCATGCCGCCAGTGAAATTCCTACGGAAAACAACACCATAAAAATCGACCTGATTCGCGTACATCTCTTCCAATATACATTGAGCAGGCACAGCGCCGCCGTAAACAGCAGCATCACCGCTGCCGGCCATTCTTCCGATGAAGCAATCACCATGTTCTGGTAAAGCATGGACGCCAGAACACTCAGAAGCAATCCGGCCACGATCGGACGGATATATCTGCGAATTGTCTGAAAAATATCCAGATTCGAAAAACGTTCATACAGATAATTGACTGCAGAAAAGGTGCCGCCGGACGCCGCCACACTGCATGCAAAACCGCTCAGAGCCACCGCATATCCCGCCCATACGGATCGGCCTGACTGATGTCCGAGGATATATCCGACACCGGACAGAATCTTACACAGAATAGAACCCGGCAGGGCATTGGCTACCGAAACAATCTTCGAATAGAAATCCTCATAGCCGACCATACCCGTATTGACAAACAAACCGTTGGCCACCGCCAGATAAGCGTCTCCTCCGCCAAAAGACATCAGCGCCGAGACAATCCCCTTTCCGAGGAAACTGAAAATATCCGGATACAAAACCATCGCCGGCAAAGAAAAAACAACCAGAAATAACGCCCAGCAAATCAGCTCTCCGGCCAGCTTTCGAAAAGACTGCCATGAAAACGGTATTTTCCCCTGAATGTTTCTGCGCACGCCGTAGACTGCCAGAACAATCATCATAATCCGAAGGACAAGAAGAAACCCGGGGACAGAGATCAGTTCCATCTCGCCGACACAGAAGCAGTAAAGGACAGAGATAACGGCCGACACAAAGAGTCTCCGTTTATTAAACTGACCGTTCGTATAAAATATAATAAAAAAGGCGATCAGAAGAATATTGACGGTGGAAACATCAAAAACCGGCGTGCGGTCCACGCCGAATATCTGATACAATTCTTTTCCCGACGTCAGGAAAAAAACAAGAAACATAAAAAACAGACCGCTCTTCGCGTTTTGATTCTTTTTACATTCCGCATATGTACCGCGGGCGTATTCGATCAGCATAAAAATAATATAAGCCGTCACACCCGCGGACGCAAAAAGGATCTGCCGCAGGACAGCCTCACCGGAGGCATTGATCAGGGAGACGATCAGAACCGTCAGGAAAGCACCCGGCAGCGCCATCATCAGTGCAGCCAGAATCATACCGGAAATCCCGCAGATTCTGCGGCCGATACCCGACGCAATCTCTACCGGAAGCGCCCCCGGCGTAATATTCGCCACGATCACATTTTTTATTAAATTCGTCCTCATCCACCAGCTGCCGTTCTTCCGTGACTTCTTCCTCAATCACCGGAATCAGGGCAGTACCCCCGCCGAATCCGATGCATCCGATTTTAAACATCACGGCCAACAGTTCTCTCATCTGTTTCTTTTTCATCTCTCTGTTATTCTGATAACGTTTGTCCGCACATCTCCAGAAGCTCCTGCTCCGAAATCACCGGTACACCGAGGCTGCGCGCCTTTTCCAGCTTGGAACCCGCATTTTCACCGGCAACCAGATAACTCGTCTTTTTACTCACGCTGCCGGTACATCTCCCGCCGTTTTCCTCTATAAAATCAGCGATCTGTCTGCGTCCAAACCGCTCCAGCGTCCCCGTCACCACGATCGTCAGACCTGCCAGCGGCTGATTGACCGCCGTCCCGGCAGCGCCTGCCGCAGGTTCATCCGCTAAGAACATGCCCGATGCAGACAGATCCGTCGACGACGCAGACGGATCCCCCGCCGGCACACCCGGCGCCGATACATCCCGTGCAGCATCGACCTCTGTTGAAACACGAACACCCATCTCCTCCAGCTGCCGCAGCATATCCGTATTGTGCGGTTCCTCAAAAAATGCGCAGATGGAACGGGCTGTAATATCGCCCACATCCGGGATCAGTACAAGCTCTTCCGTCGATGCCTTCGCCAATTCCCAGAGGCTGTTGTAATGCCTCATGATCTGCCGCGCGGAAATCCGACCGACATTGCGAATCGCAAATCCGGTCAGCAGACGATACGGTTCATTTTGTTTAGAAGCCTCAATCGAAGACAAAATCCGGTCCGTATTCTTCTCCCGTCCGAGAATCCCCTTCTCAATCAGTTCATCCCTGTATTCATGCAGGCGGTAGATATCCGGAATGCTCTTAATATATCCCTGTTCTGTCAGACTTTCAATATATTTCGATCCGAAATTTTTAATATCCATCGCGTCCTTGCCCGCAAAATAGGCAAGTGTGCGCAAAAGCTGCGCCGGGCAGGAAGGATTCTCACAGTAAATATCACTCGTATCCTCCTCCCGAAGCAAAAAAGAACCGCAGACCGGGCAGACAGTCGGAGCTTCGTATTCCCGGCCGGTCTTCTTCGTCACACGAACGATCGCGGGTATGATCTCGCCCTGTTTTCTGCAGATCGCACTGCAGCCCTCCGACACACCCATTTTCCGGATAAAGTCTATATTGTGCAGGGTTGCTTTCTGCACATTCGTTCCGCAAAGACGAACCGGTTCCCGAAAAATCGCCCGAAATGTCATTTTCCCGGTGCGTCCGACATTCACCTCGACCTGATCGATCACAACCTCTTTCTCCTCCGGCGGATATTTGTAAGCGATATGTCCGGCCGAATATTTGCTCCCCGCCGGGAAATCAGCACGATACGCAATCTGGTCAATCTTTACGACCGCACCGTCAATATCATAACCAAACGACCCTCTGGCATCTCCAATCCTGTCAATCGCCGCCAGAACCTCCTCCGGCGCGGAACAGATCGTATGCTCCACCGCGGCAACCCCCATCTCGCGCAGCAGATCCAGCGCCGCCGCATGGGAGTCCAGCAGATCCGCACCATTGTCATAAGCATCCTGCACATTGAACACCAGCATCCGCAGCCCACGTTTTTTTACAACACCTGAATCCAGCTGGCGCAGCGTTCCCGCGGCCAGGTTACGCGGATTGGCAGCCGGGCGTTTTCCGGCCGCCTCCTGTTCTTCATTAAACCTGTCAAAATCCTGATGAGACATATAGACCTCACCGCGCAGCTCCACATACCCCGGCAGATCAATCTGTTTTAATACATCCGGGATCACCAGCGCATTCTGCGTCACATCCTCGCCGACCAGCCCGTCGCCGCGGGTCTCGGCCAGTAACAGGCTCCCGTCCTGATAGCGCAGGCTCATGCTGAGTCCGTCGATCTTTTTCTCCACACAGAAACGGGCGTCCGGGTGCATCTGCCTCACCTCATTCACCCAGGACACCACCTCATCCGTGGTAAATACATCCTGAATGCTGAGCATCGGGACATGATGCGTCACCTCAACGCCTGCCTCCCGCTTCGCGCTGCCGCCGATCTTCTGTGTCGGGGAATCCGGCGTTATCCAGTCCGGATGTGCCTGTTCCGTCTCCTTCAACGCGAGCATCAGACGGTCATATTCAAAGTCACTGATCTCGGGTGCATCCTCGTTATAATAACGATTCATATGGTAATCAATCGTCTTTTTCAGTTCGTCATATTTCTGTCTCTCGTTCATGCCAGTCCTCTGTCGTCAATATCTGCCTTCAGTGAAAAAACAATAGTTTCTTTTTTATATTTGCAGTATCGCACATATCCGTTCAGCAATCCTTTACATCTTCATGTTAACTGTCCGACAAGGGATCGCTGTAGGAATCTTCGATTCGCCGGAACAATTCCCGTTTCTCCCGATCCGTCAGATCCCGGTATGCCCCGGACGGCAGATCATTCAGATATACATTCATGATTCTTACCCGGACCAGCCGGACAACCCTGTATCCGAATACCTCGCACATCCGGCGGATCTGACGATTATATCCCTGCGTCAGGACGATGGAAAAAGTGCGTTTTCCTGTCCTTTTCACCCTGCATTCTCTGGTAATGACGTCCAGTTCCTTCAGATAAACGCCGCCGCTCATCCCTTCCAGAAAAGCATCATCAAACGCCCGGTCTGTCGTAACAATATATTCTTTCTCATGGTAATTCCCTGCCCGCATGATACGGTTAACCAGATCTCCCTGATTCGTCAGCAGAATCAGCCCCTCCGAATCCTTATCCAGCCTCCCGATGGGATAAATCCGTTTCGGATAATTTATGTAATCAATGATATTGTTCTTTTCCCGTTTCTGCGCTGTACACACAATACCCCTCGGCTTGTGAAACGCGAGCAGTATCTCTTCTTCCTCTGCGGCCACCGGTTTTCCGTGAAAAAACACGGACGTACCCGCGTTCACCCGGTCTCCGGCCACAGCGACGCGTCCGTCGATCCGGACATTGCCCGCCGCGATTTCACGGTCAGCCTCGCGTCTGGAACAGACGCCGGCCCCGCTTAAATATTTGTTGATCCGAATCCCGTTCTGCTGATGTTCCGTTTCATTCATTTCTGTTATCCTTAAATCTGGCAAGTTTTTTTAAATTATCTTCCTCAAAATCCACCATATCCCTGGCCAGCTCTGTCGCGTAAACACCGGCATCCTTATACTTGTGGATGGCTTTTTTCAGTTCTTCCGCGCCGCGCCGGTTGCCTTTCTGCATCAATTCAGCCATATGTGACGTGCTGTCCGTGACAACCGTCCGCATTTTTACCGCGGATTTCAGCATTTTTGCAGCCATCGGTTTCGTCTTCCCCGCCTCTTTGCCGTTCTGATTCAGGCGCTCACCGGCTTTCTGTTCAAATTCACGCATCTTCCCGGCTTCCGCATGCAGTTCATAAGCAAATTCTTCATCATAAACATCTTTCAGAACCTGCTGAATGGCTTCCACACCCATACCTGAATTCCTGCAGATCTCATGCAGAAGACGATCTTCATCATTTTCGCTCATAAGATACCTCCTGTTTCATCGATGCATGCCCGACGCTTATCCGCAAACACGGTTCCATCAGACATACATTTCTGTCCATCAGTATCTCCATGCATAAAATGATCTATACAGGTGCTTTCTTCCATTAATAACCGGAAATGACTGCTGACGTAGCGCGCCAGCAGTCAATAAAAGTCGTCGAATATCCAGCCATCTGGCCATGCAAGCACAAGGTGAATTGCCGCATAGCGGCAAGAGAAGGTGGCCCGGGCCATGTCCGTCTATCTGTCTATTCACGACACTTTCATAGTAACTTACATACCGGCCAGCACATCCGTCCGTATGTATCCCGTCTGCCCGTTCCAGGTCACCTTCGTCCATCCCTCACTGTAACTGGTCACAACTGTCACACTCTCTCCCGCATAAGCCAGACCGATGCGTTCGGAACTCTCACTCATAGATGAACGGATATTCACGGAAGCCGTCAGTCTGATCGTCGATCCCTCTGTCAGAGATGTCGACGACACAGCCGCCGCATCCGCCGAAATATACTCAGTCTTAATATAACCGACAATCTCACCGGTCTTCACCTTCGTCCATCCGTCCGATGTGACGGCAAGCTGACGGATCTGGGAGCCAGCCGTCGCCGAAGCGAGAACCGCCGATGACTCGTTCGGCTCCTGACGGATATTGACCGTATCCGTCACATAGACCCATGCCTTGTTTTCTGTCTCCGTTGTCTCCGCCGCATCTGTCTGTGCCTCTGCCTCCGCAGCGGCTTCCGCCTCAGCCTGCTCCTCAGCCGCAGTCTCTTCCTCTACCTGCTGCGTCGCATCCTCAGTCTTCTGCTGCTGCGCAGTCTCATACTCCGTCTGCCATGCACTGACCGCGTCCGCAAGAGTTCCCTCCACCAGTGTCCGCAGAGCCTCATCCTGCTCCAGCGCCTGTTCATAGCTGGTCTGCACACCGGCCTGAAGTGCGATCACGTCTTCGCTGGCTTCATATGTCTGAATCAGCTGAACGATTGTCTGATCCAGCGTATACTCCTGATACAGCAGATTGAACGGACTGTATGTGTTATCAATATAAGCGGAGCCGTCGTCATTTATCCGTACATAAAAGAAATCCATCCCGGGCGCCGCAGTATCAACACCGTCAAACTTCACCTCGAAAGAAGCGGAAACAATATACGCCGACTCGTCCTCCCCGGTCTTGGTATAGCAGACGATATTCTCATAGTTCTCCACATAAGCGCTGTACATCTGAATATATGATTTCTCCGAATCCGACATCGGATAGGCATACTGCAGGATATTCTCAACATTTCCTTCCGCATAGCACGCATAATAATCGGCAATCAGCTCATTGATCTGTTCATGCGCATCCGTCTCATACTCCTGTGAGGAGACCGGTTGTTCCAGATTCTGTGCCTCCAGCTTCGCGGCCCGCTGTCGAAGCCCCCATCCGAGCAGCGCAAGAAGAACAATGATCACCACCACCACAATCACGATTATATGCAGATTCTTCCTGGCGATCTTCTGTACTTTTTCCTTTTTGGCGGCCTCCGCATCCACACTCCTGCGTTTCGTTTTCTTTTTGGAGAGCATCTCATCCCTGATTTCGGATCCCTCTGCCATTTTCGACTTATCCCGCACGGATTCATGAGAAATAAACTCCAGGTCATCCAGTATATCAGGCTCCGATTTCGCGTCCTCATTTACTTTCGGATCCGACTCCGACCCCGCCTGCTCATCCTCTTTCGGTTCTGAAACTGCCTCCTCATTCAATTGCGCTTCCGGATTTGCTTCTGCTCCCGGATCCGTCTCATTCATATACGGCTCTTCATCTGAAATCTCTTCTGATTCCGGCTCAGTATTTGCTGCTTCTTTTGATTCCTGTTCTGTTAATTTATCCTTCTCAAAGTCTGACATATGCGATACTCCTTTAAAATAACTGTATTTAATGTGCCAAAACTTATATCTAAACGAATTTCACCAGTCATGGAAAGATTTTGTGACTGGTGAAAGTAATTCTAGCATAAACAGAACGTTTAATCAAGATTGCTTTGCATACTCGCGG
>Ga0192243_10045_pt1 | contig 54235 bp, 42 predicted proteins | sample Koala_Koa27_K3_FD_131233 | JGI IMG/M metagenome (GOLD analysis project Ga0192243, IMG submission 131233) | Enriched cells from koala feces incubated with labeled cellulose particles, San Francisco Zoo, California, United States - Koala_Koa2-7_K3 ... | reverse complement strand
ACAGGGAATCCGGACTCTTCCAGCCATACGCCTGTGAGTTTGAGGAATGGGATGTTGATCAATCCGTTCCAACTCTTTTTCCTGATAACCGCCTGCGAAGAAACAGTCAGCTTCCTAAGGTGCGGATAGGAAAGGGGTTTTTTACTGATGGCCGTTTGGGACGGGGTTGGGGTTTGGGAACATTTAGTCCGTAGGACAACTTTCTTGTTTTTCTGAGAATGTTGGGCATAACATAAAAATTAAAGGATTAATAAAAGAAAGGCAGGTCTCGCCCAACATTCTCTAAGCATAAATAAATCCATGCCACAAAAAAGTCTCGGGACTTGCACCCGTAAGCCTGCCTTAATTTCTTGATGAAATGTGCCATACTGAAAGATTTTTTATAAATTAGAAAATATTGGGTACTGCAAATATAAGTAATAGTTTGAAACTCCTTATATAAAAGGAACACTTCTTCCCATTATGAGCTATTCTTTTATCCCGCAGGGATTATATGTGAATAACCGCGGGATGCATATCCCGTGGCCTAAGAAGTATCTCCGGTCTCAGCCCGGAGGGGTGAACTTATATCCAAGTCTCTTTTTTATCTGGACACCCTTCTTGACCCCCTTCCGGGGCTCGCTGTAGTAGTGTGATGTCTTTACCGTGGGATGTGCATCCCACGGTTATTCACATGTAATCCCTTCGGGATAGAGGTTGCTTTAGGATGTTGGGTAGTTTTGTATAGATAATAGTTATTGAAAAGGTGTTATAAAACTATGTATTAAAAAACATGTGGTATGAGGAATGTTTTATCTTTGTAGGATTAATCCAAATCATTTAACTTATGGGAAAGAAGTATAAATACGAAGAAGTGAAGCCAGAAGGCATGGTGGTTCGTGAGCCTATGATGGAATATAGTAGGTCAGATAAAAATGCGCTCCTTCCTCCACCTACGGAAGAAGAACTAAAACACTGTATAACCGGAGATGAATTAATAGAATATATGTATGACCATATTCATAACCTCTTTAATGGAAAATGAAGATCATTTTTAATGAATTAACCAAAGCCTACCTTAGCGAACTAATTGACATATTATACTATAATCATTATTTTAGTATTGAAGAAAATGCCAGGGAATATGTACGTTCTTTAGTCCGGGAGGTCGAAACGACACACCCATTAAGACGGAAACGAGAATCCCCGAAGTATTTTTACAGATATGGTAATAACCTTTGGTATGCTACTTACCGGAAGAATAAACGAACTACGTGGTATTTCTTTTTTACTCACCATGAAACTAATATTTATATCATTCGTTATATAACTAATAATCATGTAGCGGGGCATTTGTTGGAGTAAACTGTTGTAAAACTATGTATTAAAAAACATGTGTTTCAGAGAATGTTTTATCTTTGTGGATATAATCCAAATCATTTAACTTATGGGAAAGAAATATGAATATGAAGAAATGAAGCCAGAGGAAAGGGGAGTTAGTGAGCCGATGATGGAATACCTTGCGAAACCAAAATTATCCCCTGCTTTGACAGAAGAAGATATGCAGGAGTTAATAACCGGAGATGAACTAATCGAATATATGGATCACTTTATTGATGAATTATTCGATAAGAAGAAATGAGAATATTCTATACCAAAACCGTAAAATACTACCTTAGCGACCTTACAGAAATCTTATACTATAAAAATTATTTCGGATTCAGGGAATCGGCTAAAGAATATATCCGGCTATTAAGGACAGAGATAGAAACAACGATCCACCTCAAAGTTAAAAGGGAAGCTCCTGTATGCTTTTCCCGTTATGGAACGGATTTATATTATATCTGCTGCCGGAGGAATAAACATACAACCTAGTATGTGTTTTTTAATGAATATCCTGAGGATGTGTACGTTATTCGATATATCACTAATAATCATGTGGCGGGACATTTATTGGGGTAAACTGTTTAAAACTAGTGTGTAAACAGTGTGTAGTATGAGATATGTTTTATATTTGTGGGTATAATCCAGATCCTCTAACTTATGGAAAAGAAATACAATCACGGGCCGGAGAATCCTGAATATGGTAAAGTCTCAGAACCAGTTATTGCATATGGGAAAGACCAGGTTGTTATTGTCCTATACCAGTATACCATACATGAATTAAGGAAAATTTTGACCGGGCAGTCAAACAGGTGGAAGCAGGACAAATACTATCCAGCGAAGAATTAAAAACAGGTATAAGAAATTATAGGCAGGGGTCGCAGGATAGGAAGAGCCTATGGATAATAGAAGCTATATTATCCAGATCCAATAAAATAGTCTCTTTTAAAACAAATTTGCTTTGTTTTTCTTAAAAATATTTATAGATTCGTGGCTTAAAGGATATCTAATACTAATATGCAGGCTGGAAAAATATTCTTAAATGATAAGTTTATCTTATCTTTAATATTGTTGAACTCAATTGTTATTTTTGTACAGGAGTTTAATGGTATACCTCATTTTGTATATTATTTAGATAATATTTTTACTCTTCTGTTCTTTATAGAGTTAATCACAAAACTGAATTATTATGGAGTAAGGAATTATTGGAAAAGTAATTGGAACAAGTTGGACTTTGTTTTGATTACTATTGCATGTATTTCTTTATTGCTTGATATATTAAATTTCCAGCATGCTGTTTCACTGGAATTTTTAACCACGTTAAGGGTGTTACGTCTTTTCAAGTCTTTCCGGTTAATAAAATTTGTACCTAATATAAATTCCATAATAGCAGGAGTGAATAATGCAATTAAGGCCTCTTATATTGTAGTATTGGCTTTCTTTATCCTTTTGTTTATAATCTCTGTATTAACCTGTTCTTTGTTTAAGGAAGTGGCACCGGAGTATTTTGAAACACCTCTACTTTCTCTTTATTCCATATTCCGTATCTTTTCGATTGAAGGATGGTATGAAATTCCTGATTTAATTGCAGAAAGAACAAGTGCCTTTGTTAGTTTTCTTTCAAAACTTTATTTTGTTCTGATCTTGTTTGGAGGAGGAATTTTAGGGATGTCTCTTATTAATTCTATTTTTGTTGATGCAATGGTGAGCGACAATAATGATGATTTGGAACGAGAGATAAGGTCGTTGTCAGAAAAAATTGAATCTCTTACAGAAGAAATTAAAAATATAAAATCTAATATCTAATAGCGATGGACTTTAAAGATGTGATCAGACAGTTATCAGACCGGGTAGCTAAAATGAAGGATAATATCCAGACAGAAGAAGCCACGAAGAATGCATTTGTTATGCCTTTCATTAATGCTTTGGGGTATGATGTTTTTAATCCTATGGAAGTATTGCCGGAATTTGTTTGTGATATTGGTACTAAAAAGGGTGAAAAAAATGATTATGCCATTATGGAAGAAGGTGAGCCTATTATGCTCATTGAGTGTAAACATTGTTTGCAGGATTTAACTTTACATGATAATCAGTTACTCCGGTATTTCCATGTGTCGAAAGCCAAATTCGGGATCTTGACTAATGGGATTGTATACCGGTTTTATACTGATCTGGAAAAAGAGAACATAATGGATAAGAAGCCTTTCTTTGAAGTTAATATGTTGGATATTAAGGATGATCAGATTATGGAATTGAAGAAATTCCATAAATCTTATTTTGATGTAAATAATATAATGAATACTGCTAATGAGTTGAAATATACAAATGAATTAAAGCAGTTATTGTCTGCAGAGTTTGCGAATCCTACACCCGACTTTGTGAAGTATTTTGCTAAACAGGTGTATGATGGAATGATTACTCCTAAAGTGTATGAGCAGTTTGAGAATTTGCTTAAGTCGGCAATGAACCAATGGAAGAATGATATTGTAAATGATAGGTTTAAAGCTGCATTGAACAGTAGCCAGGGTCGAGATACTGCCAAAGAAAAGCCTGTTGAAGAGGCGATTGGAAGTGAAGAAGAAAATCCATTGATAATAACTACCGAGGAAGAATTGCAGGGTTTTTATATTGTAAAATCAATTCTGTATGGTTGTATAGAAGATATAAACAGAATTCACCATCGGGATACTCAGTCTTATTTTGGTATCCTTTTGGATAATAATAACAGGAAACCTATTTGCCGGTTACATTTTAATGGTGGTAAAAAATATCTGGAAACCTTTGATGCGGAAAAGAAAGGGACCAGGCATCTGATTGAATCACTGGAAGATATTTATAAGCATGCGGAGCTTATAAAGATGACAGTAAAGAATTATCTGGAATAGAAATAAAAGCATCTTATAGGTATGCTATTCCGGAAGTTAGCCTACCTATAAGATGTTTTTGTTTTATTGCTTTGTAACCACTATACTTAACATATATGTTAAAGAAAACACTGCCAAACCCTGTAAAAACAACTTTGCAAATCCACTCTCAGGCAAAAGTTGAGTTCTATGCTAATTACCTGAAGCGTTATTTGCGCATCCTGAATCTTTCTCCTCATATAGAAAGGATAAATATATATGATGTCTTCTGTGGGATGGGAATATATGAAGATGGGGGTAAGGGAAGTCCGGTGATTGCCTTTGATGCCATTAAGCTACTTCGTATCCATGAACCTTCCGAATCGGAAATCCGTTTGATAATAAATGATAAGGAGAGAGAGAAAGTGGAAGCTGTAAAAGCCTATATCGGGGAAAAGAATAAGGGATATTGTGAGGTGACGGATTATAATCTGGATATAGAGACAATGTTTCAGATCGTAAAACAGCAGGTATCCCAATCTTCCCGGAAAACCCGTAATCTTATTTTTATTGATCCCTACGGTTATAAAAATATAAAGAAGGAGATGTTATATGACCTGATGGCAAATGGAAAAACAGAAATTATTCTGTTTTTGCCTATTTCTCATATGCACCGGTTCACCCGCAAGGCCGTTCAGGATCAGGAAACAGAGCAATACCGTCCTTTACGTGAGTTTGTATACAGTTATTTTGAAGAAGACCATATCATTCGTACCCAGCAGGTAGAGGTCATGGAATATATCAACTATATAAAAGAGGCTCTGAAATATGGGGGTAATTTCTATACTACTTCTTACTATATAAAAAGAGATGCAAGTAATTATTTTGCCCTTTTCTTTATGAGTTCCCATATCTATGGATTTCAAAAGATTTTAGAAGTTAAATGGGAGCTTGACACAGAGGCGGGGCGGGGTTTTAAGTTACCGAAACCGCATGCCGGAGCTGGATTATTTGATGAGCACTTTGAAGAGGAGTCGAAGAATAAATTGGCAGAGGTCTTAAAAAATATCCTGCTGAAGGCTTTGGAAAGTCCTATTACCAATAAAGAGCTTTATCAAATTATTTTACGGAATGAATATCTTCCTAAACAGGCTATTACTGTGTTAAAAGAAATACAGGAAAGTAATTCCGGATTTAAAGTCGTAAATTTGCAAAATGGTAAACCGCCTAAAAAGGGTGCTTTTTATATAGACTGGAAATATTATAAAGAAGAATATCCTAAGGTAACATTCCTATTAGAAAAGAAAAATGAAAACAACTAAGATAGAATGGACAGATAAGACATGGAATCCGGTAACAGGATGTTCCAAAATATCGGCAGGTTGTAAAAATTGTTATGCGGAAGGTATGTCTCAGCGATTAAAAGCGATGGGGCAACCTAAATATAAAAACGGATTTGACCTGGCCTTACATGAAAAAGTATTGGATGAGCCGCTTAAATGGAAAACTCCACATACTATTTTTGTGTGTTCGATGAGTGACTTGTTCCATAAAGATGTTCCTGACACGTTTATAGAGAAAATTCTTTATACGATTGAGGTCACTCCCTGGCATAGATATCAACTACTGACCAAAAGAGCCGATCGGATGGCTGCGTTTTTTCAAACTCACCGGATTCCTTCTAATGCCTGGTTGGGTGTTACAGTAGAAGCATCATCTTCCAAATCCCGGATAGATGATCTTCGAAAATTGGATGCACCTATTAAGTTTCTATCCTGTGAACCTCTTTTAGAGGATTTAGGAGAAATGGATTTAAGCGGTATTGATTGGGTTATTGTCGGTGGAGAGAGTGGTAACAGGGCACGTCCTATGAAAGAAGAGTGGGTTCTTTCTATTCAGGAGCAGGCCTATTTGCAAAAATGTTCCTTCTTCTTTAAACAGTGGGGAACATGGGGTAGTGATGGGGTGAAGAGGAGTAAACAGATGAATGGTAAAATGATCAAAGGTAGAGTTTATCAGGAGATGCCAGTATTATAATCAAGAACTAACAATCTTTCCTTTTATGATGGCAGAACCTAATGTCCGGTGATGAATTTTTTCTATTAATATATATTGATCTGAATTTACAATCAGTTCATATTCTTCTCTGTTTGAAATATCTTTAGATGGATATATACAATGGGTCCCTTTAGGTATTTCTAAAAAGAAAAGAATATGGCCTGCTGGTGTTCGTTTATCATTCCCATCATAATCTTCCTTATAGGAAAGGTTTAATGAGGTACTGATAAATCCAATATATTTATATTTCTTTCCGGCTTTTAGTTCTGATAAATTTACTCCTAAATATGAATTTATATTTCTCAAATGTTTCCAGTGTATAGCTAATACGCTTTCATTAAGTGTACGGGTTATGATCTCTTTTTTTATTAAATTATATTTTTCTACACAATCAAGAAAGATCTCTTTATTTTGATATATGGCTTTATTAAAAGTATAACTGTCCAAGTTTACAACAACTTGGTTTATTTTATAATTACTATAACCTGTGTAATACTTTAATGCGATATTTGTAGGATTTTCTTCCCATTTAGGAATATTCATAATGGGTTTAGAAACAGAGTTGTGAGGAAGGTTTGTCCAACGTTCGATTTTTTCTGTAGAAGTAAATATTTCAACAGCATTATCACTAATTATAGATCTTGGTTGACTTAATATTCTATTATATGTTCTCGTAAAGGTGTACTCTATGTACTTAGTATATATTTTATTTGGAATTTTATATGCAAGAAATTCATAAGGTTTTATATAGAATGCTATAAATAAAACAACTAAAACTAGAAGTATGAATGAAATTATATCAGTAATCATATCGAATTAAAATAAAGATTGTTTACTCAAAAAATAATGGACTTTAAATATAATATTTAATTACTAAATTCTTTTATTCCCCAACCACACTACCTTTGCCCCTATGAATAACAAACAATGGATCAACTACTGGAAATATAACCTCGCGGACTCGCTGAGGGCTGCGATTGATATGGATAAACAGGATCACTTTGAGGTGGAGGGGCTGGATGTGTTTATGCCGCGGATCGATGACCTTGGGTTGGTGAATGGACTGATCGATAAGGAGGAGAAGCGGAGGAATGCGCAGAGGCATGTGTATTCGCCGGAGAGTGAGAAGTGGATGCCGCTGGAGGAAGTGGAGGTGCTGGTGGCGCCTTTACGGCTGGCTCCGTTGCCGGAGCATGGGGCGTTTACGGGGGTGCGGACGCCTGTTTTTCCTTTCTGGTATTATGTGACGCTGGATAGGGAGGGGGCGTTGCGGGTTCCTTCGGTGACGTTTCCGGTGATTCCGCGGAAGTATCTGGCGCCATATGCCGACGATCGGGTGGAGTTTACCTTCTCTACGGTGGAGGAGGTGGATGAGGCGATGGCACGTGAACCGTTGCGGTTTGACTCGTGGACGGCGTATGTGGAGTATCTGGTGGGGTTGTTTGAGACCTTGTCGGGGAGTAGTCTGGCGCAGTTTGAAGTGGAAGGCTTTGCGACGGTGCGCGACGGTGTGGTGTTGATGCCGGACGAGGAGACCGGGGCGGCTGTGGGTGTGATCGGCCTGTATGAAAAGTTGTCGAAAGAGGAGAAGCTGCCTCCGTTATTACATACGTTTACTACCTTGGAGCATCCGGAGCCGGGGCTTCCGTTGGATACGAGGGGGTTGCTGGAGGCGAACCGGTTGCATCTGGGGCAGATGGGGTATGATTTTCCGCTTTCTGTTTCGCAGCGGAAGAGTTTGTACACCTATCTGGCAGATAATAGCCGGGTGTTTGCTGTGAATGGGCCTCCGGGTACGGGTAAGACGACGTTGTTGCAGAGTATGGTGGCGAATGCGGTGGTGCAGTCGGTGCTGGACGGAGAGGGGGAAACGCCTGCGTTGATCCTGGCCTGTTCGGCTAATAACCAGGCGGTAACGAATATTATTGAGAGTTTTACACGGTCGAAAACGCATCCCGGCCCGTTGGAGGGGCGTTGGATACCGGATATGGAAGGGTATGCTACTTATCTGCCGTCGGCCGGGAAGAAAGAGGCTGAACTGGCGGGTATCAATTATAAGAAACCGGGTGGTGAAGGGCTTTTCCGGGAGTTGGAGACGGAGGAGTATATCCGGGAGGCAAAGCTTGTCTTTGAGGAGAAGGCGGCGGCTTACCTGCGTCGTCCGGGGTTGTCTGTCAGGGAATATACGAAGAAGTTGCGGAAAGAGATACAGGTTGTTGCGAAGATCCTGGAGGATGGAAGCCAGTACCGGAAGGAGTGTCTGGAGGCTACCGGATTACTGAAAGCGGCGGGTTTACCGGTGCCGGAGACATGGGAAGAGGCTGTTTCGTTGCTGGATGCCGGGCGTTTCCGCCGGGAGGTGGACTGCTTGAAGGAGGCGGAACAGACGGTGATCGGTTATTTCCGCCGGGAGCCGGTCTTCCGGAAATTGTTTTGCCTGTTGGGTATCGGTACGGCTTTGGAGAACAGGAAAGGGGAACTGGCGGTCCTGTTGCGGGATTTCCCGCTGGAGGGCGTGGTGTTTACCGACTTTACCCAGCCGGGTATGTTGCAGCAGTTGCAGGAGCGTATAGCGCTATGGCAAACGGTGATACGCCGGATTGAGTTGTGGGAGAAATGGAAAGCTACCTATCATATCAAAGGTGATCCGCCTGCTTCGGAAGAGGAATATTGGGACAGGGAGTATGAGAAGATCGCTGTGGCGAAGGAGACGGGCGGGAAGGCGCCGATGAACTGTTTCTATGATGAACTGGATGTGACGTTGCGTCACCGGGCTTTTCAGTTGGCTGTGCATTACTGGGAAGGCAAATGGATACTGGAAACGGAGGCTGCTTTGCAGGAGGATTCGTTCGGGAGTAAAGGTGTGGAGCCTTCCAAAAAGCGTTGGCAGAGGCAGGCGATGCTGACTCCTTGTTTTGTGAGTACGTTTTATATGACCCCGCGGTTCTTTACCTCTTATAAGTATATGGGAAAAGACGACCGGGATAAATCGATATTTGACACCCAGCCGTTGTACGACTTTATTGACCTGCTGATCGTGGATGAGGCGGGGCAGGTCACTCCGGAGGTGGGTGCGGCTACGTTTGCGCTGGCGAAGCGGGCTGTGGTTGTGGGCGATGTGAAGCAGATTGAGCCGGTATGGAGTACGACGGCTAAGGTGGATATCGGTAACCTGAAGAAGGCGGGACTGATCGCCGGGTATGACGACCGGGTGTATGAATCGGTGTATAGCCCGAAGGGTTTTCTTTCGTCGGATGGTAGTGTGATGAAGATGGCGCAGAATGCTTGTATATACCGGGAGGCTGGTTTGCCGGAAGCGGGTGTGTTACTGGTGGAGCATCGCCGTTGTTATGATGAGATTATCGGGTATTGCAATGAGCTGGCTTATCATGGGCAGTTAAAACCTTTGAAAGGGAAAGCGAAAGCGGGTAATTTATTCCTGCCGATGTGCTTAGTGCATGTGCCGGGGCATTCGGAGGTAAAGAATAAGGAACGTTCTAACCTGGCAGAGGCGAAAGCGGTCGCGCAGTGGCTGGATATGAACCGGAAAAAGATCGGGCAGCGGTATGTGGATGGTAAGGAGTATAAGCAGGTAGAGGATATTGTGGGGATCATTACGCCTTTTGTGGGGCAGAAGAAATTGCTGCGCCGTTGTCTCCTTGAAAAGGGCTTTGATTGTACGCGTTTGAAGATGGGAACGGTCCATGCTTTGCAGGGGGCTGAGCGTCCGGTGATCCTTTTCTCGATGGTGTATGGCAAAGGGGATACGGCTACGATGTTCTTTGACCGGGATAATAAGCCGAATATGCTGAACGTCGCTGTTTCACGGGCGAAGGATAGTTTTATTGTTTTTGCGAACCGGGGGATTTTTGAGGAGAAGGGGAAGACGCCTTCGGGGTTGTTGGGGCGTTGGCTGAAAGAGATAGAGTAAGCTATATACCTATTTGTTTTTGTCCGGAAAGAGCTGCGATTCCGGCTTTGTTGATGCCAGGATTGAAAACCTGTGGCATTTAGTCGCAATCTGAGCTCCCTCCGGACGGTGGAGCACAACGTTTTACTTATTTTCCAGTGCTTTCAGTATCTCTTTCCCTACTTTATGGGCAGACATCGGGTTTTGTCCGGTAATCAGGCGTCCGTCTACTACGACGTGTGGCATCATAGGAGCCTTTTTTCGAAGGAGGCTTTTCGTTTGATAAGCATATCTTCCAGTAGGAAGGGGACGATGGTTTCCCGCTTCATCAGTTTTTCTTCTTCGTTGGTGAAACCGGTTACCCGTTTGCCTTCTATCAGGTGCGTGCCGTCGTTGAGCTTCAGGTTGACCAGTCCGGCCGGGCCGTGGCAGACGGCTGCTACGATACCGCCTGCTTCATATATCTGGCGTGCAATGGTGGAGAGTTCGGTTACTTCGGGAAGATCCCACATGGCGCCGTGTCCTCCGGCGTAGAAGATGGCTGCGTATTCTTCCGGTTTTATGTCGGCTGGTGTCAGGCTGGTGATTATCTTCTTTTGGTATTTCTGGTTGTTCCAGAATTTACGGTTGATGGGATCGAGCAGTTCAAAACCGTCTACCGGGGGTGTTCCGCCGTGGGGACTGACAAAGTCGATCTCATATCCGGCTTTGGTGAGTACTTTCCAGGGATGGGCTACTTCCGAGAGGTAATAGCCGGTATGTTCGCCGGTATGTCCCAGTTTCCCGTGGCTGGTGACTACGAATAATACTTTCTTTGCTTTTTTATTTTTTCCGGCTTTCTTTGCTTTCTTTTTCAGCCAGTAGGCTATTCCGCCTATAAGAAGTGCTGATCCTATTATCTTTTTCATTTTTTCTGATTTATATGATCTTATTTATACTATTTTCCGATTTATCACAGCCGGAAGAATGATAGGTTGCTGTTCCTATAGCTTTTCTGGAATGAGGAAAACCAGCAAACTATTAGTGGAAACAATTTTGTACAGAGATAGTTTACTTTTGATTATATAAGATATATTAGTAAAGGCTTTTGGAAAAGTAAAACTTATAACTCCCCAATTGGATTTGGATAAAGAATTATTTGATGTTATGTTGATAATGATGGTGGATAATATGGGTAGTTGTCCTATATCGTATGACAGGGAGCAAAAAATTTCCAGTGCAGGTTTATGAGGACCGGATCGTGTTTAAATTTGATCCGTATGGTGAGACTATTCGGATTAATTACCTAAATGAAAAAAATATTAAACTCTCTTTGTTTTATAATTAGATTGTCTGGTAAATTTCCCTTTGGGCCTATTCTCTAAAATTCCGTTTTAAATGATCTTTTCCTGACATAGAAAAGAAGTAGTTTTAATATACTTATTATGGCCGGTTAATAAGTATATTAAGTAGGTGTAATAAGTATATTAGCAAAACCTAATAAGTATATTAGTATTCTTCAACCAAAAAAAGGTATAGATAATAAATGGATTAATAGTTGTTAAATGGGGAACTTAAAGAAAAATAGTTCAATATGGCATTTCTTTCAGGTCTTTTTTATAAGTGTAAAAGTCCGGGATTTCTTTTTTGTTTTATAAACTATGACCGGGAGTTATATGTTCTCCCTGTATGTTTTATGAGTTAAAATGTATGAGTTTATGATCATAGAAGAATTAAGATGGTTATCGGAAGATCTGTTTAAAGAGGCAGATGAGGCCATTCCTTTAATTGGAGGAGCAAATAAGAAAAGATGGATGGCACAGCGTCTGGATGAGATTATCGGACAGGGAGGAACTTTACTGGATCAGTTTCTTAGATATGAATCCAAAGATGAAGTAGTGGATCGGTTAGATAAAGAATATGATGTGGCTGGGCATCCGAAAGTAGACAATCTCATTCCGGAAAAGGAGGATCCGGATGCTAAAACATGGACAGAAATGGACCCTATGAGGAATGATCGTCCGGTACAACCTGAATATGTGGATGAAGGTCCTGAATTCCAACCGGGTGATCTTTCGGAGCCTGGGAATAAAACATATAATTGCCGGAAATAAAGGTAGGGAATACTTATTTTAAATTGAATCATCCGGGTGAAGTATATGAATTTATTCCTTCTGCCGGGGAATTTCTGGAAGTAAAAACTTAACAGATTACTTTCAAAGCTTCTAAGATATTACACCTGGCGGGTCGTGGGAAAACAGAGAAGGAGATGATTGAATTATTAGGAATTTCTGTAGATGTGGTGAAATGTCATAAAAAAGATTTTGCCCAATTGGAAGTGCATACAATGGCACAGGCTGTTCAATGGGTAAATAATCAAAAAAAGAAAGGATTCTTAACCATTCTTTCCTATCTGATAAATTCATACCAGACAGGAAAGAGGATTTCTTATGCGTCTTCCTGTTTGGCTTTACTAATAATCCAGTGAATATCGAACTTGTCGGTAAAAGTGCCGTAGAGTTCCGCCCAAAATGTTTTTTGTAACGGCATAGTTACTTTTCCTCCTTCAGATAAGGCGTTGAAGATCCGGACTACTTCTGCTTCATCTGAAGTACTAATTGCTAATTCAATATTACCCGGCTCTTTGGCAGATGGGTGATCCGGTTTATCTGTTCCCATCAAAACAACGGTTTCCCCAATGGGAAGCCCTATATGTACAATCTTTTCCATGGCTGGAATGGGAGTTTGTATTTCACTATTAGGTAGATCTTCATAGCGGAATAAACCTTTAAATTCTCCTCCGAATACTGATTTATAAAACTCAAATGCGTCCTCACAGGATCCATCAAAGTTAATATATGGCTCTAATTTTAGCATATTACCTGATTTTAATTATTTATAGTTATTCTCATAACTTATAAATAATAAAATAGGTTGAAGAGTAAAAACTAAATTTGATTAAATATATCTTTTTAAAACTACCTGAAATTTTCAAGTTAGTTTTATTCATAACGCATTTCTCTCAAAATGGGAATTTGTAGTTGGCAGAGAACAAAAATTCATAAGGATTGTTTTAATAGTAAGAATGCAGTGTTCATTAAATAATAACTACTATGATATTAAGTCGAGAATTATCAAATGCTTTAAATGACCAGGTAACTGCTCAGATGTGGTCTTCTAATCTGTATATGTCTATGGCTGCACATTTTATGATGTTGGGACATAAGGGTATGGCTTCGTGGATGAAAAAGAAGTCTTTTCAGGAACTGGAATCTGCTTATCAATTGATTGAATACTCTTTGGCTAATGGCGGACAAATTGTGATCGGAGTGATCAATGCTGTACCGACAGGTTTTGGTACACCACAGGAGATTTTTGAACGGGCAGTAGATCATGAGCAGCATCAGATCAAATTAATGCAGAAAGTGATGAATATGGCTGCTGATGAAAAAGATTCTGCAACGGAAGGATTTATGAGTGAATATATAAATGGTCAGGAAGAGCAGACATCAGCCAAAACTATTGTTGAAAAATTCAAACAAAATGGCGATCAATCATTGGATGTCCTTGACCAGGAATTGGGCAAGTGATAACCAGAACCGAATGTATACTACCTGAAAGGGAAGATCTCAGATCTTCCCTTTTTTTGTAATTAATAGGAACTGCATTTCTTAGTAGTTATGTAATAAAGGCTACTTGATCATAGATACTTACTTCTTTTATTACTAAAAAAGCAGGTGTCCAAAAACTTTTGGACACCTGCTTTCAGGTTTTATATAAAAGGAAATCGATCCTTCTATTCAGGTGCTATTTTTACTTATAAAAAAGTATATTACTTTTTAGAATTAGAAGACGATTTGAAGCGTCCTTCAGAATCTCTCTGTTCATGTGAAGCGTTTGAACCTCTACCACCAGATTGAGACTGTGAGCCACGTTGGCTTGAATTACTTGAATCAGAAGACGTAAAACGTCCTTGTGAATCTCTGTTCGTATTGCCCGATTGTGAGCTTCTTGAACTTGATGAATTTTTAGTTCTCATATTAAAAAATCAATTTTTATAATTAACTTATTTCCAGATCTATGGATCCTTTTTTATCACTTTTGCAAAATGTCCTGTCATCGTCACCTCTCACTCACCTCATTTCGGATGTGTAACTGAAAAAGCAGTTCTAACTTTAAAGAGTAGAAGCATTCCGTATTATCTCACATCATGCAAATGTGTAACTGTACTATGAACAAGGTTCTCTTCGATTGGTTCATCCGGCATTAGAAAAGCTCTGTCTTCTACTCTATATTAAGAGGTCTTTAGGTAAAAAATCTCCTTTCTTGACGAGTTGTTTCCCCTTTTTTTACGTTAAAAAAAGGAGGGATTCTAACCTCTTTTACCAAATGAGTTCATTCCCTAATAGAATTCTCAAATCTTTGTAAATCTGGTTTAATAAAAAAATCCATAAGGATAAACGCAGTTTTAAGAAGGTGTAATAAATGAAATTAAATGTTATGAGAGTGTTTTTGAATGTTTGTTTGTTATCGATTTTCTATAAATAAAGGAGTGATAGAGTGAAAAACAAAATGATAATCTGGCGGAATTTGAGAATAAAAGTAGGGTTTTTGATAACCGAAAATAAGTAGGAGAGAATTATATTTGTAACGTTTGTAGATTAATAGTTTTCCCTTACTTAAACGTGCATGTAGATATATGTAATTTTTACTTTCTGATTTGATTTAATAGCTGATTCAAAAAACAGTATATATAGACGCCCCTGGAATAATATCTTTCCAGGGGCGTTTTAAGGAAGATTATAAGTCAATAAGCTATTTAATTTGAATGTGTAATTAGAATAAAGACTGAAAAACGGTTAGAATTCAATTTTATTTTCTATTCCATTCAAAGAAATTGTTCCGGATTGTATGTCTGTTTTTTCCCATTTATTTTTATCTGTTTTGTGTTTTCAGGAAGTTGAAAATGGATGGTCCAATCCTCTTTTTCTGAGAGGATCGTGTAGACTCTTTTCTCTCCTGAAAGCTTATAATGAATAGATAATTCATTGTTTCCTATCAACAAATTATCCAGTTTCGCATATTCCCATCCGGATGGCATGTCCGGTTTGATCCGGATCTCCTGTTTCCAGGCTTCCGGATGTACTCCGAATATGTAGTGGATCAGTGGGATGTTTAATCCTGCCACGTTCCATGCCTGTACAAACATGCCATAGTCGGGTGACACTTCATAGGTTGATCCCGGAGTGGCAAAACTGAAGTTGTTCAATATCAATTGGATGTACTCCATTGCAGCATCAATGCTTTTGTAACGGCTTGCAGCTACGGCAAGACGGGAAGTTCCGGCGATCATGATTGCTTCATTGTAATTAAATTCTTCTTCCTCTAACCGATGTACGACGGAGCCCTCATCCTGCCTAATATCATCCGGGCGGGCTACGCCTGCGATATACATTCCATATTTGTTAGTAAAGAAGGAAATCCCTTCTAACGCTTTGAGGGCTTTTTCCGGATCTGCGATCCCTTCGGCAAGTGGGAGTATACTGGCGCCGTTATAGAATACGTTGTAACCCTTTTCAGTATATTCTCCGGTAAGAATATCCTGTTTCAGTTTCTGCAATTTTTCTCTGGCCCAATGGTTTCGCCCTTTTTTTATCCGTTTATCCAATGCCATATCGATCAGTTCCACTGCTTTTTGTTTGTCAGATATGAAATCAAAATACCTGTTTTCCGATTCGCTCCACCAATCCCGGTTGATATTGTGTTTTAGCATTGCTGCTTTTGATGCGTAATCTGTGGATAGTTCATGTTCTCCGAAAATTCCGGCAGCTTTAGACATACATTCGAGAAATACTTGTGTATGGACCTGGACATCTAACATTTCGTCATTTAATCCCTCGATTTCGACACCTCCATAGCCTTCTATATACAGATTGTTGTTGGTATCATGTTCCTTGAGGAATTCCCAGGTCTTTTTCCCGTATCCATAATAGATTTTCAGAAATTCTTTGTTACCTGTCCATTCAAAGATGTGCCATGCTGCGATAAAAAATTCCTGTGATTCTTCCATTCTGCCTTTGTCATATACACTTCCGTTGGTGGAGACTTCGTGAATAACCCGACCATTCGGACCATTAAATCCTTCTGAAACCCGTTTCATCATTTCCCAGGAATGGTAGAAGAGCTCCGGGGAAATGGTTCCAACCAATACCCGGAAGGTGATACCCTGGTCATTACTAAAGAACCAGGGATAGTCTGGCAGTCCGGCGCTCATGGCTCTACCCATACCGGGTACGTCCCGGATGAGCCAGTCTGTATTATATTTCCCCCATTGATAGGCTTTCATCAGCAGTGTGTCCGGGATTGTGATCTCTGCTCTCCGGTCGATTTGTTCGAAACGGTTGATTTTTTGTTTTAGTAATTCCGGTAGGTTTTCTCTGGCGACCTGGATGTTTTGTTCTACTTCCATCGGGCTTTTCATGGAGCCTCCGATGTAGAAGCGAATACTTTTTTCTTCACCCGGTTGCAAAGTGATAGTAGATAGCTGCGTGGAAACCGTAATTCCCATGCCTTTCCACTCACTATCTGAGACCTGCCTGATTTTCCATGTATGATCCTCTACTGTGATGCCGGCGTACCAACTGTTGAGGCTGTCCTGGATCAGGATCATGGAATTTATTCCTTCTATTAACTGATCACGGCTATCGATCATCCCGTTCCGTTCTCCTAACCAGACCGGACTAAGATCAGAGTCGATATCCAGCAGAAAGTCATAGGCACGGGTTTGGGAAGATTGGTTTTGAAGAAGATATTCCACTACGACCACGGGTAGACTATCTGGGATGAATTCCGTTCTCCGGATTATCAGGTTCTGTGCAGGAAAGAAATAATCAAACCGGTTTGTCAGCGGATAGGTAATAAACTGTTCACATTGTTCTAATGGTAAAGACATATTATTTGTCTGGTCTACCACTGTGGCTCTGTATCCGTCTACTAATTTGATCGGATGTTGCCATATTCCTCCCATCTCTCCCGGAACATGGAATCCGGTTTCCGGGAATTGACCATATTGATTCCCGATGGAGTAGATCATGTTTCCAGCAGTTACATACAGGTAGTCTCCATTCTTTTTTTCTCCATATATATGAGGGAGCCGGTTTATTTCGGAATAAACAGAGAATTCTTTTTCCTTTGTTGAGTTTTGACACCCTCCTGATACAAGAAGGCAGGCTATATATATAAATAGGTTATACTTCATTCAATAATTTTTTTAAGGATAGATTAATAAGAGATATTTCCAGAGTCAAACACAAGAAAAAGTCCTGGAGGGACGGCACATGTTAGCCTGTAATAAAGTCCCAGGTTGTAATGGCAGTCAATCCTTTTTATATTTCTTACCTGGGATAAGGTCTCAGGCTAACATGTGCCGTCCCTCCAGGACTTAAGAGAGAATTCCATAACCTCTTTAATATAGGGATATGGAGGCTATTTCTTTTTTAATTCACACTGTACTCATTCTGTTTTAACAGAGGATTCAGGAGTAGGGCTGAGGTGGGTATTTTCTGGTAGATACGACCCTGGTCATTGGCCCACGGCATATCGGTTCCAAAATAGAAACGGTACTTTTCATTTATCTTTTCCAGTAGTTTTCCGTTTCTTACCAGGTCTTCTCTCCGGTAGCCTTCATGATAGAGTTCCCAGCCTCTTTCATCTAAAATAGCTGTGCGCATGGCTGTCTGGTCACCACTGACACTTGAAGGAAGTGGAGAGAGACCGGCACGTTCACGGATCATATTGACATATTCAGCTGCGGTTTGGGTATTACCTAACTCGTTCTGAGCCTCAGCGTAGGTCAACAGAGTTTCTCCTAAACGTAGAATCGGCATATTTAATCCAGCGTCTTCTCCCAGTGGGATGTTTTGTTGCACTTCCCATTTGAACGTGATCACCCGCTCCAGTTGTTCTTCTACTGTTTTAGGCTGCTCTACTGTTCCATAGAGCGGTGTTCCATCAGCCTGATAAATAATTCCCGATACTAAGATCCCTTTTCCGGTCACCGGATCATATTTCTCGATCCGTTTATCTGCCGGGTCAAATGTCCGGAAAAACGGGGTAGACATGCCATAGCCATTAGATGCTGACACGCCTTCAATGCCTAATGCTTCTCTTAAAGAGGCCTCCAGTGCCAAAGCTACATATTTGTTTCCTCTGCCTGCTTTAGCAATATGGTTGATGGCAAGGATGGTTTCGTTGTTTTGATTGGATGAGAAAATATCCTGGTAATCAACTAATTTGAAGTTCCCGTTCTGAATGACATCGAGAGCCAGTTCAGATGCTTTTGTCCAGTCTTTCTTATTCAGGTAATAACGTGCGGCAGAGGCTTTGGCTGCCCAGGAAGTAGGACGGCCATAGTCTGTGTTTGGATAGGTGTCAGGAAGGGATTCCACCGCTTTATATTCTGTTTCGATAAAAGATTCCATCTCTTCCTTTGTGGCTCGTGCGATCCCGTTACTGATATCTTCTTTTCCGGTAACCAAAGGTACTGTCCCATACAGGTGATAGAGTTTATCATACGCATAGACTCTCCAGAAACGGGCCTCTTTCAGATAACTCTGTATTTTTTCGTCTGTGGAGTGTTCATATTTGGAGATGACCTCATTGGCCTGTGAAATTACCAGATAGACATTATCCCAGTTGGTTTGTGCCATGGAATGACCGGCATCCATATTCAGGAAGTTTTGAGCACCTCCCCAGCCTGTGTCAGGTGTTCCACCCCAGCTACAGAAAAATCATCAGAATTGGAACTGACGTTCATCGGCCAGTTGTTACCACCGAAATAGCTGAAATATTGTACATATCCATAGATACCATCTGTGAGGAGTCTGGCTCCTTCCTGTTCGCTTAGGTTTCCATCTCCGATTTGACTGTAAAGGGATTCATCCAGTATGGATTCAGAGCAGGAAATTCCTGCGATGCCGATGCAACATGTAATCAGAAGTGATTTTAAAATTGATTTATATCGTAACATATGATTATTCTTTAATGAATTAGAAACTGAAATTAATACCTACAGTAAATGTTCTGGCCGGAGGATAAGCATTCATGTCTACACTACCAGGGAGGAATGCCGGAAGGTTTTCCTCTGCCGGACGATAGGAATTGTTGGCTGCCTCAGGATCCAGACCTGAATAGGGAGTGATCACAAACAGATTTTGAGCCTGTGCATAGATCTTGGCAACCGGGAATATTTTACTTACTCCCGGAATGGCTGCCAGGTTGTAGGACAGGGTCAGGTTTTGCAGGCGGATGAACCATGCGTCTTCAATCCAGCGTGAGTTGTAAAGAGAATTTCCGTTCCCGTGTGCCCGGTTAGCAGCTACATCTGTATTTGTGTTTGTGGGAGTCCAATAGTTCAATGTTTCCCTGAAGTAGTTACTGATAGACGTTGAATTGGGCAGGGTGTAGGAGGCGGCTGTCCAGTTATACAGACGGTTACCAAGATTACTATTAAAGAAGAAGTCTACGCTTATATTTTTAATACGGAAGGTATTTCCCAATCCGATCACCACCCGTGGATCCGGTGTTCCCAGAATGGTGCGGTCATCCACTGTGATCTGGCTGTCCCCGTTTTGATCAACATACTGATAAGAACCGGAGTTCGGATCAATTCCAGCGATCTCATAGGTGTAATAAGAGTTGGTGCGTTTTCCTTTAATGATACCGATCGAGTTGAGGGAAGCGATGGAACTTTCGTCTTCAATCTGATAGTCTGTGATCTTATTATCTGTCCATGAGATGTTCAAAGAGGTATCCCACTGGAAATCCTTTGTCTGGATGTTGGTGGAATTCAGGCTGTATTCAATACCCCATACACGCATGGATGCTGCATTCTGCCACTGGTAGCTATGTCCGGTCATAGGAGACTGCGATACCTGTACCAGCATATCTTTTGTGTTTTTTACGAAGAAATCCAGGTTACCGTTGAAACGGCTTTTGATTCCATAATCTATCCCGATATTGATCTGGGAAGTAGTTTCCCATTTTAGGTCCGGATTGTCTTTGAATCGGGTCAGGGTAGCACCTACCAGTTCTCCCTGGCCGATCACTCCATTGCTGGTCATGTTGTATTTGCTAAGGGATTGGTAAGGGTCGATTCCGGAGTTACCAGACTGACCGTAACCTACACGTAATTTAAACAGGTCTATGGAGTCGAATCGGTCTTCGATGAAGCTTTCTTTATCCATTCTCCATCCTACCGATATACCGGGGAAATAGGCAAATTTATTGTTAGAGCCAAAAACTGAAGATCCGTCCCGGCGAAGGGTCACAGTTGCCAGGTATTTGTCGTCATAGCTATAGTCCACACGACCGAATCCGGAGATATCTTTTCTGTCATTTCTTTCCGAATCGATCACCGGTGCATTTCCTCCTCCAAGATTATATTGTCCGGTAGCATCTGTCCCGAATCCTGAATTTTCCGCACGGAAATAGTTGTTTTCGCGTGCATAATACTCATACCCTAATAATCCGGTCACATGATGTTTTTCATTAAAAGTAGCATCGTAGTGAAGCAGGCCATTCAATAACAATCCGGTGCTGCGCATCGAGTTCTGGCTACCGGTTCCTCCATGGGTAAAATTCCCGTTATAGGCTGTAGTGGAGGGTACGTAAAAACGACGGTTGGCATTCTGAATGTCATAGGTCATCTTGATCTCCGGTTTTAATCCGGGAAGAACTTCGTAGGAGGCACTGGCACTGAAATTCAGTTTGTCGGTAATAATCCTGTCATCAATGTCTAACAAGGAAACCGGGTTGGCAATGAAGTCGTTGTTCGGGTCCTTTGAATAGATTCCGTTCTCATCTCTGACTGTCATATTCGGGGCGAATGCCAGGGCGGAGGAGATCACAGAGTTCCGGGTTCCTCCTTCAGTCGGCTGGTTGGTGTCTTTCATCTGCGTAGCAAAGATGTTTGAACTGAACAGGAATTTATCTTTCTTATATTCGATGTTGCTACGTCCGGTGAAACGATCCATTCCGGTGTTATCCACAATCCCTTTCATATTGTAATAGCCCAGTGAGAAATAGTAGCGGAAATTTTCCGATCCGCCGGAAAGGTTCATATTGTGATTCTGAATAAAACCTGTGCGGGTCACCATGTCAAACCAGTCTGTTGTTTTTGCGTTTCTGATCTCTTCGTCAGAGAAAGTGGTCTGTCCCATTTCATTTCCTAATTTCATGTATTCCTGTGCATTCAGGATATCAAATGTTTTGGCTGTGGTCTGCACGCCTAAATATCCGTCATAGGAAAATTTCATCTGTCCCTGTTTCCCCCGTTTGGTGGTGATGATGATCACCCCATTCGATCCCTGTGCACCGTAAATAGCAGTAGCTGCAGCATCTTTTAGAACGGCAATGCTTTCGATGTCATTAGGGTTGATGGAATTCAGTGGGTCCCGGTCCGGAGCAGAGAAAGAAGAACCATTGTCGGGGGTGGAAGGTGTGTTGATCACAAAACCGTCTACTACGTATAATGGATCTGTTTTCAGAAACAGGGAGTTACGGCCACGGATGATAGTCTTTCCTCCACCACCTGGTTGTGAAGTGTTTTGTTTGAACTGTATACCGGATGCTCTTCCTGACAACATCTGATCAACCGATGTGGAAGCTCCCCCGATGTTGGTTTTGTCGGCACGGATGTTGGAAACCGCTCCGGTGATGTCCTCTACTTTCCGGGAGGCATATCCCACGACAACCACTTCACTTAATGCCAGTGAATTTTCTTTCAGGATGATGTTGAATGTTGTTTTTCCGGATACGGAAATTTCCTGTGAGATATATCCCACATAGGAAATCAATAATTGGGCATTTTCAGGAACGTCCAGACTGAACCCTCCATCCATATCGGTTACTGTTCCGGTGGTGGTGTTTTTTACGGAAACACTGACTCCAATCATTTCATATCCCTGTTCATCTTTGATCACCCCGGTGATTTTTTTAGACCGGCTGCCTGGAGCGATTGTTGTCTGTTTATTGATCAAAGCGATCTGGCGACCTTCGATCTCGAAGGTCAGGTTCGTTGAAGAAAGCATGCTCTGAATGGCTTTTTCTAAAGACTCATCTTTGGCCTGCAATGAAACTTTTTGTTTCAGGTCTGTTTGGTTCACATCATAAAAGAAGGTGTATCTGCCGGCCGCTTCGATTTGCCGGATGGCCTCCTCTAAAGATATATTGGAAAAGGAAAGTGTGATTTTTTCCTGGGCATTGATTTGAAAAGAGCTGAATATCAGCGTGACAATCAAAAGTAACTTACTTAGGTTGTTTGTAGGAATAAATTCTTTTTTTCATACATTTGTATTAATTATTAGGTTAAGAATCGGTGTGTGTGATCAAGCGCCAACTTTTACATTTCACCGGTTTTCTAAAATGAGGGGAATACATTCCCTGCGGAGGGCATAATTCTGAATTATGCCTTTCCTGTTTTTACGGAGTGGGTTATTTCATGGGCCTTTTCTTTTAAGGGTTTACTTTCATTATTTTTACATGATTTTCATCTTCAAATGAATAGGTGATCGGATTGATCTTGGACATGATCCGGAGAATTGCTTCGAGTGAATCGTCTTTGATCGTAAATGTATATTGTTGCGTATCTGCTATGTCCGGATCCACTTCAATTTGAATCCGGTACCATTTTTCAAGGTATTTGCAGATATGCCGTAGGGATTCACTTTTGAAATAGACCGACTCGTTTGCCCAGAACATCGCCAGACTCAGATCCGCATGGTCAATGTTGAGTGTTTGTTCTTTTTTATGGTAACGGGCCATCTCTCCCGGCTCCAGAAATGATTCCCGGTCGTTATAGAGAATAGAGACCGAACCGGATTCCAGTATGACGGAAACATATTCCTCCTCTTCATACGCCTCTACATTGAATGAAGTCCCATGCACTTTCACCTGGATGCCGGATGTTTCTACTATAAACGGATGGCGCGCATCTTTTGTAACCTGGAAAGAAGCCTCGCCGTTTAATTTCAGGATCCGGTTTTTGGCAAAGGCATCTGCATAACTGACTGTTGTTCCGGCGTTCAACCAGACCGTCGTTCCGTCGGGCAGGGTCAGATGGGATTTACCGTTCATAATGGAATAGGTCTGCCGTTCGTTCTCCTGTGAGTGAATAGTATATAGAAAAGTAATGCCCAGCAGAAGGAGGATACCTGCTGCCATGGAGGCTACACGCATAAATAAGGGAGACAGAACTTTTTTCTTGGTTGTTTTTTCATTCAGCCGGGATTGCAGTTCTTTCCATCCTTTTGTCATATCCGGATCATAGACAGAAACTTCTTCCTGTATGTTTTTCCACAGGATCTCTATTTCGTCGAACAGCATCCGGTTTTCATCCGTGGTCATCCACTGTTGGAATAACATTTCATTTTCAGGTGTGTTTTCTCCCTTTAAATGCCGGATAATTAATCGCCATGGAATCGGTATCTTCATTTTTTTGTGCTTCTTTTCCTTTAGACACGTACGAGAGCCTGAACCCTGACGCTATATGAAATTTTTTTTGATTTTTTTTTACCAGAGGTAGTGATAGGAGCTTCCAAGATACTCCCGGATATGTTTTAATGCTTTGGTAATCTGGCTTTCCACTGTCTTGGTAGAAATGTTCATCGCTTCTGCGATCTCTTTATTACTTTGATAGTCTACACGGCTTCTCCGGAATACTTCCCTGCATTTTTCAGGAAGTGCCTGGATTGCTTCCTGTATTAACACTTCCAGTTCATTCAGTTCAACGGTGTAGTTTTCTTCTGATTGGTCAAACAGAAGCATATCCGGGGTAGTGAACATCCGTTCATTGTCCCGGATATAATTGAATGCCCGGTTTTTAACTGATTGGAACAGATAGGCTTTGATTGAAATCCGGATATCAAGTTGCTCTCTTTTTTCCCAGAGATGAGCATACATATCCAGCACAATGTCTTCTACGATGTCCTTATCTTTTATATACAGGAAAATGAAACGACAGAGAGGGGTAAAATAGGTTTCGAAAATATATTTGAATATACTTTCATCCCCAGCTTTTAATTTACGTAGCAGAAAAATGTCGTCTGTGTGTGGTTTCATTGGTATTTTGTCTTCCGGCTTCTCAGACAAAGGTAGGTTTTTTCTGACAGGATGCAATTAAAGACTTTGAAAAGAATATAAAAAGAGAGTTGCCCGGTAAGATCATTTATGGAAATAATCCCAAAAGAAAAACAAAGATTATTTTAAATAAGAAAGCCGATTCCAAAAAGAACCGGCTTTTCCTGATATCTAAATTATTAATTTCCCATTATCAATATTGTCTTTCCAGGATCCATGCGTCCTGGAAGTTCGGAGCATATTTTGATTTGATTCTTTCGCGGCTGTCTACTGCATCGGATTTATCATCGAAGCTACTTACGATCACCCGTAACATGCCTTCCTCATTTTCTCCTAACAATGCATTATAACCTTCTCCCTGCATGCGCTCTTTTAAAGAATAGGCATTGGTTCTGTTTTTGAAACTACCGATCACTACACTGAAACGTCTTAATCCGTCCGCGTCTTCTCCCTGTGCAGGTTTAATTTTTTCCTGGCGGGTTGGTTCATCAGATGATGTCTTTGGTTTAGAAACTGTCACTACCTCTTCCTCTTCAAATACTTCTACCGGGGCAGTGGATTCTTTTTCTTTGGCCTGTTCGTATGCAGCCTTATACGCACTCTGTTTAGGTTTACATGAGCCGAAAGCTAAAACCATGCTTAATGCAGCTCCAAATAACCAAATCTTGTTCATACTATTCAGTTCTTAAATTAATGGAGCAAAGATATAAATATTATTTGCTAATTTCGCACTTAGATTCTAATATATTTTAACGCAGATGAATAAATCTATCGCAACAATGATTATGGCAACATCCGTATTATTAGGGGCCTGCACTCAGGAGGCTAAACAGGCTGAGGATTCGGCTCCTCTTATCGGGCGTTCGGAAGTGAAGGTGCCAAACGGGGTCCTGACCCCGGAAGTGCTGTATAGCATGGCACGTGTAAGTGACCCTCAACTATCACCGGATGGTTCTAAAGTACTTTATGGAGTGACCTTTATGAGTATTGAACAGAACAGAGGTAACCGGGAGCTTTTTGTAATGAACCCGGATGGAAGTGACAAAAAGCAGATCACTCATACTCCACAGAGTGAGCAGAATGCTGTATGGATCAACGGAGGGAAAGAGATCGCTTTTCTTTCCAACGAAGGGGGGAGTTCGCAGATCTGGATCATGGATGCAGATGGAAATAATCGCCGGAAAGTGAGTCGTTATGAAGGGGGGATGAATGGTTTCCTTCTTTCTCCGGATGAAACTAAGGTTCTTTTCTTTGCGGATATTAAATATGGGCAGCGTACGGTAGATGTGTATCCGGACCTTCCCAAAGCGACCGGACGTATAGTGGATGACCTGATGTATAAGCACTGGGATGAATGGGCGGAGACAATTCCTCATCCTTTTATTGCCTCTTTTGACGGCCGGATGATGGGTGAAGCGACGGATATTATGGCCGGAGAGCCATATGAATGTCCGATGAAGCCTTTCAATGGGGTCGAGGATTTCTCCTGGAGCCCGGACGGGAAGAAGGTCGCCTATGCTTCCCGCAAAAAACAGGTCTGGAGTATAGTATCTCAACCAATTCCGATATTTATATATATGATCTGGAAACGAAACAGACTATTAATATTTCCGAAGGAATGATGGGGTATGATACGCATCCCTCTTTTTCTCCGGATGGAAAATATATTGCGTGGATCAGTCAGGAGCGTGATGGGTATGAGTCAGATAAGCACCGTTTGTTCGTTGCAGATCTTTCTACCGGAGAGAGACAATATATGACAGAAGCATTTGATTATAATGTAGATGCTTTCCAGTGGTTGCCGGATAGCCGTTCTTTTTATTTCATTGCCTGTAAGGAGGCTGTCACTCATATCTGGGAGATAAATATGGATAAAGAGATTCGCCAGATCACCAGTGGACAGTATAATTATGTAGGTATGCACGCCGTGAACGGAAATATGGTTGCTTTGCGCCAGTCTATGGAGCGTCCGACGGAGTTGTTTGCGGTAAATCCACAGACCGGGGAGACTACTGAGATTAGTTTTGAGAACAAAGCAATTGAGGATCAGTTGACAGTGGGTAAATCTGTTCCACGGTGGGTGAAAACGACGGATGGTAAACAGATGTTGGTCTGGGTGGTTTATCCGCCTAATTTTGATCCGAATAAAAAATATCCGGCTCTGCTTTATTGTCAGGGAGGACCTCAAAGCACAGTGAGTCAATATTGGAGCTTCCGCTGGAATTTCCAGATCATGGCAGCGAATGATTATATTATTGTGGCTCCGAACCGCCGTGGGTTACCTGGTTTTGGCCAGGAATGGCTGGAACAGATCAGCGGGGATTATGGCGGGCAGAATATGAAAGATTATTTTGCTGCGATCGATGATGTGGCCAAAGAGCCTTATGTGGATGAAAACAGGCTGGGTGCTGTGGGTGCCAGCTATGGAGGTTTCTCTGTGTTCTGGATGGCCGGTAACCATCAGAAGCGTTTTAAAGCATTTGTTGCGCATGCCGGTATTTTTAATATGGAACAGCAATATCTGGAAACAGAAGAGATGTGGTTTGCCAACTGGGATATGGGTGGTCCGTATTGGGATAAATCCAATCCGGTCGCTCAGCGTACGTTTGCAAATTCACCTCACCGTTTTGTGGATAAATGGGATACGCCGATTCTGGTGACTCATGGAGAACTGGATTACCGTATCCTTGCTTCGCAGGGGATGAGTGCTTTCAATGCTGCCAAACTGAGAGGAATCCCTGCTGAACTTTTAATTTATCCGGATGAGAACCACTGGATTGCAAGACCTCAGAATGGGATCTTATTCCAGCGGGTATTTTTCCGCTGGCTGGATAAGTGGCTGAAAGATTAATTAAGAAGGTGTATTATAAAAAGAGATTTGTTGAGTCCTGAAAGGACATCACATGTTAGCCTGGGACGCAAGTCCCAGGTAGCCAATGCCCCATCTTGGGGTGTGCTGTAGGTACACCCTTCTTTTTATAAAGAGACGATTTTGTCTCTATTATAACGTACTTTCAGCACTTCATATCTATTATATCTGGACCTGGGACTTGCGTCCCAGGCTAATATGTGACGTCCTTGCAGGACTTAATTCTTTTCTGTGCATGACTGGTGTGTAGCTAAGGGAATGGATTAGGGGGAATTATGATTCATATGCAAGCCTGATACGGCTTTTGTATGGTTAACTTATAAACTAAGTGGGAATCCTTGTCATATCTATGGAACCTGGAAGATGTTATGAAAAAGCTACTACTCTTTTGAACCACTCAAACCCTTTTGAATGATATGATCAGAAGTGATCAGCATAGAGACGGCGTATTTTTTCATTTCTTTTGCTTTTTCCGGATAAGTTTCCAGGAGGTCTTCTCTACTGTTTTCTTTGTAATGATATAACCGTTCATCTTTTGTATGGGGGGTTATATATATAGAATAACTCTTTATCCAGACATCCTACATGTGTATCTGATACGAAATAACCAAAAGGGCGTTCATGGGAAAACAGGCTTTCTCCCAGACTGTTGTTCGTATAAGAGATGTTTAATAGCTCCATGATGGAGGGATAGATGTCTATCTGTAATCCTGTCTGGTCAAATTTCCGGGGATTCTTTTGTATTTCTGAAGAATAAAAAAGAAGAGGTACGTGATTGTAGGTCAGCGACATTTCATAAGGCTGCTCTCCGATTATTTTTCCATGGTCTCCTACTAATATGAATAGGGTATTTTCAAACCAGTCTTTTTTCTTTGCGTTTTCTATAAAATATTCGATCGTAGAATCTACATAGGAAAGGATGGATTCCTGGTCGCTTCTCCCTTTTTCTTTAAATTTCTCCGGTATGATTAAAGGAGGATGATTGCTGACGGTCAGAAAAGTGGCGAGAAATGGTTCTCCGGTCCTGCTGGTTTTATCCAGGATCTCTAATCCGTATTCAAAAAGATATTGATCCGATACTCCGAAATTATTGACCACTTCCTCTTTGGGATAGTCATACTGGGAATAGATCCGGTTAAATCCGTTCCCTAATAAAAACTGATTCATATTGTCATAATTCGGATTACCTGTCAGGAAGAAAAGGGTTTCATATCCCTGTTCTTTTAGGTTTACCGGCAGACCTGTATGATAGATAATCTCTGTTGGCATCATGGGGCGTTCAAAGAAAGCCGGATATCCGTATAATGAAGCGACAATGCTGTTATTGGTGTGTATCCCGGCAGAATAGATATTTTCGAAATAATAAGATTCTTCTCTGAGCTGGTTCAGGTAGGGCATTAGTTTTTTTCCCTCCCAGGTATAGTCCGGAAAGCCGGATGCCATGGATTCCATTAAGATCACGATTACGTTTTTTTTCAGGGACTCTTTTTCTGCTGGTATGGATCGCCGGATAGGAGAGCCTTCAGAGGTATTCGTGTTGATTCCTAATAATTGGCGGGTATTTTGAATCGCTTCTTCTGTCGTTAATACCCCTTCCAGATGGTTTTTGTTTTTTTCTGGTAAGAACAACTTTTGATAAAGAAAAACATGGGATTAATACCTAACTGATTATAGAAAGCATTATTTGAAATGTAGGCGGCTCCCGGCCGGATCGGGTATCTTTCCCATCCTCCCCGGATACCAATAAAGCAGGCAGACCAAAGGATCAGCAGCACCGGGACAAATAACCGGAACTTCATTTTTTCCTGTACAAACTCAATCCGGCTGATCCTTTTATATAGATACTTATTCCAGGCGAAGAAAAGGAAGGCTATCACAAAGAAAACAATAAGATAGAGAAGAAACTGCTGTTCCTGAAAGATCATTCCGGCTGTGTCATTCCCAAATTTAAACCATTGGAGTACAGAAGCACTCAGATGAGTAAAAGAGTAATTAAAATAGGGAATATTGGCGATGGTAAAACCAAACAAAAGGGTATAAAGAGTGATAAAATAGATGTTTGTTACTTTGACCGCAGGTTTGATCCATTTTGCCTGAATAGACAGAATGGGCAGGAATACCAGTGGGAGTACCAATATATAACAGGCAATAACATTATCAAACACCAATCCTTTCCCAATTGCTTTGGTCAATAGCTGCGGACTTATTTCGGTACTGTTTATTTTATCCAGATTGCTCCAGTAAAAGAACAACCGCAGGATAAAAAACAGGAAAAGAGCACTGATATGGATCGATAACAGATATCGAAAAAGGGGGATCGCTTTTTTTCATTGTTCTATGCCAAGGGTTTACGGTTGCAAAGATAAGAATAAAATAAAGATTGCCCGGATCAGGTTTGTTAAAACCTATCCAGGCAACTTAATTAGCACTAACGGTTGTAAAAAATAGTCAGGTTTTGAACTAACGATTTATTTTTTGAATATAGTAATGACTATTCCCTATTAATATCCATTATTGTCGGTTCCTAACGCCGGATTTCTTTGCATTTCACTAACTGGAAGGGGCCACAGCAGATGTTTTGCTTCAAATGTCGCTCCTCGTGGGTTTTGTGCTCCTATGACATCCCGGAATGTAATGTCTCCATTACTTGCACTTACCGGATATTTACCGGTACGTTGAACATCGTCCCATAGTCTGAAATCGTATACTAATTCACGAACACGTTCTTTCCATACCTCTTCAATAAACTGAGAGGTACCAGTGATACTTTGTAATTCAGAGAGGGCTGCTTCTCTGTCTCCATAATATGCTCTTCCACGTACATCTGCCAGATAACCAATCGCTTCACTGGTGACGCCTTCTGTTCGGGCAATTGCTTCTGCTGCGATTAACAGCACTTCTGCATACCTGTAGACATACCGGTCTTTACTGCTTCTACCGGTTACCAAGGTAGCTTCTTCATTATAGAAGTGATAAGGAGCTGTTTGCCCGAGTGGTTCCACCTGAGTTATCCCATTCGCATCTGTATATTCGAATTCTGTGAAGAAAAATTGTTTTTCCTGGATACGCAGATCTTTGTCAGCATGATAAGCTCCCAAAATAACAGCAGAGGGGCGATATGCCTGATTAGCAATAGAGAATTGCATCACAGGTAACAGTTTATTTCCCGGAAATGCAATTTGGGTCCAGCTGGTTGCACTGGAGTGGGTTGCATCTGCTTCTCTGGCATAAATAATTTCATCCAGATTGTCGATCGTACGAAGTTTATTATAAGCACTTCCTTTTCCGAAGTCATCATGGGTAGTCAAAGAATAAGGGGTATCCCGGATGACTGTTCTGGCCATTTCCGCAGCTTTGGCAAAAGCGGATTCGTCATTCAACGGGGATCCGGTCATTTGCATATAGACGTGTGCGAGAAGTGTTTGAGCAGTTCCTAATGTGATGCGATAACCGTTCTTTACAAATGTTTCATTGTTAAGAGAACCTGATTGGATCGCATCTGTCAGGTCGGTAATGATCTGACTATAGATAGTCGCTACCGGTGTCCTTTCTACATATAGATCTTCCAGGGATTCATAAGGCTCTAATATCAGGGGGATAGCACCAAAATGTTTAGTCAGATAAAAATAATTAAGCGCCCGGAAAAATTTAGCCTGTGCTACTAAAGAATTTATTTCGCTTTCTGTTAATCCGGGTGTATCAGGAATATATTTAATCGCAGTATTGGCCCGGGCAACCCCTTTGTATCCTCTTTCCCAAACCTCTCCGGTTTTACTATTCATGTTTTGCGGGTTGAGTGTCAGGGTAAGGCTGTATTGAATGAACGCTTCCTGTCCGGCATATTCATTATCATACAGACCGGATAGATAATTCCCTAACATGGCATCTGCACCTCTATATACTCCTGCGTCCCATGCTTCAATAAATCCGTTTCTATACAAATGGTTAACGGCGGCATGGGCATGCGTAGGATAGCTGAAATATTGACCGGCCGTAATATCTGTTTTGGGATTTTCTTCTAAAAACTCGTGACATGCAGTAGATAAACCTACGAATGCTAAACAAGTGAATCCTAAAAATATTTTTTTCATTTCTGTATCTCCTTCAATTATTAAAATGTAACATTCAGTCCTAATGTGTATGTTCTTGGTTTCGGATATTGGAAGAAGAAAATGTTTTGTCCGTTGTGGTCATCATTACTGGTTCCTTCCGGATCATATCCTTTGAAGTCTTTTGAACAGATCAGGAAGGCATTGTTTACACTGAAGTTTACCCGTAGAGCAGCAATTTTCAGTTTATCTAATACGCTCTGATCAAAAGTATAGCCTAACTGGATCAGATTCGCACGCAAATAAGATCCGTTTGCTACCCAATGTGAGTTGACATCCGACCAGTGACCATCCGGAAAGTAACCGTCGTTCCGGATTGCCTGGATCATCGTTCCCGGATTACTTCCGTTATACCCGTCCAGAATAGTGGCTAATCCATTTGCTTTTCCAAAGCGATCTTCTGTGGAGTGTAGGTATTGTTGCAGAATTTCAGAACCTAACACAAATTGCAGATCCAGTGTGAAATCGAAGTTCTTGTATCTTAAATTGTTGATAAAACTACCGGTGATATCAGGAAGAGCATTTCCAATGATCATTTTTTCATCTGAGATCTTTGCCTGTCCCACAGAGTATCCGGCTGCTTTTGCTTGTTCAGCTTCAGCTTCGGTCCAGACACCATAGTTTTTGTATCCCCAGAAAGTACCTAATGATTCTCCTACCCGTAAAATTGTATTTTCTCCGGAAATGAATGAGGGAGCCATCAGAATATCTTCATCATTTTCTCCCAACTTCATGATTATGTTTTTATTATAGTTGAAGTTCAGAGAGGAGCTCCATCCAAAATCTTTCGTATCCATATTGATCGTATTGATCATGAAATCCATACCTGTATTTTTTACCTGTCCGATGTTATCAATTACTGATTTATATCCGGTACTATAAGGTACAGGGCGGTCCAGCAGCAGATCCTTTGTCAACTTATAATAATAAGAAACATCAAAATTCAGGCGGTTTCCGAACATGTTCAGATTGAAACCTATATCCCACATGCCTGTTCTTTCCCATTTCAGGTCAGGATTTGCCAGACGCTCCGTATAACTTCCTGATTCCAGGGAACCATTGATCAATACAGTTCCGGATTTTACATTTGCCAGGGATTTGTATACATCGAATTCGCTGTTTCCGGTTACACCGTAACTGGTATGGAACTTCAACTGGTCAATTGCTGTAAGGTCTTCCATAAATCCTTCACTGGAGGTAATCCATGCCAGGCCGGCAGAGGGGAAGAATGAATATTTATTGTTATCACCGAATTTAGATGAACCATCAATACGGGCTGTAAGGGTTGCTGAGTATTTATCGTTATAGGTGTAAGCTCCTCTGACAAAATAGGAGTTCATGGCCCAGCGTTGGTATTCGGATTCAGGTTTTTGTAGAACTGTTCCGGCACCCATATTGTCATATCCGGAGAAATCATCCGCAAATCCATCCGCTCTGCTTCGATTCCTTCTATATACTCTTTCCTGCCAGGAGAGACCTGCCATGGCATTGATACGATGTTTACCTATGGTGGTATGATAGGTCAGGTACGTTTCTTCCTGCCAGTAGTAGGTGTCGTAATTGTAAAAATTAGCTTCTCCATCGGGAAAGGAGATATTTTTCAGGTCTGTAGGAGAATAATATCTGTTTCTGTTGAGGTAGGAATCAATACCAAACTGAGTTTTCAGATCTAACCCTTTTGCTAAGTGGAATGTAAATGCTGCATTTCTGAATATCTGGGTCTTATATTCCATTCTTTGTTGAGTTTCCAGTACATGTACCGGATTAGCCATCCCTTCAAGACCCTGGCCTCCTGTATCGGAATTGGTCCATTCCTCGTCCAGTTTTACTGGTAACCAGGGTACCATTTCAATCATGGTACGACGGGGCATCTGATGCCCTCCGGTTTCTTCTGCTACATTTCCCCAGGTATGATTCACCAATAGGTTGATGGCAGTTGATAAATATTTGGTGGGTTTGGCATCATAGGCTAATTTGGCATTCAGACGTTTCAGATAGGAGTTCAGCATAATACCCTGTTGATCTGTAAAGTTCAGGAATGCTCCCACGGATGAATTCGGACCCCCTTGTTGAATATTGATCTGATGATTGTGAGAGATTGCCGTACGGGTTGCTTCCCGTTGCCAGTCTGTGTCATAGATAGGTGTGCCGTCTGGTCTGAATAACCGGGAATCATTAAAATAGGTGGATAGATCTGTCGACCGTTTATCTGCTTCTGATGCGGCAAACCATTTGTTATGATTGTCTATTGCCTGTGAGAAGGCTTTCATCCATTCTGCAGCATTCATCACATCCATATAACGGGCTACCTGGCTTACACTGACAGAACCGTCATAGGTAATACTGGTTCCTTCTCCTTTTAACCCCCGTTTGGTTGTTACCATGATCACCCCATTCGCACCACGGGCACCGTAGATAGCTGCAGAAGAGGCATCTTTCAAGACTTCAATCCGTTCAATGTCGTTTGGATTCAGATATTTAAAGTCTTCCATTACCACCCCGTCCACTACATACAAAGGGTCAGATTTCGAATTAATGGTTCTGATACCACGGATCGTAACCCGGTTTTTCCCTCCGGGCTGACCTGAATTGGTATAGATGTTAACTCCTGCTGCTTTTCCTTTTAATCCATCCAGCGCACTGAAAGATTGTTGTTTCAGAATATCTTTTGCATCTGTAACAGAGATGGAACCGGTGACGTCTGATTTTTTCATCGTACCGTACCCCACTACTACGACTTCGTCTAATGCCTGACTGTCTTCGACTAAAGTGATGTTAATCACTTTTTGAGTGCCAACCGTTACTTCCTTGGTCAGATAACCGATATAAGAAACCTGCAAAGTAGCTCCCTGTGGTACTGTTATGCTGTAATTCCCGTCAAAATCCGTGATCGTACCGTTGGTGGTTCCTTTTTCTATCATATTTGCACCGATTATAGGATCTCCGAAATTGTCAGTGACTACACCGACTACCGTGTTTTGCGTAAATGCCACCGATACACAAAGAAAAAGAAGGAATATGGAAATTCTCATCACATTCATAATTTTCTCAGTGTGGTGATTTTTTAATAATAAAAGATTGCACAAAGGTTTATTTTTCATGACTTTGTTACATTAGTTTGTTAATAAATTAAATAGGATTTTTGTTAGGCTATATGCATAGGTATTTTATTTCTACCTTACCTTTTTTAACAATAGAAAGGGTCATCTCATAGGCATTTTATCATTTAGAGTTAGACAAATTATTTTTATTATGGTTTGTGATTGATTTACACACTTCTTTTTTAGAAAACTTTGGGTTAGAAATAGGATAATTCAGTTATGATCGCTCATATTAGGATGTTTTTATTTGATGTTTTTAGTTTATTAGTTGTTTGTTAATATTAAAACAGGAAATTGTTCTGAAAGAACTATGGGATAGCTTAATAATTATTTGTCAAATAGTTTTTTATAAATCGGGCAGTAGCTAATTTATTGATAGTGAGTAGATCTCTTTGAGTTAAAATAAAAAAGGATAGATAAGGAAGAGTTAATTTAATTTCACTTCGGAACCAATAAAAATATAGTTTATTTAAAAAAAAGAGAATTTTTGATTGGAATTAATTTAATTTTTTTTCTTATGTTTGCATCTGTTAAAAATGGATGGAGTTCTTTCAGGACTGGCATCCATTTTTTATTTTACCTTTCCCTGACAATCCCTTCCCCTCTATCCTGCATTTTATTTTTTAATCTTACTACCCGTGTTTTTTTTGATTGGGCCGGAGAGGAGATATCTATAGTAAATAGTTTATTCCTCCTGAATGTTAAAGAAAATTTAATTGAAGTTGTTTGTTGGGGGTAAATCTATTCTGGAACGTTCTTACTATAAACCATGAGATAACACACCATCGTGAGAGAATCTAATTCTATGCACAGAATCTAAAAACACAAATATCTGATTTCCCTCCGTCTTTTCTCTGGTAAGTGATCGTTCTTTGAAGGAAGAGTGATGTTTAGAGGTATGTATTTAATTATTCTATTCTATTAATATTATCCTGATGGTCTAACAATTTTAATTTAATGTAAATGAAAAAAAATTTGTACTTTTTGGAACTTTGATCGTTACCTCTTTTTTCAGATCCGGCACAGGCGCAGGAAAAAGAGTGGGTGGACTATGTAAACACACTACAGGGAACAAATTCCCATCATGACTTAACCCGTGGAAATACCTATCCTACCACGGCTATGCCCTGGGGCATGAATTTCTGGACTCCGCAAACGGGAGTCAATGGGAGTGGCTGGATCTATCAACATTTTAAAGATTCGATCCGTGGATTCCGGCAAACCCATCAATGTAGTTCCTGGACGAGGGACTATGCTGTTTTTTCGTTAATGCCTGTGACCGGTAAGTTAGTTGTTGATCAGTTCAGCCGTGCGGCCCGCTTCAGTCATGACAATGAAACTGCCAAACCTCATTATTATCAGGTCAGATTTGATAATGGAATTAATGCAGAGATGTCTCCTACGGAAAGAGGGGTTTACATGCGTTATTCTTTTCCGGGAAATCAGGATACTTATATAGTTGTGGATGCAAATATGAGAGGAAGTATGGTCCGTTTCTACCCGGAAGAACGGAAAATTGTAGGTTTCTGTAAAAATGCAAATAATTCTGTTCCGGCAGGTTTTGCGAACTACTTTGTTATCTACTTTAATCAGCCCTTTAAAAGTTATGGAACCTGGCAGAATGCGGAAGGGGATATTTTCCCAAATAGTAGGGAAGCATTAGGCGAATGGGTAGGAGCATATGTTCAGTTTGAACCCGGTGCTGTGGTGGAAGCGAAAGTGATCTCTTCTTTTGTTAGTATTGAACAGGCGGAATTGAATTATACCAAAGAACTTGCCGGATTAAAATCCCTCGAAGAGGCCCGTAAACTGGCGGGAGATGCCTGGAATAAACAATTGGGAAAAATTGCAGTGGAAGGGGGAACGGAAGAGGAGCGAGCTACTTTCTATTCCTGTTTTTTCCGTTCCATGTTATTCCCACGTATGTTCTATGAGTTCAATGCGGAAGATGAGCCTTTTTATTATAGTCCTTATGACGGGAAGTTACATGCAGGCTATATGTATACGGATAATGGTTTCTGGGATACTTTCCGTGCTCAATTCCCTTTGAATATTTTATTACATCCGGAAATGCATCAGCGTTATGTACAATCTCTGTTAGATGCTTATGACCAGAGCGGCTGGTTACCTTCCTGGTCTTTTCCGGGACAGAGTGGAGGTATGGTGGGGAACCACGCTGCTTCTCTGATCGCAGATGCCTATGTGAAAGGGTTACGTGATTTTGATGTGAACAAAGCCCTGGAAGCGATGTTGCATGAAGCTACCAATAAGGGACCTTTCGGACCTTCTACCGGACGTGACGGATGGGTGGAATATTTCAAGATCGGATATGTTCCTTATCCTGAATACCATGAAGCAGTAGCTAAAACGCTGGAGTTCTGTTATGATGATTTCTGTGCCTTCCAGGTAGCCCGTATGGCGGATGCTCCGTGGTATAAAACAATCTTTGAACGTCAGTTATTCAATTATAAAAATGTATATGATCCTGTCAGCCGTTTTATGCGTGGACGTGATAAGGATGGTAAATGGCTGGAAGATTTTGATCCGATCGAGTGGGGGGACCTTATACGGAAGGTTCTGCCTGGCACTATCATTGGTCTGTTTTCCATGATGTGCAAGGGTTGATCGATCTGATGGAAGGAGATAAGAATTTTGTAGCTAAACTGGATTCAGTTTTTACGGAACCGGCAGAATTTAAAGTCGGGACTTATAACCGGGTGATCCATGAAATGGCGGAGATGGCTTTGATGGATATGGGACAATATGCACATGGGAATCAACCGATCCAGCATATGATCTATTTATATAATTATGCTGGTGAGCCATGGAAAACTCAGTACTGGGCCCGTGAAGTGATGCGAAAAATGTATAGTTCAGGTCCTGATGGATATCCGGGAGATGAAGACCAGGGACAAACCTCTTCCTGGTATGTGATCAGTGCGATGGGACTTTATTCGGTGTGTCCGGGTACGGATCAATATGTGATCGGTAGTCCTGTTTTCCCGAAAATGACTGTGCAACTGGAAAATGGAAACAAATTAGTCATTGAAGCAGAAAATAATACGACTGCTACTCCTTATATTCAATCGGCCAGCCTGAATGGTAAAACGTTTACCCGGAACTGGCTTACCTATGATGAATTGATGAATGGTGGAGTTCTTAAATTTAAAATGTCTGCCAAACCCAATACCAGCAGAGGTGTTGCAGTGAAAGATCGTCCTTACTCTTACTCTACAGAAAATAAATAAAATAAAAGTAGTGTGTGTATTTAAACCGTCTGAGGTAATTTTTTACCCGGACGGTTTTTTTATATGGGGAAACGTATACTAAATAAAAGGGAAGGGACGTTAGGAAAGATAGTACATGTAGTGACAGGATTCAGAGTCCTGCCGGAACTTAGTTACAGGAAGAGTTTCCACAAACATAGCAAAAAATGTTTCATTTTGTTTCGTTTCCTATAGATTTTTGAACACTTATACCTATCTATTAGCAAAAAAAACATTTTAAGTAATGTTTCTGATATGGTATTGGCTTTCTTATACACCCCACCCCAATATTTTTTCCTTATAATATACTGACAAATAACACGCTTCATCCAACCTGATAAGTTCTGGCAGAACTATAGAAAGGGGTAATTGGCACAGTATGACGGAGTTAAATAAATCAGTGAAAACAATGGATATCAGAGATAACTTTGATAAGGTTTATCTATTGTATTTTTCAAGAATGTTCCGTTTTGCCAAAGAATATGTGATGGATCATGAAGACGCCGAAAACATCGTACAGGATGTATTTCTTATGGTGTGGGAAAAGAGGAATGAGATCCGGATCGATACCAGTCTGGCGGGGTACTTATTTACATTAACCAAATATAAATCGTTGGATTTTTTAAGACATAAAGTGATTCAGGAAGAATTTGCAGGTGAATATATGTTAAAGTTGCAAGCTTTGGAACAAGTGAATTATTCTTTTTCCAGTGATGCCGAATTACAGGCCATAATAGACCGGGCAATTTCTAAGTTACCTGATAAATGCAGGGATATTTTTGTTAAAAGCCGTATGGAAGGTAAAAAGTATAGGGAAATAGCAGAGGAGTTGGGAATTTCTGTAAAAACGGTAGAGAATCAGATGGTTATTGCCTTGAAAAAAATGAGGGAAGACTTAAAGGATTATCTTCCCCTGCTCCTGTTTTTGATCTCCTGATAAAGTTAAAATATATGTAATTTTGTTTTTCTTTTAGTGGTAAAATTATTCTCAATCGCTCTTATTACAAACGTATTTCATAGATGCATCATTTGTTACATAAATATTATACTAAGGAAATAACTACTAAGGAAAAGAAGGAGTTGTTCCTATTGCTGGAGAATGATCCGGACCTGAAAAAAGAATTTATTTCTTTTCAGTCCCTCGGTGGGTTATCTGCTAGCCTTCCCTGTCCTGGAGATCAGGTTTCTGCTGCTACTTATTTAAAGAAGTTCAGGCAGGAACGCCGGAAAGAGCAGGCCGGGCGTATCGGAAAACAGATGTTGCAGTATGCTGCAGTAGTCTTTTTGACTATGCTTGCCAGTTGGTATCTGATGAACCCTGTGGAAGAAACAGATGAAATAGCAGAATTGTATGAAGAGTTTATGACCCCGGCCGGACAACGGGCCATGATCAAATTGCATGACGGAACAGTTGTTTGGTTAAACGCAAAATCCACCTTACGATATCCCAACCAATTTGGTGCTGCAGAAAGAAGAGTAGAATTAGACGGAGAGGCCTTTTTTGAAGTGAATCATTCGGAGGAAAAACCGTTTATTGTGGCTACGGAAAAATTGGATGTAAAAGTACTGGGTACTCAGTTCAATGTATTTGCTTATAAAGGGCATGATGAATTTAAAACCTCTTTACTGGAAGGATCTGTAAAGATTTACAGAAGCTCCTATGAGGAAGATGCTCTGTTTATAGAACCGAATGAATATGTGGAATTGATAGGAAACCGGCTGGTCAAAGGTTCGTTCAGTAATGCGGATTTTCTTTTGTGGAAAGATGGAATCTATGCCTTTGATGATGAACCTTTTCAGGAGATTGTGAAAAAACTGGAATTATATTATGATATAACCATATTAATAAATAATGCAAAACTGAATGAGTATAGGTTCAGTGGTAAATTCCGTCAACGCGATGGAGTGGAAAGTGTGTTGAGAACGTTAAGAAAGGTTTATTACTTCTCCTATACGAAGGACGAAGAAGGAAACATCTTGACAATCAAATAACTATTTTATTGAGAAGAATTATAAGTGAGTTGTCTAACCTTTAATTTTTATGTATGCCTATGGTGTAGTTTGTGCTGAATAAACTAAAAAAACCGGCAGATGTTCCCGCATCCACCGGTTCAGTCTAACACAAAATTCTAACAAATTAAGTATTAACACGTAAATGTAACAAAGTTATGAAAAAAGAACCTTTGTGCGATCTTTTATTATTTAAAAATCATCACACTAAGAAAATTTTGAATGTTATGAGAATTTCAACGTTCCTTCTTTTTCTTTGTGTATTTGCATCTTTCGCAGCGAACACTAACTCGCAGAATGCTGCCGTAAGTATCACAAAGAGTGATTTGTCGATCGGTGAATTCATCGATCAGATAGAACAACAGACGGATTATCTGTTTGTCTATAGTAAAAACGAAGTAAATACAGAAAAGGCTGTGGCTGTGAATGCCGGTAAAAAATCAGTTGCTCAGTATTTAAACGAAGCCTTTAACGGATCGGATGTCAATTATTCTTTTGAGAATGATTACATCGTATTGACCAAAAACGCAACTCCTTCCGTTCCTCAACAGGGAAATGTCATTACCGGGGTAGTGGTGGATAACTTTGGTGAGCCTGTTATTGGAGCCAATGTGATTGAAAAAGGTACCACCAACGGTACGATTACCGATTTTGACGGTAATTACAGCATCCAGGTTCCTCAGGGAGCTACTTTGCAGGTTTCTTATATCGGTTATCTGACCAAAGAAGTGACCGTAGGTACTCAACGTATGATTAATATTACTTTGATAGAAGATACCCAAACGCTGGATGAAGTAGTGGTTGTCGGTTATGGTACTATGAAAAAATCGGACGTGACCGGTTCTATTTCCGTAACCAGCGCAGAAGACATTCTTCAGGGACAGACTTTCAATGCCCTGGAAGGTTTGAGAGGTAAAGCAGCCGGTGTGACGATCATGTCGAACTCAGGACAGCCTGGGGGTGCACAACGTGTATTGATCCGTGGTATGAGCTCAATCAACACAAGCTCCGATCCTCTTTATATTGTGGATGGAGTGGCGATGGAAAGTATGCAGTATCTGAATCCGAATGATATCGAACGGATTGAGGTATTAAAAGATGCTTCTTCAGCTGCTATCTATGGTGCACGTGGTGCGAATGGTGTGATCATGGTTACTACCAAACGTGGTTTAAAAGGAGAAGGCGTTAGCGTTTCTTATAATGGTTCCGTAAGTTTGAGCCATGTGGCCCGTTATATGGATCTGATGGATGCTGCTGAATGGCAGGAAGCATTTATGATCGGTATTAAGAACTTTAACAAATGGTATGCAGACCCAACTTCAGAAAACAGCTCTCTGCATTATAAATCAGAAAAAATGTCAGATTGGTTTACTGATCCACGTCTGTTTAATTCGGATGGAACTGCTAAATATGATACAGACTGGCAGAAGGAAGCAACCCGTACTGCAATTTCCCATAGCCATCAGATCAATATTCAACAAGGTGGACAGAACTCTTCTGTAGGTGCTTTCCTGAACTTCACAGATCAACAAGGTGTGATGTTGAATACCTATATGAAACGTTTGAATGCGAAACTGGCTTATGATGCCAAACCAACCAAGTACTTATCCACTGCTGTTAATTTATTAGTGAACCACACATGGGCGAATGAAGCTGAAGAAGGAGGAGGTGCACAGTATCCACGTCGTACGATGATTGAAATGGTACCCTGGATTCCTGTTACATTAGATGGTGAATACACGAGTTCCAGAACTCCGTCAGATGATTTAGGACTTGAAGGTATGGCCAATCCGGTACACGTATTGAAAACACAGGAAAGAACCCGTTATCGTACACAGATTTTTGGTAATGCAGCATTCACATTCCATCTGATGGAAGGATTGGATCTGAAAACTCAGTTTGGTATTGATGCAAATCTGAACCAGAATAAGTTTTTTACTCCGAACGATTTAGTGGACTTAACTCATCCGAATGGAGATGTTACTTTCTGGGATTACCGTTACCACTACTGGCAGGAAGAAACATACCTGACTTATAATAAAACAGTCGATAAACATCGTATTAATGCCATGGCAGGTCTTTCCTGGCAGGAAAGAGTTTACAGAGAGCATAAGTCTCAACGTAGAGGTTATTCTGATAATTATTCAGGTGCTGATAACATTGGAGCTGGTACTATTCCTTATGATCCGTCATCAAAATATGAACGTTGGGCTATGAATTCTTACTTTTTAAGAGCTGCTTATACATATGATGATAAGTATTCAGCAACAGTTACTGCCCGTGTGGACGGTTCTTCTAAGTTTGGTAAAGATAACAAATATGCATTTTTCCCATCTGCCGGTTTTGCCTGGAATGTGTCTAATGAAGATTTTATGGCGAATGCCACTTTTATTGATCAGTTGAAACTTCATACCAGTTATGGTATTACCGGTAACAGCGAAATTGAAGTGTATCGCTCTTTGTCAACTATTGAATCAGGAACTGTACTGATCAATGGTCAGTTAGTTCCAAGTAGTAATGTAAAACGTTTACCAAACCCTGGTTTGAAATGGGAAACTACAGGCATGTGGGATATCGGTTTCAATTTGAATCTGTTCCGTAATCGTTTGAATTTTGATGTATCGTACTACCATAAAGTAACCCGGGATTTGTTGTTAGACCGTCCGGTACCTCATACAACCGGTTTTGATGTGGTAATGTATAATATTGGTAAAGTACGTAACCAGGGGGTTGACTTTATGATGAACACAGTAAATGTGGAAACAAAAGACTTTACCTGGAGTTCGACTTTCAACTTTAACTACAACAGAAATAAAATCCTGAAGTTAGGTGATAATGACGAAGATATCATCACTGGCCCGGATGACAAAGTTATTTTACGTGTTGGTGAGTCTTTAGGTACATTCCGTGGTTATGTACGTAATGGTGTATTTACAGAAGATCAAAAAGATGCCGCTCTTGCAGCAGGACAGAATGTGGGTGCTTCTATTCATTCGGAAACTCAGGAAATCATAGGAAATGGTTTACCTAAATTCACTGGAAGTTTTATCAATAACTTTGCTTATAAGAATTTTGATTTAGTGGTAGACCTGCAATTTGTAGGTGGAGTAGATGTGTATCAAAGCTTCCTTCACTCAACAGAAGACCGGTTTGGAAAAGCGAACGGATTAAAAACTATCTTATATGATGGTTATAACGGAACTAACCCGAATACGATGGTACAGGCTATCCGTAACTCGGCTATGTCAGAACACGGTTCTTTATCACAACAGGATTCCCGCTATATAGCAAATGGTGCTTATTTACGTGGTAACTTAATCCAGTTAGGATACACATTTGACAGAAGGATGACTGAAAAAATGAAAATCAGTGCTCTTCGTCTGAACTTAAGTGTGAACAACGCATTCCTGATCTGTTCAAAAGATTTCCATGGATTTGATCCGGAAGGAAGTTCTTATACAGGAGATAATTATGACAGATGGGGGCAGAATATTTATTTCTTCCAATATCCTAAGGCAAGAACATATACATTAGGATTAAATGTAACATTTTAATAATTGAAGGAGATAATCAATATGAAAAAAATATTTTTAGGATTATTGTGTGTAGCAGGACTTACTGTTTCGACATCTTGTACAGATTTTCTGGAAGAAACACCAAGGACCGAATTGACACTGGAACAATATTTCAGAACTGCAGAGCATGCACAATCTGCAGTCAATAAGCTATACAGAGACGGGATTACTTATATGTATCATCCGCATAGTGTATTCTATGGTAAATTCATTATGTATGGTCCCTTTATGTCCGGTTTATATGATGACCAGGATTACAAAGGACAGGAAGCATGGATTGCATGGATGCAAACTTTAAACCATAATGCGTATAATATTACCGGCCAGATGGATAATATTATGGAACGTACTTATAGAAATACGATTGCCAGAGCAAATACAGCTATTAAGTACATTCCAAACGTGAGTGGTTTATCAGAAGATGAGAAAAATACTTTAATCGGAGAAGCTAAATTTTTCAGAGCATTTTCTTATTTTCATTTAGTGAAAATCTTTGGTGATATGCCATTGATTCTGGAACCTTATGAAGATTTAGAAGGTATTTATGCGGAAAGAACTCCAAGTGAAGAGATCTATGCTCAGATTATCAAAGATTGCCAGGATGCAATTGCTTCATTACCTGATAAAAAGTTTACAGATGGGTACAGAATTACTAAACCGGTTGCCCAGACTGTATTAGCAAGTGCTTATCTTCAAATGAGTGGATATCCTCTGCAAAAAACGGAAAATTATAAAAATGCTGCCGATGTTGCAAGAGCTATTATTAATAGTGGCATTCACTCTTTGATAAAACATGAAGACGGGGATCAGAGAAGTGCATATAATATTATGCGTACAGATGATGATAGTCCGGAATATATTTTCTCTCGCGAATATCAAAGTTCATCTTCTGCAAATAATGGTGCATTAGCTCAGATGTCTATGCCGAACTCTATGATCAGCGATCTGCCCAAAGGAATTAACAGATCTATTTTTGTAAATGTTTATAAGCCTTCAGATCTTGTTTTGAATGCATTTGATCCGACGGATCTTCGTGTTCAGGAAAAACAATATTGGTATAGAAATCTTTCGTATGTGAATAGTAAAGATGAGGAAGTAAATGTTACCTTTAATCAGACAGCTGTATGGAGATATTACAATGAAAAAGCATTGTACGAAACTACAGAAGGTGACAAGGATATTGCTATCTTACGTTATGCAGAAGTATTGTTAATTGCAGCGGAAGCAATAGCAAAATCTGAAAATGCGGTTACAGAAGAAGCGATCCGTTATCTGGCGGATGTTCGGGAACGTGCATTTGTATATCCTGGATCGACTTCCGGAATTACAAGATCAGATATTGAAGCTCAGTTAAGAGGTTTGTCAGTAGATCGATTTGTTCAGGAAGTTTGGGCAGAACGTTTGCGTGAGTTAGTATTTGAATACAGAGTATGGGATGATATCCAGCGTACTCGTATGTACCCACAGGCGTCTGCAACTAATCCAGGTACTGTAGAATGGGTTCCGGTGATTGGTGCAACTAATCCGTTTGGTGCTAAATATGAGGAAAAACATTTATTGTTCCCTCTTAGTGACAATGAAATTCAGAGAAACCCATCTTTGACTCAGAATCCTGGATTCTAATCCGGAATTAGTCAATTCATAAATTCTTAATGGGGAGGGAAGTGTTTCTCTCCCCATTTGAGTTTTAAAAGTGTTTTTGTTTTTATGCTATCCGGCAGGTGATTTTGTGAAAATCCTATACATCCGGATAGGTAATTTCTTTTAATAGATTGTATTATTATAAAAGATTCTATGGAGAGCTACTAATTGTAGATTCCTTAAAAACAAAATGATAGCATCTATAGAGATAAAATGCAACCGGTAATTTTATTGAATTTTCAGGAATAACAACTCTTGTTAGATGGTAATTAGCGGCTGTTTTTGTTTCTTTGCAGAAAATTAATCAATCAGTAATTTAAATATCATGAGAAAAAGAAGTGTATGGACCAGTGCCCTTGCGGCCATACTTCTGTGGAATGTAAACCCTTCGACAGCCCATGCTGAAACAAATGGTTTTGATCCTGTGGAGTATGTGAATCCGTTGATGGGTACACAATCAACCTATGAGTTATCAACCGGTAATACCTATCCGGCTATTGCGTTGCCCTGGGGTATGAATTTCTGGACACCACAGACCGGTAAGATGGGTAACGGATGGGTCTATGTATATACGGATACCAAAATCCGTGGTTTCAAGCAAACACACCAACCCAGTCCGTGGATCAATGACTATGGACAATTTTCCATTATGCCTGTTACAGGTAAACCGCTGTTTAATGAAGATGAGCGTGCAAGCTGGTTCTCTCATAAAGCGGAAGTGGCAAAACCTCATTATTATAGAGTCTATCTGGCAGAACATGACGTAGTGACGGAGATTGCTCCGACTGAACGTGCGGCTATGTTCCGTTTCACTTTCCCGGAAGAAGAGAATTCTTACGTAGTGGTAGATGCTTTTGACAGAGGATCACACGTTCGCCTGATCCCGGAAAAGAACCGGATCGTAGGTTATACAACCCGTAACAGCGGTGGTGTACCGGAGAATTTCAAAAACTACTTTGTAGTGGAATTTGATAAGCCGTTTACGTATGATGCCACTTTCATTGATGGATCTTTGCAGAAGGGCATTCATGAACAATCCGGAAACCATACCGGAGCAGTGATCGGATTCCAGACAAAAAAAGGAGAGATCGTCCATGCCCGGGTGGCTTCTTCTTTCATCAGTCCGGAACAGGCTGAGATTAACCTGAAGGAATTAGGAAACGACAATTTTGATACGTTAGTGGCAAAAGGTAAAAAAGCATGGAATGATGTACTGGGAACCATTGAAGTGGAAGGTGGAAACCTGGACCAGTACCGTACATTCTATTCCTGTCTGTATCGCTCTTTGCTTTTCCCCCGTAAATTCTATGAAATTGATGCAACCGGAAATGTAGTACACTACAGCCCTTATAATGGAGAGGTACTGCCCGGCTATATGTTTACGGATACCGGCTTCTGGGATACCTTCCGTTGCCTGTTCCCATTCCTGAACATGATGTTCCCATCGATTAATAAAGAGATGCAGGAAGGTCTAATCAATACCTACAAAGAAAGCGGATTCTATCCTGAATGGGCAAGCCCTGGCCACCGGAATTGTATGGTAGGGAACAACTCAGCTTCTATTCTGGTAGATGCCTATATGAAAGGAGTGAAAGTAGATGATCTGGAAACATTATATAAAGGTCTGATCACCGGAACAGAATCTGTTCACCCAAAAATCGGTTCCACCGGACGTTTAGGATTTGATTATTATAACAAATTAGGATATGTTCCTTATGATGTGAATATCAATGAAAATGCTGCCCGTACATTAGAATATGCTTATAACGACTGGTGTATCTGGAAATTAGCTAAAGATTTAGGCCGTCCGAAAAAAGAAGTGGATTTGTTTGCTAAACGTGCCATGAACTATAAAAACCTGTTCGATAAGGAATCGAACCTGATGCGTGGTAAAAACGAAGACGGAACCTTCCAGTCTCCTTTCTCTCCTTTGAAATGGGGAGATGCCTTCACAGAAGGTAATAGCTGGCACTATTCCTGGTCCGTATTCCATGACCCGCAGGGATTAATTGACCTGATGGGTGGTAAGAAAGAATTCGTAACCATGTTAGACTCTGTATTCATTGTTCCGCCGTTGTTCGATGACAGCTATTATGGCCAGGTGATCCATGAAATCCGTGAAATGCAGATCATGAACATGGGTAACTATGCACACGGTAACCAGCCGATCCAGCACATGATCTATATGTATAACTATGCTGGTGAACCCTGGAAAGCCCAGTATTGGTTGCGCCGGGTAATGGATCAGATGTACACTCCGGGTCCGGACGGCTATTGCGGTGACGAAGACAACGGACAGACATCTGCCTGGTATGTATTCTCTGCATTAGGATTCTATCCGGTATGTCCCGGTACGGACCAGTACGTGATGGGTGCTCCGCTGTTTAAGAAAGCAACCATGACCTTTGAAAACGGAAATAAATTTGTGATCAATGCACCGGACAACAGTGCAAAGAACCTGTATATTGAATCGATGTCTTTGAACGGACAGACTACTACCAAAAACTATCTGACCCACGACCAGTTACACAAAGGTGGTGTGTTGGATGTGAAGATGAGTAGCACACCAAACGAAAACAGAGGTATCAATCAGGACGATTTCCCCTATTCATTCTCTGTACACGACCAGAAAAAGAAATAAGCTTATGAAATTTAATTCTAAGACAATTATGTCAGGCATCTTCGGATGTCTGGCATTTTGTGCCTTTACCGGGCTACCAACTTCCTGTGTACCGGATACTGCAGACAGAACAGTTTCGGACAAAACGCCAGTAGATTATGTCAACCCGTATATGGGTAACATCAGCCACCTGTTAGTTCCTACTTATCCGACCGTACATCTGCCTAACAGTATGTTACGTGTCTATCCGGAACGTGCCGATTTCACCGGAGACAGAGTGGCCGGACTTCCGCTGATCGTGACAAGTCACCGGGGAAGCTCCGCATTTAACCTAAGCCCCTGGCAGGGACCGGAACAAGGACTTCTGCCGGTTGTTCAGTATAGCTATGATCAGGAAAAAATTCAACCCTACCGCTACCAGGTATACCTGGACGATACCCAGATAGAGGTAGACTATGCTCCTTCTCATCAAAGTGCGGTTTATAATCTTATTTTTGCCGGTAATACACCTGCATATCTGGTTTTTAACAGCCGGAATGGTGAACTGGCCTATGATGGTAAATCCGTCAGTGGATATCAGATCATCAACGTGGACGGATATAAGTATTCAAACAGGAATACAAGAGTCTATCTGTATGCCGAAACAGATATTGACGCGGAAAAAACCGGTGTTATATCGGATGTCGGACAGATCGATTATCAGAAGCAATCGGTAAACGGAAAAGATGCCGCTCTGGTATTGAATTTCGGTGATGGAGTGAAACGGTTGGGCATCCGTTACGGAATCTCTTTTATCAGCGCAGAGCAGGCAAAGAAAAACCTGGAACGTGAAATTCACACCTATGACGTGAACCAGGTGGCTGCTACCGGAAAGAAAATCTGGAATGAAGAATTAAATAAGATCCGGGTGACGGGTGGAACGGAGGAGGATAAAGTGGTGTTCTATACCTCTATGTACCGCTGCTATGAACGTCCGGTTTGCCTGAGTGAAGACGGACGCTATTTCAGTGCGTTCGACGGACAGGTACATGAAGACAACGGAACACCTTTCTATACGGACGACTGGATCTGGGATACCTATCGCGCTACCCATCCCCTCCGGGTATTGATCGATGAAAAACGGGCCAGTGACATCATTAACTCTTATCTGCGGATGGCCCAACAAATGGGAACAAACTGGATGCCTACCTTCCCGGAAGTGACCGGTGACTCCCGCCGTATGAACTCAAATCATGCGGTTGCCACTGTGATTGATGCCTGGCTGAAAGGTGTCAGAGGTTTTGACCTGGAACAGGCCTATCTGGCCTGTAAAGCAGCTATTGAAGAGAAAACCCTGATCCCATGGTCGGCAGAACCGGCTGGCTGGTTAGATGATTTCTATAAGGAACATGGCTATATCCCTGCCTTGAAACCCGGAGAAAAGGAGACGGTTCGGAATGTTTCCATGTGGGAAAAACGTCAGCCAATTGCCGTTACGCTGGGAACGGCTTATGACCAGTGGTGTCTCTCTTTGATTGCGCTGGAATTGGGCCGGGTAGAAGAGGCGGAAAAGTATCTGCGTGCTTCCTATAACTACCGGAATATATTTCATCCGGAAACTAAATTCTTCCACCCGAAAGATAAGGATGGTCAATTCCTTGAAGGGATTGACTACCGCTATTCAGGAGGTTTGGGAGCCCGGGATATCTATGATGAAAACAACGGATATGTTTACCGTTGGGATGTGCAGCACAATATCGGTGACCTGATCTCTTTGATCGGAGGAAATGAAGCCTTTATTCAAGGGCTTGAAGAGATGTTCAACGAACCGTTGGGAATGTCTAAGTGGCAATTCTACTCCGAATTACCGGATCATACAGGAAATGTAGGACAATTCTCTATGGGGAACGAACCGGCCTTCCATATTCCTTATCTTTATAACTATGCCGGGCAACCCTGGAAGACCCAGAAAAGGATCCGTACCTTATTGGATATGTGGTTCCGGAATGATTTGATGGGTATACCAGGAGATGAAGACGGCGGTGGCGTGTCTGCTTTTGTGGCTTTCAGCCAGATGGGATTCTATCCCGTCACTCCGGGATCACCCACATACAATATCGGTAGCCCGGTGTTTGAACACATGAAAATGGATGTAGGAAACGGACACACCTTTGAGATCATTGCTAAGAATGCCTCCAAAGAAAATAAATATATTCAATCTGCTAAACTGAATGGAGTTACCTGGGGCCAGCCCTGGTTCAGTCATAGCGACATTCAAAATGGCGGTGTACTGGAAGTGGTGATGGGACCCAAAGCCAATAAGTCATGGGGAGTAGGAACCCCTCCTCCTTCGGCTGCCCCAATGCCTTCCCGGTAAAAAATGAAAGATTTCATTATAAAAAGATGAAATACAGAATCTCCCCTGGGAACTCCTTTACTAAGAACAAGTAAACGAGTTCCCCGCGAAGGCGGGGATCGCATAGGAACAGACGGTATTTTATTGAGAAAAGTATAAACTGCCGGTTCCTTTGCGATTCCCGCCTTCGCGGGGAACATATCTGGAGCTATTAAATTATTGGGATAATAGGATATGGGGAATGAATGGTAGTATATATTCCCGAAAAGGGATTAAATAAATATTATCTCCGCCGGAATTTACTTAATATGATCCGTTGTCTGACCTCATAGATTGGATTCATAGAGGAGGTCAAAGGTTGGAAATGATATTGAGTCCCATAGTTCCGGATCACCTTTTCCATATCTTCTTCTCCTGCCAGGAAGTATCCGTTTTCCGGCATCTCCTTTTCAAAATTGTGGAAAATATTCCCCATATAAAAGTTTAATCCGTACATATTCCGGTACTCTTTCAGGCTGTTCATCACATATACGTTGGTTTTATCCAAAGGATATTCTTCCAGGATGTGTTCTGCAAAAGGACGGGAAGATCTTCCGTCACGAATACCGAGCATAATCACTCCTGTAATGAGTAAATTAATAGTAAAAACCAGAAAGATGGTTGAATAAAGTATCTTGATATTTATTTTTTTGAACATCTGGTAATAGACAGTGGCTAAAGCGATGAAGCAAAAGAGCAGGATACAGGCAGATAACCAGGGATGGGTATATAAACTTTGCGTAGCCATCTCTATGGTGGAAAGAGTCCGGATCTTATCCGTGAACTGTCCGGCAATCACTAACGGATCCACCACTCCTGCCATAATCAGGGTGAGACCTGTTAATACAATCGCAGCAAGGGTTGCCAGAAACGCTGCGAATATACGGGTTACCTTCGTACGGTATTCCGTCAGGAAGATCGTATACTCCGCTAAGAATAAAGCGATAAACGGATAGGCCGGCATGAGGTAGACACTTCTTTTACTGGAAGGAATGCAGTAAAAGAAAATGATACACACCAAAGCCACGAGACTGAACAGCTTGACTTTCTCCATGGACCGGATCTTTTGACAGCTATTCCTAAGGGTCTCCCGGATAGAGGAAGAGGGCTTATGAAGTTTCATGCCGAACAAAGAAAAGAAAAAGAACACAGTCCAGGGCATAAATCCGGCTAATAAGGTGACGGCATTGTACCATGCTCCGTTCGCATGTCCCAGTTCGTAGTTAATCATGGGAGTGGATGTATGGAAAAAACGACCGAAATTTTCTGCTAACACTACATTCAGGAAATCATCTCCCCCCTGTTTCCAGGCTGCGATATACCAGAGTAATGGCAGAAAGCAGGAGGATACTCCCACATAAAACAGGGACCGGAACACGGTGAGCAGACTGTATTTATTAAGGATTAATAAATATACGCCAAAAACAAACAGCGGTAGAATAATCCCCACAGGACCTTTCGTTAAAACAGCCAGTCCCAGCAGGATGGGGATTCCTACGGGTAATCCATTTAATTCCAGTTTATTTTCCCATCGATAGAGCCGGAAAAGCCCGATGACCATAAAGGTGGTTAACAGCATATCTACCCGGGTGGTCATACCCGCCCTGTTGAACTCCACACAGGTTAATAAAAGAAGAGTGGCAATAAAAGCTTCCTGAAATTTGATCCGTTCTCCAAAGAAAAACAGTGTAAAGCCGATCAGGGTGATGAATGCCAGGGCAGAAGGCAGCCGGGCGGTAAACTCACTGACATATCCCTGCGGATAAGAAAAAGCAGCCATGAGCCAATGTGCTAAGGGCGGTTTATAAGCAAACTCATCTGCATATACCTGGGGTAAGATCCAGTTCCCCGATTCAAGCATGGAAATAGCCACTGCAGCTTCACGAGGTTCACCTTTGGTTGCAAAATCTCCTAACGCAATCCATGGTAATACGGAGATCATACAGATCATAATCACCATGGTCACAGGTTTTTGTAAATATAGATATTGTAATGCTGTAGTACGCATAATATATTCTGAATGGGAATTTTACGGTTTATGATATAAATGTCTGTACAAAAAAACGACTTTTTACTGACTTTTCTTTCTTTTTACCAGACTTTTTTACATCCCCAATGAGCCTTTGATCGTGTTCCGGATCACTTCCGCATCTTCTTTATTCTCTTTTAAAATAGAGAGGATCAGGTTGAAATAACTCTCTTTGTTACTCACTCCTATGATATTACATAACCGGCTTTGTGGTAATATCCCTTTATGGTTATATATCCGCAGAATACTTTTATAATCTTCTGTATGGATATATCCGGAAAATTCTTCCGAGAGTTCATTGTATAGTTGGTTGACATCAATATTATCTTGTAAACCAATTACATGTTCACTTAGTTCCCCGATCGTGGTAATTTTCCGGTTCATTGCTTTTTCTAATTTTTTCCGTACCCGGTGTTTGGCATGCAGGATGATTTGTGATTCCAGATCCTTACTGAACAACCGGATCACATTCTCTTTTATTTGTTTGAAAACAATTTCCGGATCTTTCATCAACCGGATGGCTACTATTTTAATGATCTCTTCTAACATTAACAGATTTTCTACCTCTGCTACATCCGGCACATAGATATGCTGATCCCGGAGATACCGGATCTCTCCCTCTGTACGCCTGTCCCGGTCCACGATCCCTTTGGAATCCAGGGTATGAAAATCTTTTAGCTGCCGGAAAGCTTTGGTCGTTTCGATCACTTTCTGGCAACCTCCCATTGGTTTAACTAAATAATCCGGAAAGATCATCGGGTAAAGCCGGTTATCAATACTATTGAAATCCGTACCTTCAATAAACAGGATCGGTTTCCGGCTTCCTAAAATCTCGATATATAATTCTTCCGGGAATTTCCCGTCTCCCTCCAGGATTTCATACTCCCACATATCTTCCTCTGCATTATAGGAATGCACCCATACACAGGTGCTATTCTGCCGGTTCACTACAAAGTCAATGTCATGGGTGAGATAGACGAATGTACAATCCGGCCGTAGTTCTTCTATATCATTCCACAGCATATTTTTGATGGAATCATGGAGAAGAAGATCCGGCCCTTCTATAATTAACAGGGCATTGGGACGTGCACAAAGAACCGCTCCGATCAGATAAAATACGATTTTCTCACCGTCACTCATCTTGGAAGCTCCATAGGCTTCTCCATGCCGGTTCGCTGAAGCCAGTTCTATAAATCCGGATTTGCGGAGCAATTTATTGTGGGGAAACGCCTTTTCCCATATTTGCTGGATGCGGTCAATTTTAGTGAGGGGAGGGGGTAAGCCCGGAATCTGTTTACTATTCTCTTTATAATCCACAGCCGCGTCAAACTCTTCCGCCTGCAGATGGACCATCAGCTTTTCATATTCCGATAAACGGGGTACAAACATCCGTTCCATGATCATTTTCTGCACCCGGCTGACCTGGTCCTCCTGCAAGGGAATATCATTTTCTGTCTGAATGAATAAAGCCCGCATACCGGATATCTTTTCCGCCTGGTCCGGATAGGTTCTCATCAGTTCTTTCCCAAAAGAACTTTTTCCGGCGCCGTTTGCCCCAATCACCACCAACGTTTTCGCATTCAGAAGGATCGGATCAGCAACATCCTGTTTTTGAGGTAGTCTTAATTCCATAGCAGAGCATATTAGGAGAGTAAAGAGGGAAAGGAGGAAATAGCCCGTAGTATATGGTAAGTAAGCTGCTACTCCTTACACTTCAATACTCTGTTCATTTTTCCAAAGTTAGAGAAAATAAGAAGATAAACAAGATGAAGAGCCGGTTTAAATTTCAACTCCGCATTTCAACAATCTCTTTATCTGGTAATTCTACCATCCATATGCATAATCATATCATATAGGCTATTGATAAAAAGAGATCCGGATCTCTTTTGACTATACTACATCATAAGTCTCCTTCGAGCATGCAGCTCCATTTCGATCACTATCATTTGCATTTCTGTATATATTTCTTTACTAATTGTTTTTTTTAAATTTTTTCAGTCATCGTCACTTTTTTATTTGTAAACAACTTACTACCAAATAAATAAAGATAAAAAATCGGTGACTGAGAAAGTGACTGTCTCCAAAGTGTATATGCTCTTTGACAAAGTTACAGCTTGTAAGCCCAAAGGGCTTGAATGTAAATAACCGCGGGTGAAACCCGTGGCGGAAAGCAACCACACGCTATGAACCCCGAAGCGGGTTCAACCCTTTTCAGGGTTACTGTGGAGAGGGGTTTCGCCTATACCCCGGGTTCCATCCAGTCCTGTCCGGAAGATTTTTCGAAGGGTGATTGGCGAAGGGTGATCTTTATCTCTCATGCTCCGGATTTGCCAGTGTTGATCTCTTAAGTCCT